>OHYR01000251.1_pt1 | contig 13418 bp, 9 predicted proteins | sample 1580241 | NCBI WGS metagenome assembly OHYR01 (sample SAMEA3882533, study PRJEB24775) | human gut metagenome | biome: human-associated habitat; feature: intestine environment; material: feces | place: Netherlands | collected 2009/2010
CCGGCGACTGGGTAGAGTCAACAGCAGCCAGCATCATACGGGCCGTGATGGTCTCGCCCGGATAGAGGCGCGTCTGGTCGGGGACAACGATGGCTTCGAGCTTGTTGACCCGAATGTCCTTGAGTCCCACGTTGGCCACGAGCGTGTGAAGCACCTCGCCTTCCGCGTAGCGTATGTCGCTCTGCAACTTGGAAAGCAGCGTGACGGCGGCCGCCGTAGGCATATCCTCAAACATATACTCCTCCCAATTTTTGTTGAGCGCCGCCGAGGGCACGGTCGTGGAGAGGTTGCTGCTGATGATCTGCTTCTGCAATGGGTCGTCGATGAGACGGAGTATCCGCTCACGGTAGCTATTGATAGCGTCGAAGAGCTTGCGTCCCTGTCCCGTGCCCGGGCTCAGCATGACGACGCCTGCTGCTTCGAGGTTGTCTTTGTTCTTGATGTGAAGCGGATCGCCCTCCGGTCCGTCGGCCTCACGGACGATGAGCGTCTTCAGCTCTTGGGCGTAGTTGAAGAGCGAGTCGCTCATAGCCCTCACCGTGGTGGCACGTTGAAACCACACGCGCGCCTTAGCAGGATTCTTGCGCATGATCTGCTCCAGCTCGCGATAGATGGCCTCGTTCTCCTTCGTGGAGTTGCCCGTCGTCCGGTTCAAGCTCTCCTCCACAATGGAGAATCCGTTGAGCACCTCGGTGGAGATGTTCAGCGCGAGCATGGCCATGAGGACGACATACATGAGGTTGATCATCTTCTGGCGGGGCGATATCTTGATTTTCTTGATAGCCATATTTTGCGTTGTGATAATGCAGGGGGCGGGGCCGTAAGCCCTGGCTCTCCCCTACTGTATGCTGTAAACTACTCGGCAGCAGGAGCCGTGGGGGCTGCTGCGCCAGGGGCCGCGGCCCGCATGTTGACCGTCATGGCCTCTATCATACGGGCGTAGATAGCATTGAGGTCGGCTATCTGCTGTGCCATCTTGCGCGTCTGGTCGTTGATCTGGTCGATGGTGCCCACCTGCTGGCTCGCGCCCTTGAGCTGCATCTCGTAGATCTTGGCAATGCCCGTGAGCGTACGGTTGAGGTTCTCCATCTCCTCGCTGTCGCGGGCGAGACGCTGGCTCTGCTCGTTGACCTTGCCCAACATGTCGGTGAGGCTCTTCAGCGCATCGACATATTTCGTCTGTGCCTCGACCATCTCGGGAGCCTGCTGCTGTGCACCCTCCACATCGCCGCGCTGATAGTTGAGCATAGCCATAGCCACCTGCTCTGCGGTGGGCATGGAAGCAGCTGCAGGCTGTGCGCCTGCGGCAGCATGGACTGCATCGAAGGCCTCGTCAGCAGCAGTCTGCTGAGCGCCGTGGTGAACAGCGGGACCCGCTGAAGGAGCCGTTGAGCGAGCCGCCGTGCGACGGTGGCCCGAACGGCCATAGACCACGCGGGGTTGAGCCCCACCAGCGACGTTGGCCTCGTCGGCCTCATCGCTATGCTCATAGTCGCCAGACTCGTCAGTATCGTCGTCAGTATCGTCGCCAGTCTCGTCAGCATAGTCACCAGCCTCATCGTCGGCAAAGACCTGTTCGCCCGAGAAGGTGACACGGGTGGGAAGTTCGCGACCATCGTCGGTCTTGTCGAAAGGACGGTCGAAGGCCGAGAGGAAGAAGACGACAACCTCCGTACCCATACCGAAGAACAACCAGAAGTTGGCTCCCGGCAGGTGGGTGAGCTTGAAGAGTGCGCCAAGAATCACGATTGAGGCGCCCCAGCTATATCCGTAGTTGAGAAAGGTCTGTCCAGGGACGCTGTCCATCCACTTCTGCAGTCGGTAGATGACATTATATTTACTGTAGTTCGACATTATCTTTTCTTGCTTCGTTTTTGACTTTTCTTACTCATTCTCGCTGCCTCGCTCGCGCTGCTTGCCAACGATCGCACACAACGGAAGCCGATGTAGGAACGCGGCTGGTTCTGATACTCCCAGGTGCGCCAGGCTGCACGGATGTAACTCTCAGGATCCTTCCACGAGCCGCCGCGCACGCTCTTCTTTTTCAGTCGGTAGGGATCTTCGAGCGCCGCCTTGTATTCGAGCTGCGGATTGAGGTCGTTCATTGCATCGACACCCGCCTCGGTATAGACCGTGCTGGTCCATTCTGCCACGTTGCCAGCCATATCAAAGAGTCCGTTGCTATTGGCCGAGTAGATACCCACCTTGCTGGTGATGAGGTTGCCGTCCTTGGTGTAGTTACCACGGTCGGGCTTGAAGTTGGCATAGAAGCAGCCGTTGCCGCTCTTCACGTCTTGGTTGTTCCAAGGGAACTCATTCTGATCCTTGCCACGGGCTGCAAACTCCCACTCTGCTTCGGTCGGCAGACGGTAGCGCTGCACATAGCGTGCCTCACCGCCCAGTCCCTTGAGCAGATAGTCGGTACGCCAGGCGCAGAAGGCGTTGGCCTGCTCCCACGACACGCCGACCACGGGGTAGTCGTTGAACGACGGATTGCTGAAGTAGGAACGCAGGTAGGTCTCATTGTCAGAGTTGCGGAAGTCGTTGACCCAGCACGTCGTGTCGGGATAGACGTTGACAATATAGGTATTGAGGAAATCCCACGGTCCGGAAAGCGGACGGTTGATGGTCTCGCTGTGGATCACGCCCTCGTCATCGACATAGGCCGTGTCCTTGCTGATCATCACCACCTCGTTGGGATCGACCGTAATGTCGGTGTTGAGGTTGCGCTCCTGCGGGTTGAGACGATTGCGGCGCAAGGCTGCTGCCGTGTAGTCGTAGATCTCGTAGCGGTAGTTGAGCTGGCGCGCGTCGAGCATCTTCTCTCCCGTGGCAGGATTGGTGACGTAGAGGCTCTCGAAGGCTCTCAGCTCGTCCTCCGTCGGCTTGCGAGGCAAACGCTTGTTCCAGTTGAGATGAGGAGTAACGGGGTCGCCGTTCTTATCCTCGGTGATCATGTAGCTCTCGTCGCCACCGTAGGACGGGTCTGCCAGTCGGGTACGGAGAATGGAGTCGCGCACCCAGTGGACAAACTGCTTGTACTGCGAGTTGGTCACCTCTGTCTCGTCCATCCAGAAGCCATCAACACTAATGTCCTTCACGGGCATTGACTTGCCCCACAGGCTGTCCTGTTTCTCAACGCCCATCCGCAGCGAACCGCGCTTCACGAGCGTCATACCGTAGGGCGTGGGCTCCTTGAAGCCACGTCCGCTCACGCCGACCACCTCGCCGCCTCTTCCTGACGACGACGCGCTCTTGCCACCGAAGCAGCCCGAGAGCAACATGGTGGCCATCATACTCGCGCAAATAGCCAATATGTACGTTCCTTTTCTCATATCTTACTGGTTTGGAGCACCCGCCCTACCCCGTCTGGGGAAAAAGGGCGGCGCTTCTTTACTATTTTTATTTATCCTTATTTATTTATCTTAATTTATCGATCAACTCTTCTTTTGTCTATCTACACTCACCCATATCCATCGACTCTCACTGCTATCTACTCTCACCCACTCGCTACAATATCCGCGCACTCTTGTGGAGGTTGCGCCCCTTCTTCTGAAGGTTGATATCCATCTGATAGCTCACCACCAGTTCGTGGTAGCCGTTGCCCATACCGGCGCCACCGGTGAACATCTCGTAGCTATAGCCGACGTTGATGCCCTGAAAGCTTCCGCCGATATAGCCCGTGACGGAGTTGGTAGGACTGTAGCCGAGACCAGCGTACATACGCTTCTTCTCGTTCTGATAGACCACGCGGGCAGTGATGTCCGCACGATAGGCCGTACCGTCGTAGCGAGCCAACATCGAGGTGGGAACGCTGATGTAGGGACTGCGCAACTTGATGTTGTAACCTCCCGTGAGGTAGAAGGTGGGATCGACCTTCATCTCATTGGTCTCGCCGAGCCCCACGGTCGGGCCGGTGAGGTGCTGTCCGCTCACGCCGACGTACCACTGGCGGTGGACGTAGTAGAGGCCGAAGCCCATGTCAAGGGCGTTGCCGCTGAGCTGCGACTTGGAGAAAGCTGGATCGCTGCTGTCTTCCAGATCAATCTTCGTACCGTCAAACTTCTCCATGACGAGGCCGAGCTGCAGACCTGCCGAAACCATACCCCCGAAGAGGCTTTTGCGAAAGGCATACTGGGCGGAAAGACGCTGGTGGGTGAACGCGCCTATCTGGTCGTTGATCATCGAGGCGCCCACGCCATGATACTGCCGCAGAAGGTAGAGGGGCAGGTCCGCGCTCACATAGAACGTCTTGGGACTGCCCTCGTAGCCCGTGAAGCCCATTGAGTAGGCGCCCACGGCATTGAGTTTGTTACCCTTTCCCGCTGCAGCCGGGTTATACGAAGTCTCCATCAGCCAGTAGTGGCTAAAGACTGGGTCGTATTGCGCATGTGCGCCGATGACGGCCAACAGCGTGAGGGATATGACAATAATGCGTTTAAACACATTCCAATAACGCACCACTTCCCCTTTTATTGCCATGAGGGTTGATATATTTTGAGAGACGGATCAAAAAAAGTCGGGATCCTGCCGCGGTTTTTATGTCCCTCCGTCTTTGCCATCCCATCGTTTCGGACGGGACAAATCGTTTTCGAATGGTTCTAAAAAACCCATTCTATCCTTTCATAAAACAAAAAGTGTGAAAGTATGGTTAAATATTTTCTGCTCTCTACTTTTTTGCGTAACTTTGCGGTGCAAATCAGAAACAGGTTGCACAAAGGGATAAAACAAATAGCATAAAACTTTTAAAAGATAAAACAATGCAGTATTTAACAAATGACAAGCTCGTTATCGTCGGTGCAGGCGGTATGATTGGTTCTAACATGGTGCAGAGCGTTCTGATGCTCGGCCTCACTCCTAACATTTGCCTCTACGATATCTATGAGCCGGGCGTTCATGGCGTGTTCGATGAGATCCAGCAGTGTGCTTTCGAGGGTGCCAACATCACCTACACCGTTGATGCTAAAGAGGCCTTCACGGGTGCTAAGTACATCATCTCCTCTGGTGGTGCTCCCCGCAAGGACGGTATGACCCGCGAGGACCTGCTCAAGGGCAACTGCCAGATCGCTGCCGACTTCGGCGACAACATCAAGAAGTATTGCCCCGAGGTGGAGCACGTGGTCGTCATCTTCAACCCGGCCGACGTGACTGCCCTCACCGCTCTCATCCACTCTGGCTTGAAGCCCAACCAGCTGACTTCTCTCGCTGCTCTCGACTCTACGCGTCTGCAGCAGGCTCTCGCCCTCGAGTTTGGCGTGCAGCAGGACAAGGTCACGGGTGCTCACACCTATGGTGGCCACGGCGAGCAGATGGCTGTCTTCGCTTCCAAGGTGAAGATCGACGGCAAGCCCCTCTCAGAGATGGGTCTCTCTGAGGAGCGCTGGGAGGAGATCAAGCACCACACCATCCAGGGTGGTTCCAACATCATCAAGCTTCGTGGCCGCAGCTCTTTCCAGAGCCCTGCCTACAACGCTGTGAAGATGATCGAGGCTGCTATGGGCGGCAAGGAGTTTACGCTCCCCGCTGGCTGCTATGTCAACTGCGATAAGTGTGGCTTCAAGAACGTGATGATGGCTATGCCTTCTACCATCGACAAGACGGGTGTTCACTTCTGCGCTCCCACGGGCACGGAAGAGGAGCTGGCTGCCCTCAACAAGTCTTACGAGCACCTCTGCAAGATGCGCGACGAGATCATCGCTCTCGGCATCATCCCCGAGGTCTCTGAGTGGACGAAGATGAACCCGAACCTCTAATCCGTTCGGGATTGTAAATAAGCTTTTTTGTTTACAACTTCATAGAATGAGGGGGTATCATCCAGCGAGGTTGATACCCCTTTTCATATTATGCACCTTCCCCCACATTCCCCTCTCCACATTTTATCACCGACGTTACATCACTAATGTTTCGTCAGCAATATTTCATCACCAACGTTTCTTCACCCTCAGAAGTTATGGACAAAGCGACGCAGCGACACAACAACATGGCGGCCATTCGCTCCAGCGGAACAAAGCCCGAGCGCATCGTGCGCCAATACCTGTGGCGCAGAGGCTTTCGCTACCGGCTGAACAGTCCGCGCCTGCCTGGCCACCCCGACCTCGTGCTCCGCAAATATCGTACCTGCATCTTCGTCAACGGCTGCTTCTGGCATGGGCACGCCGACTGTGGAGGATTCCGCCTGCCCAAGACCAATGTGGCATTTTGGCAGCGAAAGATAGAACGAAACAAGGAGCGCGACTGCGAAGAGCAAAGGAAACTCGCACAGATGGGCTGGCATTGCATCACGGTGTGGGAATGCGAACTCAAAACTGCTCGGCGCCAGCAAACGCTGGAAGCATTGGCACACACGCTCAACCACATCTTCCTACAGGACCACAGTCGACCCAAAGGGCCGACCCACTACAGACTGAGGGAGGAGGAAGAAATGACGGGAATGGCAGCAGAGCCCGAGCAACGCGGTAGTGAACAGCCTAATAACGGTGGCAACAAATAGTCGGGTAATCGCGACAACGGTCGGCCCAACAATCGGGACAAGAGCCAGCCTGAAGACCGTCTTAGCCGATAGGAAACAAACTGCCAAGAACCTGCGCGATGGCCTCAAGACCTTGCTGGTCAGCCTCATGAAAGGAATCCAACTCGCTGCTATCGACATCGATGACGGCTACGACCACGCCATCTTTCATGACGGGCACGACGATCTCCGATTGCGACCGCGAGGAGCAGGCGATATGGCCTGGGAACGCATGCACGTCGGACACCATCAGCGTCCGCGCCTCGGCCCAGGATGTGCCACAGACACCACGCCCGTGCTTGATGCTGAAACAGGCCAAAGATCCCTGAAACGGACCGAGCTGCAGTTCGCCGTGGCGCACCACATAGAATCCCACCCAAAAATAATAGTCGAAAGCCTCCTTGAGCAGCGCCGCCACATTGGCAAGCACGCCTACGGGGTTGTCCACTCCCTCCATCAATCCTTTCACCTGCAGCAGGATCTCAGCATACTTCTCTGCCACGCCAGAGGCAGAATGCGGTTCAAAAGTCTTCTGTTCTTTGTTTTCCATCATCTTACTTTTTGATTTAGACTGCAAAGATAGGCAAATCCGCAGAAAATGACAAAGGAATGTACAACGAAGTGTAAATCCTCATAGGCTTTTGCTATAGTTATTCTATTATCTCTTTATCCAAAAACTAGGCATAATATGCCCACAAACAAGGCAAGGACGAGTGACAATGCACAGAAGCAGAGTGCCAGTAATGCTATTCCCATATTCTATTCTGATTTATTGTTTTGTTCTTTGTCAAACAAGTCATCATCCTCATGGAGCAGACCATGTACCCACCACGTATCGTCCTCCCTTCCAGCATATATCGACCTCATATTGTTTCCGTATTGTTTCCGTATTGTTTCCGCTTCCGGAAGCGAGAACGATAGGAGAACGATAGGAGAACGATACGGGATCAATACGGGATCAATACGGGATCAATACGGGATTGATACGAGAACGATACGAGAACGGTCTTTTCCGACTCCCAACCGAAGCTATTGATAAGAAATTTAACTTTTTCACCATCGTTTCTTTTGATTATATTTTACATTTCAATCACTCGTCGTTCCCAGCCGTTTATGCCAAGAAGCCTGGCTCACTATTTGCCCTGGCGCAGCCTCAATACAAAGATAACCTTCCGTCCAACCGAATGCAAGCTGATTAGTATGAATTAACGCACCATTAACTATTTCTTCGTATCCATTTAACAAAGCCCATCTCAGGCCAAAAGCCTTCATTGCGGTCTTTCCTCATGCCCTTCCTACTGTTTTATCCGCCCAAAGGTTGCTATCTCCGATCTCTACCAGCAGCCAAGAGATGCATATTTTGACTTATTAAAATTGCGAACAAACGAAACTGTTAAGTTTGAAAATCATTTACGACAAAGACCACCGAAACCTAAGGAGCAATAGCTAGCAAGACCTTAAACACCACAGGATCCTTGTCGCTGACATTTGCGCCTGTAAGGACAAAGGTTATAATCTCGCTTCTGTCATTGCACGCAAGATGCAGTTTGAAGCCGTGACACCAGCCCATAGTTCCTTTCCCATCGGTGGCGATACCTTAAATACCTTATTGGCGTATCCGCCTGAGATTATGGCACACTGGGATCATCATAGAACCAACAAAGGTTATGCCGGTACACCTTCCGAACGCACCCAGATTAAGAAAGAACATGACTTGAAAGAACACTCGGCTTTCCAACTCCACAAAAAGGAACTGATAAGATGGAAAAGAAGTCAAAAAAAACAGGAAACAAAAAGCTGAACAATAGCGATCCATGACCCGTAGTCACTAACGCGCTATGCTCAGCCCTTTTCTTCTTACCTAAGAAACAACTCAATCTATTGGGGAAAATAAGTCATCCTGAACACTTTCAAGATCTTTTTAGTATATCGTGTTTTCGGGGTCGAAATTGGCCCAACCTGCCGTCCAGTCATCGGAAGCGTCGCGGAAGGCGCCTACGAAAGTAGCAGACTTGTCAAACCAGTTGTTGGACTGGAGTTCGGCAAACGATCCCTGGAGAGCGCCACCCACCGAGGTGCTGGCAGCAATGATGGACTGAATGCCCTGCCAAGAGCGTGCCACCCATTGATCAACAACCTTGTTGCCGTTGGCCGGGAGGAGGAAGAACGTACTGGAGAAAGACTTCTTCGAAGGGTCAGTCGTCTTGGTCTTGTAGTCGTAGAGCTCATCCTTATAGACTTTGTTGAAGTCGGATCCCGTAATGTCCGTACCAGCAAAGACGATGCGGTGGAGCTGAAGCAGACCATCGGTAGCGGCCTTCTGCGTGTTGCCCTTCTCGCTGTCGAGTATGAGACCAATAGGCCATCCTGCTACGACACTGTTGTAGCAATTGAGACGCGTGTTGCGGCGCAGGTGCATTCCTGCCTGGAAGCGGCCCGTGGAAGAACCGTTGCCCGGGTTCATCTTGCCTCCGTCGAGGTAGTCGGTGGTGTTCTGGAAGTTGGCGTCGAAGACCTTCGGGCCCAGGAATGTCATATTGGAGAAGGTGGCACTGGTGAAGGGCTCGGCTGTAGAACCCTCGGCGTTGTTGTCGCTCTCGAAACCATTGCTCTGCGAGGCGTCGGCTATACGCGAGTCGCGGACGCTGAGACCAAACTGCACGTTGCCCGAATAGCCATTATCGGTGTCGAAGTCGTCATCCCAACCACGATAAGCGATGAGGTACTTACAGTTGACCGTGCCACCAAACCACTCGAAGGAGTCGTCGTTGCTATAGCTGACCTGCACGTGGTCAACCGTCGTTCCTGCACCCACAGAACCGAGCGTGAGACCGTTAATCTCCTGGTCCTTCTTGAAGGGATAGCCAGCAAACTCGATGCGGACATACTGCAACACACCCGAGTTGTCGTTGGCGTCGGTGCCACCATGCTTCGTACGCGGACCTCCCTCTATCTGCTGGGCGAGCACGCCATTGTTGTTGGGAGCCTTGCCACAGACGATCACACCACCCCAGTCGCCAGGACGACGGCTGCCAGGAGCCTGCTCCGAGGTGAAGACGATCGGTTCTGTGGCCGTACCCTTGGCAATGAGTTTGCCACCGGGCTCCACGATAATAGCCGCCTTGGTCTCCTTGTCGCCCTTGACGATAGTGCCAGCAGGTATGGTCAGTGTAGATCCGCTGGCCACATAGACCCAGCCTCGCAGCAGATAAGTGCCTTTGGCGAGCGTCTGCTGACCCTTGAAGACAAAGTTTTGGTCGCCGTTGCCGATGACCTTACCCTCGGGAGCCTCCTTGCCTTCTGCATCGAAGAGCACATGGTCGCACGACTTGAAGCCACCATCCGTGCCCCAGACGTAAGAGACGCTGGAATCTGGTGGCGTGACAGGGCTGTCATTGTCATCATCACTACACGCCGTCAGCGTGGCCGAGAGAGCGAGGATGCCGAGGCATCCGACAATCATCTTGCTTGTTTTCATCATTGTTTTGTTGTAATTAGTTGTTGTGTTGTGTAAGCGGGCTTGCGCCCACCCCACTTGTTGACTTTACATTGTTTTTTTTGCTGATACAGTGGCCTTTGGCGCCCACGCATCTCCGGGGAGAGATCAAAGTGTGAGAGTGGCCGAGAAATTGAGGTTCATTCCTGGACGGTAGCGGCGCGTCACCTGCTCTATACGGCGGCCCTCGCCCTGCACCATCACATCGGAGAACTGCTTAAACGTGACCTGCTGGTTGAGGAGGTCTCTGATGGCGAGTTTGATCTCCAGCGGACCAAAGCGCTTGCTGGCCGTCAGGTCGAAGACGTCGCGCGGCATCTCGTAGCTGTCCGGCACCCGGATGTTTCTCGAAGCGTCGCCGCCACCCGTGGTGCGTCCCACGCCCACGATGCGCTTGCCAATGCGGTTGTAGAGCAGGTTGACCGAGAGCTGCAATGGCTCATTGTAGTAGAAGATTCCCGTATTGACCAGATAGGGCGATTGTCCCTGCATGGGGCGATCGTACTCATTGCTACCCGGGGCAAACCGCACACGGCTATGAATGAGCGCCCCGTTGAAACTCCAGGAGAAGTCTTTCAGTCCGATGAAGTCGAGCTGCTTGCGTATGTCGAGCTCCAGCCCGTAATTGTTGGCGGATCGTGCGTTCATGTAGGAGTAGATGACGTCCGTGCCACCAGAGAGCGTGTAGACCCACTCTATCGGACTATCGAAATGCTTCCAGAAGGCTGCCAGCGAGATGACCTCTCCGCGCGAGGGATACCACTCGTAGCGCAGGTCGAGGTTGTCCACATAACAGTTGCGCAGGTCGAAGTTGCCCTGTACGTCGGAGGCGAGATCGAAGTCGTAATAGACCGACGGCGACACCTCTCTAAACTCGGGGCGGTTGACGCTCCGTCCATAGCTCACGCGCAGCTGGTGCTCAGGCAGAAGGTGGTAAGTGACATTGAGAGATGGAAACCAGTCGCCCTGGCGGTAGTAATGGCTCTCGTGGCTCTCGACAGCCGACTTGGTGTTGGAGATAAGTTCCATGCGGTTGTACTCGTAGCGCAGACCAGCATGAGCCTCAAACTTGCCCAGTGGCAGTTCGGCCTCGATATAGGCAGCCCCCAGCAAGTTGTTGCCACTATAGTCGTTGAGTTTGTTGACATCCTCCAGGAGATAGAGTTTGTTGGCACCAAAATAGGTCTCGTCGGAAAGCAGGGCAGTTATATCCATCGATCGGAATCCCTCGGGCAACTGACAACCCTCGTGGTCGTACCAGTAGAAGAGGTTGCGCGTCTTGTACCTCCTCGTGCGATACTCCCCGTAGGCTCCCCCTTTGAGCGATGGACTCCACGACTCGAAGTCGAAGCGATGGGTATCGTTGAGTTGGAGGGAGAGAATGTGCTCGTCGAGCGAAGTCCACTCGCGCGAGATATCGTTCTGATAGAGCCACTGGTACTGATCACCCTGACTGGGATCTTCGCAGTAGAGGATATATTTTCTACGATCAGGCAAGCGACGGTTGGCATACGCATAGCCGACACTCCAGTCAAGTGCATCGCCACCGAAGGTATGCCGTCCCGTCAACTGTCCTGTATAGGTGGTGCGGCTCTGATAGTAGTACTCTGCCGACCGCTCTGGTTCCGACTGTGCGCTGACGCCCTGTCGGAGCGTGTAGCGGCTGTAGCCCAGTTGGTTGAAGATGTTCTTCATCTGGTATTTGTTCTTGCCATTGGGGCTCAATAGCGTCAGGTTGAGCATGGCCCCCAGACGCGCCGAGTGGGTGTACTGGTCGTCGGTGGAGAGGCGCAGCGGGTTGATGCGGTCGTTGTCAGTATCGTAGGCAGCATAGAAGTTGTTGACCATACCGCAGATCGTGCGATACTCATTGCTGTAGTTGAAAGCGCCGATAAGACCGAGTTTTGCCCCATCAAGACTCCAACTGCGACTCCAGTCAGCCGCCAGCTTGAGGTCGGCCCAAGGAGTATACTGGCGAACGTGCCAGTCGTTGATCAGTCCGTTGTGAAGGAGGTCGATCATCGGATTGCCGCCCCCATTGGTACCCAGCGTGCTCAGTTTGGCGTCCATACCGCCCGAGAGCGACCGCATCCCACTATCGAAGCCCAAGAAGTCGGTGGGCGACGACTTCGGCGAGAGGAAGGTGCGGAAGACAGTCTGCGTGTTGCAACTGCCACCCAGCGTGAGATGGAGAGAGTTGCTGGTCGGAATTTCCTTGGTGTTGATGAGGATGAATCCGCCCGTGTAGTCGGCAGGATACTCAGCCGTGGGCGTCTTGACAATCATCATGTTGTCGATCTGTCCACTGGGAATCATGTCGAAACTGAAGGCGCGACTGTCGGCCTCGCTACTGGGCGCTGCCCCGCCATTGATCCAGACGTTGTTGTAGCGTTGGGAGAGTCCGCGCACCATCACAAACTTTCCCTCGATAAGGCTCACGCCAGGGATGCGGCGGATCACCTCGCCGGCGTTGCTGTCCTGACTCCGCTTGATTTCCTGTGCGGAGACGTTGCTCACGATGACGGAACTGGTTCGTGCGGCGTCGATCATGGCGGCATCCGTATTCAATCTCTTCACCGCCGTCACGGTCACGTCGCCCAGCTGCTGTTCGTCAGCCGCCAGCGTGATGCGCAAGTCATCTTCTGCGCCGTCGGCCTTAGCCCGAACTCCGTCAATATTTTTGGTTTTGTAGGATACATATTGGATGACAAGGGTGTAGCTCTTACTCTTGTCGAGACCCTCGAAGTGGAACTTTCCATCAATGTCTGTGGCCACACCCAGCGACGTTCCCTTCACCTGCACGGTTGCACCGACCAACGGCTCCTGCGTCTTGGAGTCGACCACCATGCCCCGAATGTCCTGCGCCCATGCTCCTACGGGAAGGGAGAGCGTCAGCAAGGCAATGCCCGCGAATCTATGATAACACTTCTTCATCTTTGTCTTTCGTTCGTTTCTCTGTTTTGACGGTGCAAAGGTATTCCGACGATGTGACAGAAACGTTACCAAGATATTACAAGACGATGAAGAAGGCAATATCAGCCCAACAACACGCTAAGCATGAGACAAAAGTGTCTAACAATGAGGCAAATAAAAGATTTGAAGAAATACTGAGAGACACTACCGAAGAAGCGTACAACAGGCTTCTACTTTGCGCTGATCCTTGACGAACAGCCCAAAGCAGAAGCCACAGTCTTCGAATCAGTCGAACTCTTTGACGGAGACCAATTCATACTCTTCCTCCGGTTCCTCGGGCATTTCTTCGGAAGGTGAGGGCGGATTGGTGGCAGAGGGTGAATTGGAAGATGAGGACGGATCGGTGGACGGACCAGAGGGCTCGTCCTCTACGACGGGAGCAGCAGGAGCAGCGGAACGCAGGAGGCTGACCATAAGGCGGGCGGCCTCGTCGGGAGCGAT
>OHYR01000258.1_pt1 | contig 13224 bp, 10 predicted proteins | sample 1580241 | NCBI WGS metagenome assembly OHYR01 (sample SAMEA3882533, study PRJEB24775) | human gut metagenome | biome: human-associated habitat; feature: intestine environment; material: feces | place: Netherlands | collected 2009/2010
ATTAAAATTGTAATAAGAGATTTTGAGATTTACCCTCCCAGCACCGCCGCCAGCGCCTTGGCGGCGTACTCTCCGGCGCGGAGGGCCTCGTCCAGCGTGTTCGCGTGGCCGCCGATCTCTATTAAAAGGCTGCCTGTCGTCAAATCCTGATTGTAAAACCGATACCCGCACAGCACGGGGCGGGTCAGGCCCGGGTAGGCACTTTCCATAGCGGCCTCCCATTCGGCGGCAAAACGCAGATTGAGCCGCCAGTTAGGCAGGGCAATGCTGCTGCCGTTGTCGCACCCGGCAATGACCATGACCTGCGCCGTGCTCTCGCCGTCGATCTCGCACACGGGCTTGACCCGCGTGCCGTCGCTGTCCTCGATGGCATCGCGGTGGACATCCAGCACGACCTTTATAGAAGGGTAGCGCTCCAGATACGTCTGCACGCCCGCGCGGCTGCGCTTATAGCTGTCGGTGTAGCCGGGCGCGTCATAGAGCGTTTCGTCGTGCAGCGTGCGGATGCCCGCCGCGTTGAGCACCTGCGCCATTTTCTCTCCGACGGCGCACATATTCAGCGCCGTGCTTTTGCTGCGAGCCGTGTAGCCGGGGTCAAACACGGGGTCCGGCCAGGTCTGGTAGCTCTCGGTGGCATGGGTGTGCATGATGAGCACCTGCGGCAGGGCACTGTTCTTTTCAACGGCAAACGGTAAATTTTGCGTCGTCACAGCGGCGCGCAGGTCAGCGTCGGGGTGCTCGGTGCTGTTTCGGATGCTGCCTGCGGCCAGTGCCACATAGCCGTCGCCGCTGCCCTGCCTGAGCGTCACGCTGCGGATGCGGCCCGCGTCGTCCAGCTCCGGCGCGGCACTGGGCAGCGGCGTGGAAGCGGGGGACGGCTCCGGCGTGGGCGTTGCCGCAGCTGTCGGGGCCGGGGAGGGCGTCGCCGTGGGCACGGGCGTGGGGCGGCGGTCCGGCTTCTGGGGCTTGTAGGCGGCCCGGGCGGCATCCGCTGGCCAGGCGATGGCCGCAGCCGCCGCGGGGTCCTGCAAAAACAGCGCCCCGCGCACGATCCACGCCCGCCCGGGGCAGACCGCACACGCGGCCAGAACCGCCGCCGCACTGCCCGCAAATGCGGCCCCGCACAGCGCAGCCGCCGCCCACCGGCGCAGCTTTTGCATGGCACACACCCCCTTGTACAAGAATTTTATGCGATTTTTTTGGTTTCTATGAAGTTTTTTTCAAAAAGCCCTTGCAACTTTGCAAAAAGTGTGGTAGGATAACTTGTACTGTTATGGGGAACCAAGGAGGTGGAACGAATGCCTAATATTAAATCTCAGAAGGATCGTGTTGTTCAGGCCAAGAAAGAGGCTCTGCACAACAAGGTCGTCAAGTCCAACCTGAAAACAGTGGTCAAGAAGGCAAACGCTGCCATCGACAGCAATGCTGCTGACAAGGAGACCGTCGTTAAGGTTGCTGTCTCTGCCATCGACTCTGCTAAGAGCAAGGGTGTTATCCATAAGAACACCGCTGCCCGCAAGATCAGCCGCATGGCTAAGCGCGCCAACAAGGCTGCCGCTCAGTAATTGATCGCATGAACAATGCCCGCCGTGGAAACACGGCGGGCATTTTCATTTACATTTTGCGGAAAAGGCTTCTCCCCTGGGGGAGAAGCTGTCCGCGAAGCGGACTGATGTGGGGAGAGCGTGCCCTGGCAGCCCGTTACCGGGTGGCAGTGGCAAGGTCTGCCCTCATCCGTCTGCGGGCGGGGCCGCAGACACCTTCCCCCGAGGGGGAAGGCTCCCATTTTACAGCTCCTGCTCCATCAGCAGCTTTTTCAGCGGCAATAGCGCCGCAGGCTCGGCGCTGAAGGTGCGGATGCCGAGCTTTAAATAGGCCGGCATGGCATCCACGGCGGCCACGGTGATGCCGCAGAGGTAGACCTGTGCGCCGTGCTCCTGCGCCTGCTCCAGAATGCCGCTGACAAGGCGCAGCACGGCGGGGTTCGTCAGCTGGTTCACGGCGGCGGTGGGATTCTGCACAAGGCCCAGCGTGTAGCGGGTCAGGTCCTCAATATCCACAGCCATCAGCTGTGCGCCGTGCTCCATCATATCCCCGGCCATGACCGCGGCGGACGGCATGTCCACAACGCAGCCCAGCATCATCGGGCCGGTCTCGCGGCCCTCGGCCAGCAGCTCGTCGCGGCAGGTGTTGACCTCGTCAACGCAGCGATCCCAGTCGGCCACATCTTTTATCATCGGGAATACGACCCGCAGGTCGCCGTCCGTGGCGGCGCGCAGCAGCGCCCGGATCTGCGGCTTTAACAGCCGATTGCCGCGCAGGCGGTCCTGCGTCTCCCCGGCCCAGGGGGCGTCGTCGTCGGCGCGGGTATCGCAGGTACGCAGCAGCACGGGCACGCCCTCGGCGCTTTTCAGCAGCTCGCGCAGACAGGTGGTCTGCACCTCGTCGCTCTGGTCGTACAGAATCGCGGTCTCGGTGCGCACAAGGCCGATGCCCGCCGCGCCGCGCGTATGGGGCACGTCGCTGTCGCTGATGTTGCAGGTCGGCATCAGGCGGAAGGCCGTGCCGTCCTTCGTCAGGCAGGGCAGGGCGGCCACGGGGTCGGGCTTCTGGCCGTGCAGGCGGCTCAATGCAATTTTACAGTCCGCCTGGGCGATCTGCGCACCGTCCGGCTCCACAATAAGCGTGCCGTTGTCGGCGTCAAGGATCGCACGGTGGCCCACGGCCATGGCCGCAGTGCCGCCGCCCAGCTGTACCACTGCCGGGATGCCCATGCTGCGGGCCATGATGGCGGCATGGCTGACCGTGCTGTCCTGGTCGCTGGCCAGGCCCAGCACCATGCGGCGGTCCAGGCTGAACAGGTCGCTGGGAAAGAAGCGGTCCGCTACCAGGATGCTGGGGCGCTTCAGATGCAGGCGGCGGCGCGGGCGTCCGTCCAGAATATCCACCACGCGGCGGCAGACGTCGCAGACATCGACGCTGCGCTCCCGGATGTACTCATCATCGACGTTTTTCAGTCGGCCCGCAAAAATCTGCTCGGCGCGCTCGACGGCGGCAGCCCCGCCCGCACCGGCGGCGATATAGTCACCGATCTCGTTCGTGAAGGACTCGTCCTCCAGCAGGGCGATCTGGAACAGCAGAATATCTGCGTCCGGCCCCTTGGCGCGCTGGCTCAAACGGCGCAGCTCGTCCTTGGCCAGCACGACGGCGACGTCGTAGAGGGCACGCTCCCGGAACGGGTCGCAGACGATGCGGTGCAGGCCGGTGGTGCCGTGGTCGATCTGCTCAACCGGGCCGACCACAATGCCGGTGGACGCCGGTACGCCGGTATAGGTGTGCATAGGATGCCTCCTTTTTTCTTCTTGGCCCCCTCCGGGAAGGGGCTCCCGCAGGGTCGGATGAGGGGCGGGTTCGCCGCAGATACCCGTTAAAGGCTTACCGCCCGGCCCCTACAGCGCGATACTTTGGCAAACGCGGGCGTAGCCCCAAGGGGAAAGCCTTTTTACAAAATCGGCAGCTCGCCCAGGGTCTTGCTGACCAGGGCGGTCACGAATTCCTCGGGCACGGCGGCGGCGATGGCACGCTCGGTCACGAGGGTGTTGTCCCTGCCGTCCAGCAAGGCGGGGAAGCGGTCAGCCGGGTCCTTGTCAAAGCTGCCCATGAAGGTCGCGGCCAGCAGCTTCGGCGTGTAGGGCATGTCCTCGGGCACGCCGACGCGCTCGGCGGCCAGCTCCAGCGGGGCCAGTGCGCCGCGGGTGGGCGCACTCGGGTTCGGTGCATAGGGCGCCGGGTAGTTTGCGCGCTGCCGCGCGTTTTTCTCCACAAGGTCAATTTCCGGTGCGCGGGCGCAGACCTCGGCCAGCAGCTTTTGGTATTGCTCGGCAAAGCGAGCCAGAAATTCCTCATTGTCGGGCAGCATGGCGTAGGCCGTGCCGCCGCAGCGGCCAAACAGCCGCAGCGTGTCAAAGTAGCCCAGCGCGATGTTGCGCCCGGCGCGGGCGGGGTCAAAGTCCAGCGTCGGACCTAAATCCCAATGGCTGCGCACGATGCGCGTCGGCAGGCCGGTGGTGTTGGGGCGTACAATGCCGATGCCGTCCACATCGACGCCGAGCAGCTCCGCTGCGCCCATTTTTGCGGCCAGATCCAGCGGCATATTGTCGCGCCAGCCGCCGTCAATGTACTTTACACCGTCAATTTCCCGCGGACGCAGGGCCGGGAAGCAGGCACTGGACGCCAGCATATAGTCCTTTAACTGCCCTTCAGGGATGTCCTCGATGGGGCACTGCACACTGCGCAGGCTGCCCAGCTCGGTCATGACAAGGCCGAAGTGGATAGGCGATGTGCGCACGGCGTCCTCGTCGATCAGACGGTCGATCATCTCGGCCAGCGGTTCAACATTCAGTCCGCCGCTGCGGATGATGTCGAGGAAGAACGTGCGCAGCTCCTCGGGCTTGAGCGTTGCGGGGACTTCGAGAACATCGTGAATTTCCAAGCTGCGCCACAGGTCCTCGGCCTCTTGGATCTTGCCCATCGTGAACAGGCAGCCGTTCAGCGTGCCGACGCTTGCGCCCGTGATAATGTCAGGCGTCCAGTCCAGCTCCTGCAGAGCGCGCCAGACGCCGATCTGATAGCTGCCTTTGGCCCCGCCGCCAGCCAGCACCAGCGCACGTTTTCCGGTATGTTCCATCGGAAAAAAGCCCTCCTGTTTTGTAGTTTTATTCATTATAGCATTTTCTGTTTTAAGTTGCCATAGCAAACCGGGTCACAATCTGCGGAAATTGCGCAGTTTTTTCTAATTTTATAAGGTGCTTGCAATAGCAAGAGAAATGGAGTAAACTTAAAATACGCCCGTAGGGGAGGGATTCATCCTTCCCGTGGGCTTAGCGACGCGGCACACGTCCCGGAGGGGTCAAGACCCCTCCCTACAGAATGACGTTTACGGGTGCTTTGTAGGGAGCGGTCTTGACCGCTCCGCAGGTACGCCGCGGCAGCCGCAGAATACCCGGGAGGGATGAATCCCTCACCTACAAATATTGGGAGAGTGCAAATTATGCAGACCAAACCGATCCTCGTTGTCATGGCCGCCGGTATGGGCAGCCGCTACGGCGGACTCAAACAGATCGACCCCGTCGGCCCGTCCGGCGAGGCCATCCTCGACTACAGCCTGTACGATGCCCGCCGCGCCGGGTTCAAGACCGTCGTCTTTATCATCAAGCACGAGATCGAGCAGGCGTTTAAAGAGGCCGTCGGTGCCCGTGCCGTGCGCGCCGGGTTCGAGGTCCGCTACGCCTACCAGCAGCTGGAAAAGCTGCCCGAGGGCTTTACCGTGCCGGAGGGCCGCGTCAAGCCCTGGGGCACCGCCCATGCCATTCTCGTGGCCGAGGAGGCCATCGGCGACGCGCCGTTTGCGGTCATCAACGCCGACGACTACTACGGCCCGCAGGGCTTCAAGCTCATCTACGACTACCTGAGCACCCACGCCGACGGGGACCGCTACGCCTGGGCCATGGTCGGCTTCCTGCTGGGCAACACGGTCAGCGCCAATGGCAGTGTCAGCCGCGGCGTCTGTGTGACCGATGAGAACAGCAACCTGGTCAGCGTGACCGAGCGCACCTGCATCGAGCCTTACGCTGACGGCATCCATTACAGCGAGGACGGCGGCAAGAGCTGGGCCGACCTGCCTGCCGACTGTGTTGTCTCGATGAACCTGTGGGGCTTCACCCCCGCCTACGTGCAGGAGGCCAAGGCCGGTTTTGCCGCGTTCCTGCAGGCCAGCCTGCCCGTCAACCCGATGAAGTGCGAATATTACCTGCCCACCGTCGTGGCGAACGCGCTGGAGGCCGGCAAGGCGGATGTCCATGTGCTGACCAGTGCCGACAAATGGCACGGCATCACCTACCGCGAGGACAAGCCCGAGCTGGTCGAAGCCCTGAAAAAGATGAGCGAGGATGGGCTGTACCCGGTGGATAGGCTGTTCTGAAAATCGTATAAAAATGCGGCCTCCTGCGCGGAGACCGCATTTTTGTTTTGCGTAGGGGAGGGATTTATCCCTCCCGTGGAGTGGATGGCAGCCGCACACTTCCCCGGAGCGGTCAAGACCGCTCCCTACAAAGCACCCGTGAACGGCACACCGTAGGGAGGGGTCTTGACCCCTCCGTGAGGGTTTCCGGCCACGCAAGCATTCCGGGAGGGATAAATTCCTTCCCTGCAACCTTCCCATGTACCTCATGCCGCCCTTGGCTCAAATGTACCCTTTGTCCTGCAGCAATCCGCGTAAAAACAGCAAAAAAATACCTTTAATATTTTACAAATGTTCGGGTTGTAATTGCCCTCTGCGTCGGGTATAATAAGGTTAGCGTTATTGCTTTGTATGCACGCCCGCTGCGGCGTTTTTCACGAAAGCTGCGTTACATCGCAGCATTTGCAAAAGGAGAACTACTATGATGAAGAAAACCACCTTCGGTGCCGTTCTGGCGTTCCTGTTTGCCGCTGCCGGTGCCCTGACCGCCGCCGCACTCTATCTCTACCACCGCGAAAAGGAGCTGGACGAGTACGAGCGCCTGCTGTTCAGCGACGACTACGAGGATGACGATTACGACGACGAGGATTCCACCACCTACGAGAACATCCCCTCCACCCCCGCAGAGGAGAAGGAGTAAGTGATCCCCAAGGCTTCCCCCGCGTGGGAAGCCTTTCTGCCACCACAACCCGGCTGGGCACCGACCTGACGGCGTCCGGCTTTTTGGCAATGCCATACTGCCACGGAGAAAACACAATATGCGTAAACTGCTGCTTTGGCTTGTGATGGTCGCCGTTATGATTGCCGCCATCCTGGGCGGAACGGCGGCTTTTCTTTACAGCCGCACCGGGACGGACGCCCTGCCGCAGGAGGCCGTCACCTTCGGTGAGCAGACCCTCGAGCCCAACGGCTGGAGCTGGGTCATCCCGGTGCTGGGCGATAAGGTCAACAAGACCTACGAAAGCCCGACGAACCTGACCGTGCAGAAGCTGGGCACCTTCACCGATACCGTGCCGCAGCTCGTCCTGCCCGACTGGGTCACCGCTGCCGAGCTTCAGATCACCGCGCCCGACGGCACGGTCTGGACCGGCGCACTGGCCGACTGCAATACCTATACCTATACACAAAACGGAGACTATCAGATCATCGTGACCGCGCACCACAGCAGTGCGGACAACCCCGGCGACCCTGTGGGCTGGTACGCCTACCGCGCCGGCTACACGATGGCGATGAACCCCAAGGTCACCCTGAGCACCGAGCGCGCGCCGCAGGGCAGTATCGTGGCTGTGCAGCTGTCCGGCATTCTGGACGGCGAGCCGAGCCTGGAGACCGATCTGGGCACCGTCTGGTTCCGCAAGACCGCCAGCGGCTACATGGGCTATATTCCCGTGACCTACAACGCCGAGGGCGGCGACCATACGCTGCACCTGACCTGCGGGAGCCTGGAAAAGGACATCACCCTGACCGTTACCCGCACCATGTATGATACGGTCACCGTCCCCGCCGAGGAGGACACCGGCGGCGGGGAGGAGTTCCGCAACGCTATATGGCCGCTGTATACAACGGGCAGCTCCGCCAAGCTCTGGAATGGCCGCTTTGAGGCCCCCAGCGCGGGCGCTGTCGCCATGGAGTACGGTGTCACCCAGATGGTGGACGGCCAGCGCAGCGGCCAGGCCACCGGCCTGACCTATGCCGCCGCGGACGGCGAGACCGTCACCGCCCCGCAGGCAGGCAACGTTGTCTTTGCGGGCACGCTGACCCTGACCGGCGGCACGGTGGTCATCGACCACGGCTGCGGCGTAAAGAGCTACCTGTACGGGCTGGAGACTGTCGGCGTGGAGCGCGGGCAGAGTGTGTCCGCCGGTGACCCGCTGGGCACCGCCGGGACGGCCCACAACCTGATCTACGAGCTGCGCATCGGCAGCAAATCCACTGACCCGCAGACCGCGCTGGACGGAAACAGTGGTCTGCAATTCCGCGAGGCTGAATAAAATAGCTGCACACGGCACACCCGGCCTGCCGTGCCGCTGCCGTTTTGCCGGGCATCCATAAAGGTCCCTAAAAGAGTGAGTGTGAGTATGGAAGAAGATAAGAAATCCACTGCGGTACAGCCGGAGGAGGCCCCCAAGCCGAAGCCCCGGCGCCGCAAGGCAGCCAGCCCCCAGCCTGCCGCCGACACGCCCCCTGCGCCGACGGACAGCGCCGCGCCGCCCGCCGCAGACGGGCAGAACACAAAAAAGCCTGCCGCATCCCCCAAGAAGCCGCGGGCCCAAAAAAACACAAAGACAACAAAAACCGCAAAGTCCAAGACGCCGAAGGCTGCTAAGACGGCGAAAAAAGCCCCGGCTGACGAGACCCCGGAGCGCAAGGCCCCCCCACAGGAGAGCCCCGTTCCCGCCGCACCGGAGCTTGCCGAGCCCAAATCCGAAAGCAAGCCCGAACCGCCGGAGACCCCCGCCCGGGAGGACGCTGCCGCACCCACCGTGCCCGACGTCCCGAGTACCCCGGAGCCGCCCGAGCCTGCGGAAAGGGCCGAGCCCGCCGGGACGGAGCCCGAACCGACAGCGGACGCCCCTGCCGCCGACGATGCGCCTGCGGCAGAAGCGCCCCCCGAAGCCGCCGCGGCAGACACAGCCGTCACCGACACGCCCGAGCAAACCGAGGACGTCCCCGCGGAGGACGCTGCCGAGCCGTCCGGCCTTGTTTTCAGCGATGACCTTGCCAACGATAAAGCCCTTGCCGCTGAGGCCGCACGCATGGCGAACATCTCCCGCACGGCGCAGCTTTCGATTGCGCAGATCATGGCCGGGCTGGAGGAGGACCCCGCGCCGTCTGCCGGGCCTGCCCCGGCGTCCGAGGCACCGCAGCATGACAGCGCCGCCGACGACGAGGACGACGAGCCGCAGGATACGATCCCGCAGGCCCTCGGGCGCGGTGTGTTCGGTATGTTCAAGTGGCTGCTCCTCGTTGTGCTGTTCGTGCTCATCATCGCAGGCGGCGGCGTAGCATGGCTTTACCGCAGCGCCACGCCTGACATGCTGCCCGAAGTCAAGGTCACCTTTGACGGCCAGGAGCTTGCTCCCACGGCCTACAAGTGGCACGTGCCGGTGGTCGGCAGCTTTTTCAGGCGCACCTACGCCGAAACGCTCAATTCCTCTCCCGTTGTGCTCGAGGATGCCATATCCGACGCATCGCCGGATATTATCGTGACGCCGTCCGACTACAGCACCCAGCTGACCATCACCGACGCCGACAAGGAGACCGTGTACGAGGGCAGCGTCACCGGCTTCCGCAGCTATCTGTTTGCGGAGAACGGCACGTTTGACGCCAAACTCGTCGTCACCGCGTCTGACAGCGCCGCCGAGGACAGCTCCAGCGTCACCGGCACCGAGACCTGGCAGTTCCGCTTCACCGTCAGCATCAAACCGTCCGTCACGCTCTGCACACCGACGGTGCAGCAGGGCAGCGTGGCCGCCGTGCGTGTCGGCAGCACCATGAGCCGGACCGAACCGACGCTGACGGGCCCGCTGGAAAGCACAGGCTTCGTCAGGGCCGCCAACGGCTGGATCTGCTACCTGCCCATCCCGTGGAACGCAGAGACCGGAAACACCGAGCTGACCGTGACTGCCGACGGCTATACCGAGACGCTGACGCTGTCGGTCCGCGCGGCCTCCTACTCCTACAAGGATTACAGCGCCAAGTCCCAGCTGATGTCGCCCTACATCGGCGCGGACGACGCCCCCGATGCCGTCCGCAGGCTGCTGACGACTGACGGCGGCGAGATCCAGTGGGCCGTGGGCGGCTTTGTGCAGCCGTTCCTGGACAGCTTTGACACGCCGCTGCTCTACGGCATGACCGAGTACGTGGGCCGCTCCTACAGCGAGCGCAGCACGAACTACGGCTACGGCGGGCGCACCTCGACAAATGTCGTCATCAAGCCGAAGAAGTCGAAGGATTCTATGATCGTGCCCGCCAGCGGCCATGTGCTGCTGGCCGAGGACCTTGGCGGCAGCTACGGCTACACCGTCGTCATCGACCACGGCGCGGGCCTAAGGAGCATCTTCTACGGCCTGACCGCACTGGACATCGAGGCCGGGGACGATGTCAAGCAGGGCCAGCTGCTGGGCACCAGCGGCAGGACCGTTGTGGCCGAGCTGCGCATCGGCACCGTGCCCATCAACCCGCTCCTCGTCTGGCGCGGCCAGTGCGACGGGCTGAAATATTATTGAGTAAAAAGGCATCCATCTTTTAGGAAAAGGTGGGTGCCTTTTTTTGCGTGCCGGGGCTCCCCCTCCGGGGAAGGCAGAAGGCACAGGTACACGCGCCCCGGCATAGTATGGCGCAAATCAAACCGAGGTGAGCGCCTATGCCGAAAACATTTTGCGTGGTCGGGCACGATGCCCGCCAGCAGGCGGCGGCGCGCGTGCTGCGCCGTGCGGGTTACGGCGTGACCGCCGCCGACAATGCCGCCGCAGCCGATTACATTTTGCTGCCCATGTCCCAGGGCCGCGTCAGTGACGAGGTCGCCCGCGCACTGCAGGGTGCGGGGCAGGGGACGCTGATCTTAGCGGGCCGCCCCGGGATGCCGGTGCGGATGGCCGCGCGGGAGGCCGGGCTGCCGCTGATCGATTATTTTCTGCGGCCCGAGCTGGAATGCCTGAACGCCGTGCCCACCGCCGAGGGCTGTCTTGAGCTGCTGCTCCGCCTGCGGGAGCGCACGATCTGGGAGAGCGGCTTTCTCGTGCTGGGCTATGGCCGCGTCGGGCGCGCCGTGGCACGGCGGCTGGTGCTGCTGGGTGGGCGCGTCACCGTGGCCGCCCGCAGCCCTGAGCAGCGCGCCAATGCCCGCTGTGCCGGGTGCCGCGCCGCGCCCCTGACGGCCCTGCCCACACTGCTGCCCGGCTTTGACGCCGTCATCAACACGATCCCCGCACCGGTGCTGCCCCGGGCCCTTCTGCAGCAGCTGCCGGGCGGGGCGCTCATCATTGACCTGGCCAGTCTGCCCGGCGGCACCGACTTTGCCGCCGCCGAGGAACTGGGTCTGCACGCCGAGCACGCCCTGGCCCTGCCGGGCCGCTGCGCGCCGCAGACAGCCGGGGCGCTGATTGCACAGACCGTGCTGGCGATCCTGGAAGAACGCGATCCCGACGAAAGGAGCACCGCCCCATGACCACCCAATCCAAACGCACCGTCGCCTTTGCGCTGTGCGGCAGCTTTTGCAGCTTTGCTGCGGTGCTGCCCCAGCTGCGTGTCCTGACCGCCCGCGGGTGGGACGTCCTGCCCGTTTTAAGTGCCAGTGCCGCCGGGCTGGATACCCGCTTCGGCACCGCGTCGGCCCTGCGGCAGACCTTATATGAAGTGACCGGCCACAGACCGCTGACGACCCTGCAGGCCGTTGAGCCGCTCGGCCCGCAGCGGCTTGCCGAGGCTCTCATCATCGCCCCGGCCACCGGCACCACGATGGCGCTGCTGGCCGCAGGCATCAGCTCGACCCCCGTGACGTTGGCCGCAAAAAGCCTTTTGCGCGGCGGACGGCCCATTATTATCGCACCGTCCACGAACGATGGGCTTTCGGGCAGTGCCCCGGCGCTGGGCCAGCTTTTGCAGCGGCGCAGCTACTATTTTGTGCCCTTCGGCCAGGACGACAGCTACAAAAAGCCGTGCAGCCTGAAAAGTGATTTCACGCTCCTGCCCGACACATTAGAGGCCGCGCTGCGCGGCGTGCAGATCCAGCCGCTGCTGCTGTAATAAGCAGGAGGGAATGCGGCATATAACGGGGTAGAGATACCCCTTGCCTTCCCCCTTGGGGGAAGGTGGCCCCGCAGGGCCGGATGAGGGGAGCATATGCGGCGGCGGCCCGTTGACTGACAATGCCACCCGGTAGGGGCCGGGTATGCCCGGCCCGCGCGTGTAAGGCAGCCGGCTGTCTGCCGGAAGGCTGCGGGCCGCATATATGCGGCCCCTACCGCGCATCCTCCCGCTTTCTGGCAATATCATAGGTTTAGGAGGCCCCTCTCATGCAGACGATCACCATCCACGGCAGACGCACCCTGCACGGCAGCATCCGGCCTGCCGCCGCCAAAAACAGCACCCTGCCGCTGCTGGCGGCGACGCTGCTCTGCGACGGCCCCTGCCGCCTGCGGGACGTCCCGCATCTGGCCGACGTGGACACCAGCCTGGCGCTGCTGGACGCTGTCGGGGCCCGGGTGCGGCGCTGCGGGGCGGACCTCTGCACCCGTCCCGCGGACCGTCTCTGCGGCGACATCCCGGAGCATCTGGCCGGGGCCATGCGCAGCTCGGTATTTTATCTTGCGCCGCTGCTCTGCCGCGTCGGCTATGTGCGCCTGCCGCTGCCCGGGGGCTGCCGCCTCGGCCCGCGGCCCGTGGACATCCACCTGGCCGGGCTGGCCGCCATGGGGGCTGAGGTCGAATTGGAGGGCATCGCCGCCACGCTGCGGCGCCCGGGGCCGCTGCATGGGGTGGATTTTACACTGCGGCTGCCCAGCGTCGGGGCCACAATGACCCTGCTGATGGCCGCCTGCTGCGCCGCGGGGCAGACCGTGCTGCGCGGCGCTGCGCAGGAGCCGGAGATCGGCGACATGATCGCGTTTCTGTCTGCCTGCGGGGCGGATATTCAGGGCGCGGGCACGCCGGTGCTGACCGTGCAGGGCGGCAGACCGCTGGGCGGAGCCTTTCACCGCCCCGCCGCCGCGACCTACGCCGCCGCACTGGCGTGCGCGGGCGGACAGATCGAAATTGCGGGCTGCGACCCGGCCAGCTATGACTCGTTCCTGCGCTTTCTGGCCGGGACCGGCGTGCAGGTCAGCCGGGCCGGAGACTGCGTGCGGCTGGCCCGTGACCCCGCCGTGCCGCTGCGGGGCGGGGCGCACCTGCGGGCCGACGCCTGGCCCGCCTTTGCCACCGACACTGCGCCGCTGGCCGCCGCCGTGCTGCTGACGGCAGCGGGGGAGAGCGAAATTTACGACAGCCTGTTTGCCAACCGCTTTGCCTGTGCCGCGGGCTTTGCCGCCATGGGTGCGGCCTGCACGGTCAGGGGGCGGCAGCTGACGCTCCCGGGCGGGGCCGTCCTGCACGGGACGGACGTCACCGCGCCCGACCTGCGCGGCGGAGCGGCGCTTCTGGCGGCGGCACTGGCCGCGGACGGTGAGACCCGCCTGCGCGACCCCGGACACATCCCCCGCGGG
>OHYR01000260.1_pt1 | contig 13185 bp, 13 predicted proteins | sample 1580241 | NCBI WGS metagenome assembly OHYR01 (sample SAMEA3882533, study PRJEB24775) | human gut metagenome | biome: human-associated habitat; feature: intestine environment; material: feces | place: Netherlands | collected 2009/2010
TTCGGCGGCAAAATGGCGTTTGTAAATATAATGAAGAACATGTCCGTTGACTGCGACTGCTGCGCCGTGGCCGAGGACCCCTGCATGAACGATGTGGGCATCCTCTCGAGTCTTGACCCCGTCGCGCTGGACCGCGCCTGCATCGATCTGGTCATAAACAGCAATGACCCGGGCCGCGACCACTTTATGGAGCGCGTCAACAGCCGCCACGGCACCCACACCATCGACACCGCCGAGGCCCTTGGCATCGGCACGCAGGCGTATGAGCTGGTGAAGGTGTAAACGCCCATTTACTTGAAGAAGCCAAAAACCGCAAAAAAGCATCCGCCGTGCAGAGAGGCGTCTCTCTGCACGGCGGATGTTGTTATTGTCGGTTCAGTATCTTTTCCAAGTCTGTTTTCGGGTCGCCCGTGGGCGTCAGGTTGTACTGCTTAACGAGAAAGTCCAGTACATTCGGTGAGACGAACGCCGGGAGCGTGGGGCCAAGGTAGATATTGCGCAGCCCCAGATACAGCAGCGTCAGCAAAATGCAGACAGCCTTCTGCTCATACCACGACAGCACCAGCGTAAGCGGCAGGTCGTTGACGCCGCAGCCAAACGCCTCGGCCAGCGCCAGCGCAATGCGAATGGCGCTGTAGGCGTCGTTGCACTGCCCGCAATCCAGAATGCGCGGGATGCCTTCGATGCTGCCCAGATCCATATCGTTCAGCCGGTACTTGCCGCAGGCCAGCGTCAGAATCAGCGTGTCGGGCGGCGTCATCCGTGCAAAGTCCGTGTAGTAGCTGCGCGTCGGTGCTGCACCGTCGCAGCCGCCGATCAGGAAAAAGTGGCGTATCTTCCCCTCCCGGACCAGCCGGACGATCTGCTCTGCGTGGGACAGCACCGCATTGCGGGCAAAGCCGGTCATGACCGTGCTGCCGCCGTTCATCCCGGTCATCGGGTGATCCTCGGGGTAGCCGCCGCATTCCAGCGCCTTTTCAATGACCGGGGTGAAATCCTTGTCGTCCCCGATGTGGGTCAGCTCCGGGTAGGACACCACCGACGTCGTGAACACACGGTCACTGTAGCTCTGCCGCACCGGCATCAGACAGTTCGTTGTGAACAGGATGGGCGCGGGGATGTTGTGGAACTCTGACTGCTGGTTCTGCCAGCCCGTGCCGAAGTTGCCTTTGAGGTGCGGATATTTTTTCAGTTCCGGGTAGCCGTGGGCGGGCAGCATCTCACTGTGGGTGTAGATGTTGATGCCCCTGCCCGCGGTCTGGTCCAGCAGCAGCTTCAGATCGTGCAGGTCGTGGCCGCTGACCACGATGAAGGGGCCCTTCTCAATCGTCAGCGGCACCGTGACCGGCACGGGGTCACCGTATGCGCCGGTGTTGGCTGCGTCCAGCAGCGCCATACAGGCCAGATTGACTTCTCCGGTTTTCAGCACCAGCGCCAGCAGCTCGTCAGGCGTTTTCTCTGCGCCGATGGCCTCGAGTGCCTCATAGAAAAAGGCGTTCACAGCGGGGTCTGTTCTCCCCAGTGCGCGGGCGTGGTACGCATAGGCCGCCATGCCTTTGAGCCCAAAGAGGATCAGCGATTTCAACGAGCGCACGTCCTCCCCCGCCGCCCAAAGCGCGGCAAGGTCGTAATCGTCAAGCTGCCCGGGGCCGACGGCAGCCTTTTCCTTTTCGATTTCCGCCTTGCATTGCAGGATAGTTTCGTTGTTGAAGTTCACGTTCGTGATCGTCGTGAACAGGCCCTTCAAAATCAATTCATCGGTGTGCTGTGTCGGTGTCCCAGCCCGCGCCGCCCGCGCCAGCCCGATAAGTGCCCCGATCAGCTCATCCTGATAGTTGGCGGTGTCGGCCTTTTTGCCGCAGACACCGGCCTTGCCGTCGCAGCCGGTGTTATGCGCCGTTTGTTGGCACTGAAAGCAGAACATTTCTCGCATTTGGTTTCCTCCTGTCGGCAGAATCATCACCTTCTATTCTGCCCGCCAGGAGGATTTTTTATACCGTTCTCACGGCTGCGGTGTCGCGCCCTCCTGCTCCATCTTGCGCAGCGTTTCCTGCCGGATGGCCTCCCGCAGCGCCTGCATATAGGGCGAGAACTGCGACTGCTCCACGCCGTAGGTCAGGTTCAGCGCATACTCCTGCGGCTCCCAGGTCGCAATCGCGGACTCGTTGTGCTGGGCGATGGCCTCCATTTTATCCAGCGCCTTGTAGATTTTGGCCTCCGTCGTCTGCAAGGCGGCCATCTCCGCGTACAGCGTCCGCATCTCGGTACAGACCGGCTCGGGCAGTGAATCGACCCAGCGGGAAAGCAGTGCTTCCTCGGCGGCCTCATCGGCGGCGGTCTTGTCAAACGCCGGGATGTCCCCGGTAAAGCACTCGCCCAGATCGTGGATCAAGCACATGCGGATGACCTTGTCCATGTCGGCCTGCGGAAATTCATCCCGCAGCCAGAACGCCATCAGCGCAATGCGCCAGCTGTGCTCGGCCACGCTCTCATGCCGTCCCTTCGATGTATAGCAATGCCGTGTTGTGTCCTTGAGTTTTTCCGCTGTGTGCAGCGCCTCCAACAGCTTTTCCGGTTCCATGTGCAGACCTCCCCTATTTTTACCGCTATTGTAGCAGATATAAAACGCAGTTGCAAGGCGGAGATTTTTTCTTTTTTTTTGCAGAAATTTTCTCGCAATACAGGGCATTAAAAGTACAATTTGGAAATATTTAATTTACTATTACTGTTTGTAAATTATTCTGCCGTTATAAAACTCTGTAGAGGCGAGCATTGCTCGCCCGTGCCCGCGCGCTATGTGCAAGGCCTTCCCGGAAAAGCCTTGCTGCACCAGGTTGGCGGGCGAACAATGTTCGCCCCTACATTCTCTATATAACAAAGCAGGTGCTTTTTCTTACTTTTTCTCATTTTTTTCAAGAAATTTTCTCGCAATACCCCTTTCTCTCCCCTGCCCTGCCACAAACTTCCTATAAAAAAAGACCCGCAAATCCATTGCGAGTCCTTTTCTGTAGCAATTATTGCTTCTGTAATTCCTGCAGCAAGGGATTGTGCAGCAGCAGCCCCACGATTTGATAGCGGTAGCTTTTGACCGTCTGCCCCTGGGATTCCGAGTAAAGCCCGCGGACACAGCCGCTTTCCCGGTCAAACAGCGCGTCGATCAGCTGCAGCTGCTCCGCTGTGACCAGCAGCGTGACCTGTCCCTTCGTGTCAAGGCCGCGGCCATGGGTCGGCATATACTTTTCGCGGCAGTCAAACGACGGCAGCATGTAATAGCTCTCGGGGTGCTTCTCTGCCTCGATGCGCCGCGTGGATGCTGCGTCCTCATCCCCGCACACGCAGTGGTCCAGTCCGACCTGCCGGAGCTTGGCCAGCTCCTCCTGCAAGATGCGGTTGGCCAGCGTACCGATCTTACTGTCCTGCCACAATGCTTCCATCTCAAGCAGGTCGTAAATTTTGCGGTGCAGGCGGATACGCAGCCTATACTTCCTGGGCTTCATCGGCGCTGCGCTCCACCTTTGCAATTATTTCCCGCAGCCGCGTGGCCGTGGCGATCATCTCGTCCAGCTCCTTCATGGCCTGCCGGCGCTCCTCGTGGGTATATTTTTCTGCAAGGCGCTTCTCGGGGTTTTTCCTGCGCAGCATCGTTTCTAAGCGGCTTGTCTGGCTGGACAGCTTGCCCGTAATTTTGCTCTGTGCCTTGGCACCGGCGGTCTTTTCCCTGACCTCCCGGATGACCTCTGTCTGCTCGACCTGCGCGGCGGGCTGCTCCGGCGGGATGGTCTTGACCTTTCGGATGGTCTCCTTCAGACACGCCATCTCCTTCTGGACCGTGAACACCGCAGCGACCAACGCCTCGTGGGCATCCTGCATACTGCTGGTGCCGGCCACCGTCCGCAGTGCATCCACGAACCGCCCGCGAATTGCTTTTTTCTCGTCCTGAATGGCTGCGCTGCCCGGGCCGTTGTACGCAATAGCATAGAGCTGCTGCAGCATTTGGGCAGCGATTCTCTGTTCCTCGGGCGTCATCCGCAAAAAGCTCTCCGCCTCGCTGCGCAGCACAAAGCCACGATCCAGCAGATCCTTGAGACCCTCATTCAGATTTTTTTCAATGCTCAGATCCTTATCGATCTGCCGCCCGTTGATGGGCGTTGCCTCCTTGATGGCCTTTTTTGCCTCGGCTGCTGTCAGGTTGTACGGCTCTGCCTGCAGGCAGGACACCAGCTCGGCAACCGCCTTGCGGCGGATCATCTCGTTGGCAAAGCCGCCGCGCACCTGCAGGTTGGCGCTCAGCAGCATGACCTTTTTCTCGTTGTCGCTCAGCGGTGTTGTGACAACACGGCAGTTTTTGACTGTGTTCCACTTTGCATCGCCGCGCGCCTGCAAATAATTCAATGCCTTATAGCGGCGCTCGCCGGAGAGCAGAACGTACTTCGTCTGTTTGCCATCCGTCCGCGGATATACGACCAGATTGTGCATCAGGCCGTTGCGGTCAATGTCGTTGGCCAGTGTTTCCACATCCTCGTCGGTGTCCAGCTGGCGGAAAATCGCATTGTCCGGGTTCAGCTCGATGTCCTGCAAGGCAATTTCCCGCAGCTCATAGGCAAGCTCGGCGCGGTTCTGCGTGGCCAGATTGGCAATCAGGCTGCCGGAGGCGTTGTTGTTTCCGGCGCTGAAAACCGCCTCGGTGGACGGAATACCCACCTCGACCTTGGATCTGCCGGGCTTCTTTTTCATAGCCATCTTACTTTTCCTCCAATTCCGCCAGGCGCTTTTTCAGCTCCTCATACGCCGCCACATAGCTTTTGGCCGGGGGCTGCGTGCGGGCCGAGTAGCAGACCGGCACGCAGCGGTTGATGCTGTTATCCACACTCTTGCCAAAGGCGATTTCCGCGTTGAACAGCGTTGCGCCGAGCTTGGCCCGGCAGTCACTGCGGATGTCCTGCGAGGCTGCACTTTTCTGCACCATCGTCAGCATCACGCCGACGCCCTTGATGCGGGAGGTCTTGCTCTTGCGCATCTCATTGCAGAGCACATAGGTGCGGAACGCCGAGTCCTCCGAGAAGGAATCACACTTCAGCGGGATCAGCACATAGTCCGCCGCGGCAATTGCGTTGGAGAGCAGCAGGCTGTCCCGGCTTGGCTGGGTGTCAATCAGGATATAATCGTACTCGTCCTTGACCTGGCGCAGGAAATAGTCCAGCACGTCGGTATCGCTGGCCAGATACTTCGGGTCGCCGCGGTCATAGTCCCGCTGGGCGTCCGTGTACAGATCCTCCAGCCGCTTGGACAGGCGCGGCGTCTGGTCGTTGGCCGGGATCAGGTCCACGTTTTCATATTCCGACTCGACGATAAAATCTCTGGTCTGTGTGTTGTAGCGGAAGCCGTCGATCATATCATACAGACTGCGGTTGGCAAAGGCCTTGCTGGTAATGGCGTTGCCGCCTGTCAGGGCAAACGTCAGGTTGCCCTGCGGGTCGGTGTCCAGGCAAAGCACCTTTTTGCCCTCGTCGCCCATCAGATAGGCAAGGTTAGAGGTCGTTACTGTTTTTCCGCAGCCGCCCTTTTCCACCGCAATGGTTATTACTGTTGCAGCCATTCGCTTGTTCCCCATTTCATTATGTAGTTATAACACCGTGGCAAATTATTTTTTATGTCGTTTTCGTCTATGTATAGTATACCACATTTGCCAGCATCGTCAACAGCACTTTTGCAGTTTTGGCATGGCTTTTCTGCGGCAGAAAAGTCTTATAACTCCGTGGCAAACTTTTATATAAAGAAAAAAGCATATCGACACGCCCGTGCCGCAGCTTTTTGCGGACTGGGTATCCATACGCTTTTTGTTATGCCTTTTGGTCTTATAACTCCGTGGCAAATTTATTCATCAAAGACGGACAGATCTGCCTTGAAATGATTCGTTGCACCTGCGCTGCGCAGCTCGTCCCTGCCGCTCGGGATGATCGTAATATCCTCCATCGCGTTGTATACAATGGTCGCGTTGTACTGCGGCGACTTGAGCTGGCCGTGCTCCTTTTTGGTCAGCATCATCCGCGCCATGCCCAGCGCCCAGCAGGTCAAATCGTGCTGCTGGGCCAGGATGCGGTTCAGCGCGTCGCGGGTCTCCTGCGCCTGCTTTGCCCTTTTCTCGCTGTTGGTGTTGGTCAGCAGACGCGCCGTGTATACCAGCACCGAGGACACCGCACTGTACAGCTCCGGTGAAATTTTTTCCTGCAGGGTCTGGCTGCGCGCCCTGCTTTCCAGCACGCGAACAGCCCGCGTCACCGTCATAGTAAACAGCTCGTCCCCCAGCGGCTCTGTCACGGACACAGCTGCCGCGCTTCGTTCCGGCTCGGTGGTTTTCCGCGTCCTTCTGCGGCGCGGGACTTCCTCATTGCGAGCGCTTTTCTGCGCGTGCAGCTGGCGCACTGCGTCCATCTCCTGCGCGGATTTGTAGCGGATGAACAGGTACAGCCGCTCGTATTTTCTGCCGCCGCGGATGCGGACCGGGATATAGTCAAACCAGAGGTCGGTCATCTGGTTGATCTCGTCCCTGGCCTTGGTCAGGACGTAGCGCTCAAAATCGTGGAAGTTACTGTACTTTTCGGTCAGCGGCTTTTCCTTGTCCTTTTTGCGCTTTTCCGGCGGGGGAGAGAGCTGCTCCTTCAGCTCCTGAATGTCAAACACCTTGTACTTGAAGCCACGGATGTCCTGCGCCTTGTCCGGGAAACGGTCCAGTATCTCTTTTGTGACCGGCTGAAACACCAGGCCGTTCGTGTAGCCGTAATCGGTGTCTCCGTTGTCGTAGGAGAGCAAAATTTCGTAAAAACGCATGGAGTAGGTGCTGTTCATCGTCAGCAGATATTCCACGTTGTAGGAGGTATAGTTGCTTTTCAGCTGGGAAAGATAGGGGAGGATTTCCGGATTGAAGCGCACGCGGATCTGCTTGTCCCGGTCATTCACGGTGGAACCGCGCTGCAGCCAGGACAGGACCTTGTACTGATGGCCGTCGCTGGCCGGGTCCAGGCTCCAGAAGGAGCGGTCCTCCAAACTTTTGACGGTGTCCTTCAGGTATTCCAGATAGGTGTTGTCGTGCATGTTGACCCCGGCCAACCGCCCGAAGTCGGAAAAGCTCAACGAATAAACGCGGTCCGCATCCGGGGTCTCCTTGGGGTTGATCTGTGCCATCATCGCCAGCAGTACCTTTTGCTCCAGCTTTGGCAGGGCATATTTTGTCTTTTGGATCAGGTCATTACTCTTGGTGATGATCGATTCCGACGCCGGGTTGTACTTGGGTACATTGCCTGCAGAGCGGGTGCGGCGGTGCTTTTGTGGCGGCGTGTTTTCCTCCGCAGGGAGGTCCGGGTCATAGTATTCGCCTTCAATGATGGTGTCATTTTTCCGCTTTTCAGACATAGACCTACACCCCCACAAATACAGTATATTAAGCATACACGCAATTGCGGAAAATGTCAACGGCTTCTCGCAATAAAAAATAAATGTGCCATTTGTATTTTTTTTCTTATAATTATTATTTATTATTTTATAAATTTATCTCTTTATATATAATAAGTAGATTGCGAGTTTTCTTCTGCTGAATTGAGAGAAAAATTCCTGTGAAAAAAGAGTTTTCTTCCCACGAAAAAAGAGAAATATTCTGCTGTGCTGAGAGTTCTCTTCTGCTGATTTTGCCAGAATAAAACTCTCAATTCGGCAGAAAAAAACTCGCAGTACGCAAGCGGCTGCGGGCAAAGCAGACAGCGAAATGAGAGTTTTCTTCTGCGCTGTTGAGAGAAAATGCTGCGCAGTGAAAAAATCAGTTCGCGGCTTTTCCGGCGGAGCAGGGGAGAGCGCAGTGACAAAAAAGAGAGGGCAGAGGGGAAAAAGGCTTATTGAGAGAAATTTTCTGACAACAGAAGAAAAAAACAGAAAAATTCTCCTTTTTGTATTGCGAGTTTTATTCTGAACAAAAAATTCTCCAAGAAACTTCGATAGTACGTAAAAGTATACGAAAAAAGCAAAAAGTATTGCGAGAAATCTTCTCCGCTGCAAAAATAGCAAAAAAGAAACAAACTGTAATAATTTATATATAATATACAAAACGGCAAATAAAATCATGCGCATCCGGGGAAACCGGCAGGGAAGGGGAGAGGGTCGGCAGGAGAAGCACAGCTTTTCCAAAATGCAGACTGCCAAAAGGAGACGCAGAGCCGCAGGTAATTATTTTTATAAAAATGCAGAAAAAAACTCTCAATAGACGCCCGCGGTGGGACTATTGAGAGTTTTTTTCTGCAAAAAATAAAAAAATTCAGAAAGATGCAGCCGTCTGCAAGGGCCGTCAGCATCTCCTTATTACCGGGAGCAGGTCACAGCATCTGTTGTCGTATAGTCAAACAGGCCGTCGTTTTTCTCCTCCAGAGCCTTGATCATGTGGTAGGTGTATTCGTTGTAGGGCGTCGGGATGCCTAACTCGCGCCCCATGCGCATGAGCGCACCGGAGAACATATCGATTTCTGTGTGCCGCCCGGCGTCGAGGTCCTGCAGGGTGGAGTAGCGCGCGGTTGGCGGCACGGTGCTGCCGTGGGTGGAGGCCGCAGCTGCCTTGGAGAGGTCGATCCCCTTGGCTGCGGCAATGGCCTCCAGCTCGCGGCGCAGGCCGTCGCTGATGGCCTTTATATGGGCACTGTCGCTGTAGCAGCCGACGCCCGCGCCGAGGATCGCCTGCGGCAGATTGTTGCAGACGTTCAGCCGGAACTTGGACCAGATCTCCTCGCGGATATGCTCGGTCACACGGAAATGAATGCCCGTGTCCGCAAACAGCGCCCGCACCGCCTGCACCCGGTCACTGTCAAACGGTGCGGTCAGCTCCCCGTAGATGATGCCGATGGTCGTCTCCGGGTCAAAACGCACACCGTCCCCGGTGCGGTGGGAGGCCACCTTGATGAGCGCGGGCAGCACATGAGCTGCGCCGATCCGTGCGGCGATGAGCTCCTCACTGTCAACGCCGTTCATCAGGCTCATGACAACGGTGCGTTCGCTCACAATGGTGCGGATGCTGTCCAACGCGCCGGGCAGTGCGCCGTATTTCAGCGCGACGATCAGCAGATCGACGCCGTGGGCCTGCTGCGGGGTCCAGACCTGCGGGTGATAGACCTGCCCGTTGATCGTGCAGCCGTTTTGCCGCAGCCGCTCGGCGCGGGAACCCTCCGCCACGACGCCAAGCTGCAGGCTGTTGGCAGCGGCCTTGTCGGCCAGGCCCCACAGCACATAGCAGCCGACGGCTCCGGCCCCCAAAATAGCAACAGATTGAATTTTCATCGTCTACATCCTCCCGTCAGCCGGCACGGCCCGGCTGGATGATGCGGATCAGCTCCTTATCCAGCTGCAGGGTGCAGTGCCACGGATTTACAATAATGCCCGCGATTTCCGGTGCGGAGAGCGCTGCGGCAAACAGCTTGTCAATGTCTGCAAGGAAGGTCGATTTCACCGTATCAGGGCTTTTCATCTGCTCCTCAAACGAGGTGAAGGCGTACCATCAGCTTGCGCCGTCCGCCGTCGTCACGACCCGGGGCTGCACCTGCCCGCCACCGGGGACAGGCTCGACGGCCACGATCCACTGCCCGCCTGTCTGCATACAGCGGCGGACGACGGTCAGTGTGTGGGCCAGCTGCTCCGGGGTAGGGGACTGCTGCAGCTGCAAAATGGCAGTTTCGATGGTTTGATTCATCTGTAAGGATTTATCTTGCGGCATCGGGAACATCCTTTCCGGTTTGTCTGTTTCCTTTATTATACCAGCGATTTTCCAAAATGCAAAATTTCCGCGGAACGGCATTGACGAACCTGCGCTGCCGCGGTACAATGCAAAGTAACCAAGCAAACAGATAGGAATAAACAACAGAGGTGATCTACCAATGCAGCCGCTTTCTGACCGTACCGCAGGCTTTACCGATTCCGTCATCCGCCGCATGACCCGTATCTCCAACAAATACGGCGCAGTGAACCTTTCCCAGGGCTTCCCGGATTTTGACCCGCCCAAAGCAATTCTGGACCGTCTGGCCGAGGTCGCGCACGAGGACTACCACCAGTACTCCATCACCTGGGGCGCGCAGAACTTCCGCGAGGCGCTGGCCGCCAAGCAGACCCGCTATATGGGCCGGACAATTGACCCCAACAGTGAGATCGTTGTGACCTGCGGCAGCACCGAGGCAATGATGACCGCCATGATGACCGTGACGAACCCGGGGGACAAGGTCGTTATCTTCTCGCCGTTTTACGAGAACTACGGCGCGGACACGATCCTGACCGGGGCAGAGCCAATTTATGTGCCGCTGACGCCGCCGGACTTTACCTTTGACCCCGAGGTGCTGGAGAATGCCTTCCGCCAACACCCGAAGGCGCTGATCCTGTGCAACCCCTCGAACCCCTGCGGCAAGGTGTTCACCCGGGACGAGCTGGAGCTGATTGCGGGCCTTGCCAAAAAGTATGATGTCTATGTTATCACCGACGAGGTGTACGAGCACATCGTCTACGCGCCGCGCACCCACACCTATTTTGCTGCGCTGCCCGGTATGTGGGAGCGGACGATCTCCTGCTCGTCGCTGTCCAAGACCTACTCGGTCACGGGATGGCGGCTGGGCTATGTCATTGCGCCCGCGCCCATCATTGAGCGCGCCAAGAAGGTACACGACTTCCTGACCGTCGGCGCGGCGGCTCCCCTGCAGGAGGCCATCATCCCGGGACTGCGATTCGGCCAGGACTACTACGATGACCTGCTGGCAAAATACACGCACAAGCGCGATTTGTTCTGCAAGGGCCTGGACGCTCTGGGCCTTGTCCACAACGTACCGCAGGGTGCGTATTATGTGATGATGGACATTTCCGAATTCGGCTATGACAGCGATTTGAAGTTCTGCGAGGAGTTGGCCGCTAAGGTCGGTGTCGGCGCGGTGCCGGGCTCGAGCTTCTTCCGGGAGCCTGTCAACCACCTGATCCGCTTCCACTTTGCCAAGAAGGACGAGACGCTGAACGACGCGCTGAACCGCCTTGAGGCGCTGCGCAGCAAAATTCCGGCAAGAGCAGCGCGGTAAGGCTTTATAACTCCGTGGCAAATTTAAAATGTAAAAGAGCAGCCGACCCGCTGACAGAGCTACAGCGGGTCGGCTGCCTTTTTTATCGTGCGGTTTTCGGTTTATAATCGCGCATTTCCGGGATCGCTCCGCCTGCCACGGCCCACAGGTACAGGCTGGCCACGCTGCAATAGGGGCTGAAACGGCGGCGGTACTTTTCAAACAGCTTGCGGTCAATTTTGCGGTGGTGGTAGACCATCCGCAGACCGCGCTGGATGGCAAGGTCGTCGTAGCTGAAAATGTTGGGCCGCTGCATACAGAACAGCAAAATCATCTCCGCCGTCCAGACGCCGATGCCCTTCAGACTGCGCAATGCCCGGATAGCAGCTTCATCACTCATATGCGCCACGGCGTCCAGATCGAATGCACCCGTATGGACCCGTTCGGCAAAGTCCGTGATATACGCCGCCTTGCGGAACGTCATGCCAAGCGCCTGCAGGCTCGGAACGCCTGCGGCCAGAATGGCTTCGGAATTGACCGTGCCCAGCGCGTCCTGCACTCGCTGCCAGATCGTCGCCTGTGCCTTCGTTGAGATCTGCTGGCCGATGATGTGGTGAATGACGGAAGAAAAAAGGTCGGTATCTACGGCGCGGTCGATGTGGCCGATTTGGTCAATGACCGCGCAGAGCCGCTTGTCCTTCCGGCGCAGATAGGAAACCTCTGTTTCTCCATATGAAAAATACATGTCCCTCACCTTCTTCATATCATGATACCGCAAACTGCGAGAGAATGCTACAAAAAATTTTCTGGAAACTGCAACATTTTCCTTTGCCCGGCTGTATACAGGATAGAACGGCGGAAATGCCGGGAAAAGAAAGGAATGTTTTGATTATGGAAAAGTTTATTGCTGTTATTTTAAGTTTGGTAATGGCGCTGGCTATTGTGGGATGCAGCGGAAACGCAAATGCTCCCGCGCCCACCACCCACAAGGACAATGCATCTTTCACAGCGGACGGTACGGTCATTCCCGGAAGCGACCCCAAAACTTGGGGGCCTGCAGATGAAAGCGAAAACGTACAGATTCCCAACCCTTGGCAGGAATGCGGCAGTCTGGAAGAAGCGGGCAAGCTCGCCGGTTTCTCCTTCACTGCCCCCGAGACCGTGGACGGCTACACCGAGCGCTACATTGCGGCCATTGAAAACGAAATCGCCCAGGTGATCTTCAGCAACGGCGACGATTCCGAACTGTATTTCCGCAAGGGCGTGGGCGGCGACGACATCAGCGGCGACTACAACACCTACGATGTTGCCGAAGAGCAGACCATCGACGGGCACACTGTCCTGTGCAAGGGCAACGACGGCCTGATCTATACCGCGACATGGACGGACGGCACCTATTCCTACGCCGTAATGTGCGATGCCGGTATGAACGTGGAGCAGCTGAGCGTCTGGGCGGAGACACTGGCCTGAAAAACAGCCTGAATTTTAGAAGAAAGGAACCTCTGGAATGGAAGCAATAGCAATTCCCATGCCCCTGTGGTGGCGGCTTCTGGGGCGGCTGTACGCGTTTGCCCTTCGGCTGATCCCGCAGGAAAAGCAGCAGACAAAGGCGGATGCGGAAGAAGTCTTGCAGGACACGCTTCTGAAGCTTCTGACCGCCGCCCCCAACTTTGAAAGCGAGGAGCACAAAAAGGCGTGGCTCCTGCGGGTGGCGGCGAACCTGAGCAAGAACCGCATCGAGTACAACGCCCTCCGAACCTCCGACGAGCTGAGTGACGAGCTGGCAGAGGAAGGGCGGGAAGACCTGTCCTTCGTCTGGGACGCGGTGAAGGAATTGCCGGTGCAGTTCCGGGAGGTGATCCACCTGCACTATTACGAGGGCTATTCCACGGAGGAAATCGCAAAGATTCTGGGGCGGAATCCGTCCACTGTCCGTTCCGACCTTCGCCGGGGCAGGGAAAAGCTGAAAACCATTTTGCAGGAGGGCTATGACTTTGAAGTATGAGCAGATCATGGATAAAATCGAAGTGACGCCGGAAATGCGGCAGCGAGTCCTCCGCAATGTGGAAGCAGAACAGGTAAAGCAGAAGAAGCGTCAGCTGACCCGGCGGCTGGTTACATTGGC
>OHYR01000263.1_pt1 | contig 13023 bp, 15 predicted proteins | sample 1580241 | NCBI WGS metagenome assembly OHYR01 (sample SAMEA3882533, study PRJEB24775) | human gut metagenome | biome: human-associated habitat; feature: intestine environment; material: feces | place: Netherlands | collected 2009/2010
TCCGATCTGCTACCTAGGAGATGATCTCCTTTGAGCCTTGCCGTGTCGGCGTCAAAGGAGATCATCTCCTTCTCCGTGCGGGCGCGGGGCGACTTGGCGCAGGAGAGGTAGACAGCGGCCTCGAGCAGATTCGTCTTGCCCTGCGCGTTCTCGCCGACGATGACGTTGACCGAGGGATCGAAGGTCACACTCTGGTGCGCGTAGTTGCGGAAATGCTCCAGCGTGATGGCGTCAAGTCGCATATTCGACGGTGAGCTCCCGGCCCGCGAAGGCGACCACGTCGCCCGGGCGGAGCTTTTTGCCGCGCATGGTGCAGACCTCGCCGTTGACGGTGACCTCTTCATTCAGAATGCGCAGCTTGGCCTCGCCGCCGGTGGAGACGAGATCGGCGAGCTTCATCAGATCCTGCAGCTTGATATACTCGGTGGTGATGGGAAGAACGGTCATAAGGGGACCTCTTTTCTTTTATTGTGCCTTGAGACGGACGGGAAGGACCATATAAAGGAAGCTTTCTTCGCCGTCGGTCGGGACGAGGATGGCGGGAGAAATGCCGGTGTTCAGCTCGAGCTTGAGCTCATCGGCGGGCGCGAAGCGAAGCGCATCCATGAGGTAGCGGTTGTTGAAGCCGATCTCGAGGCCCTGCCCGTCGCCGTCGATGCGGCAGACGTCCTTGGCGTCGCCGTTGGCGGTCTTAGCGGAGAGGAGCACGCGGTCCTGCTCGAAGATGCAGCGCACGGGGCTCTTGAGCTTTTCGGAGATGACGACGCTCACGCGGTCAAGACTCTCGAGCATCGCCTTGGTATCCACGGTGACGGAGATGGGGTTGCGGCGCGGAATGGCGTTTTTGTAGTCGAGAAATTCGCCCTCAAGGCGGCGGCAGATCAGCTCGGTCTCGCCCATTTCAAAGAGAATGTGGCGCTGGCCGAGGGTGATGGTCGCGAAAGCGTCGATGTCCTCGCAGATCTTCTCGACCTCGTTGAGCGCAGCGCCGGGCGCGACGAAGGAAAACGCGCCGCCCTCGATCCGCTCGAGCGGTTCACGGCGAAGCGCCAGACGGAAGCCGTCGACCGCGACGACGGTCAGACCGTTGTCGCCGATCTCGAAGAGCTCGCCCATGTGAACGGGACGGGCCTCGTTCGTGGAGACGGCGAAGGAGGTCTGCTGGATCATGGAGCGCAGCGTCTTTTCCGGCAGGGAGACGGAATACTTTTCCTCGACCTCCGGCAGCTCCGGAAAGTCGGCGGCGGAGAGGGCGAGAATGTCGAAGTCGGCATCGCCGCAGGAAAGATGGACCATGAGCTTTTCATCGGACGAGAAGGTGATCATATCGTCGGGCATACGGCGGATGATGTCGCCGAACAGGCGCGCGGAGAGGACCAGCTCACCGCCCTCCTGCTCCTCAACGGGAAAGCGGGTGCGGATGCCGGTCTGCATATTGTAGCCGGAGACAGTCAGCACGCCGTCGCCGCACTGGAGCAGGAGACCCTCGAGCGCGGGAATGGAGCTTTTCGCTGCGACCGCGCGGGAGGTGGTATTGACGGCGTTTTGAAGAAGGAGCTTTTCGCAGGAAAATTTCATATTGCGATCCCTTTCTTGAAAAAAGAATAGATTATTTCGTCGTTATCGTAGTAGAGGAGAAAAAATGTGGAAAAGGGGAGAGAGGCTTAGAAAAATAAGGGTTTTCGGCTGTGAAAAACGGTGGGGAAAGAAAATGGAAAGAATCGGTCTTTGTGGAAAGCTGAGGATATCCACAGAAGGCGCAGCCGGAAACGTGTTAATTCAGGGGAAAACGTCACTTCTTGGAGTTGATGTTGATGGTGATGTCCTTGATGGTCTGGGCGAAGCCCGGGTCGTTCTGAAGCTTCGTTTCGACCTGCTCGAGCGCGTGGAGAACGGTGGTGTGATCGCGTCCGCCGAACTCGCGGCCGATGTCGGGCGTGGAGAGATTCGTCATGCGGCGGACGAGGTACATGGCGGCCTGACGGGCGGTGACGGCCTCGCGGCTGCGGGAGGGACCCTTGACCACCGCCTCGTCGATGCCGAAAAAGCGCGAGACCTCGTCGATGATGGAGGCGGCGGTGGGAATGTACTCGTTGGATTTGCGAAGCATATCGCGCACGGCGCGGTTGGCGCTCTCCTCGTCCATCTCCTTGCCGATCAGGTCGCGGTAGGCGAGGATCTTATTCATCGCGCCCTCAAGCTGGCGGACGTTGCTGGAGACGTTCTCGGCGATGTACTTGGCAATGTCGTCGTCGATGACGCTGCCCCATTGAGCCGCCTTGTTTTTGACGATGGCAAGGCGCGTTTCAAAATCGGGCGGCTGGACGTCGACGAGCAGGCCCCACTCGAAGCGGGTCTGAAGACGGTCGTCGAGCAGCTGCATCTCCTTGGGCGAACGGTCGGAGGTGAGGACGATCTGGCGCTTGGACTCGTAGAGGGTATTGAAGGTATGGAAGAACTCCTCCTGCGTCTGCTTGCGGCCGGCGATGAACTGCACGTCGTCCATCAGCAGGAGGTCCGCGTCGCGGTACTTACTGCGAAACTCGACGTTCTTGCCGGTGCGGATGGCCTCGACCAGCTCGTTGGTGAAATCGTCGCCCTTGATGTAGACGATCTTGGCGTTTGGTGTTTTGGTGCGGATCTCGTGCGCGATGGCGTAGATCAGGTGCGTCTTGCCGAGGCCGGAGTCACCGTAGATGAAAAGTGGGTTGTAGTGCTCTGCCGGCGCGTCCGCGACCGCGCGGGCCGCGGCGTAGGCGAGCTTGTTGCTGTCGCCCACAACGAAGGTATCGAAGGTAAATTCTCCGGACTCCAAAAGAGAGGTCGGCTTTTTGGGCTTCTCCTGCCCAAAAGCGTCGCGCTCGGCGGCAGAGAGGAGCTTCACATCGAAATCGGCGGAGAAGATCTCTTTCAACGCCGCCTTGAGGTTCGGCAGAAAGAGGGATTCGATCGTCCCGCGCTTGAAGTCGTTGGGACAGCAGAGGTAAAAGGTCATATCGCGGATGGCGACCGCCTCCACCTCGTCAAACCAGGTGGAGATGGCCGTTTCGGCCAAACCGCCGGCGCGCAGGCGCTCAAGCACGACCTGCCAGACGTCAGCTACAGAGTTCAAAGAAAACGCTCCTTTCGTGGGCGGAAATGAAGGCGCGGCCCGCTGTGGAGCAGCGCATAATATCACCTCTTTATTATACCAGAGACGGAGGGAAAAAGCAACCGTATTTTATATTTAGATAAGGTAAGATGAGCCGTGAAACAAGCGATTTGCGGTCGGAAAAGCGGGAGACCACAAGATTTTGTGGCTTGACAGGGTGGGCCGCATCTTATATAATATCCTCTGCGTTGCGTTGAATGCGGCGCAGGAAAAAGGCTACTGCGGGGGTGGGAGACCGCCGCCGTCGAGTAAGAGCGGCCGATGGCCGCCGGCAAATTTTTTCAGGAGGTGTAACGCAATGGCTACTTCTCGTACCTATCAGCCCAAGAAGCTTCAGCGCTCCAAGGAACACGGCTTCCGCAAGAGAATGGCAACCGCCAACGGCCGCAAGGTCCTGGCCCGCCGCCGCGCAAGAGGCCGCGCCCGTCTGACCCATTGAGGGAGCCAAAGGCGCATCGCATATAGATAGACCGAGGGACGGACGATGGGAAAAATCGCCGTCCCTTAGAGGCTATCGTCCGAAAACGCCGGAACGGCGGAAAAGGACGGATGCAGGAGAGAAGCAATGAAGCGAACGATGACCGTTAAGGAGAATTATGAGTTCCGCCGGATCTACGCCAAGGGGCGGTCCGGCGTTTCACCGTACCTTGTGGTCTACGTCCGCCCGAACCGGCGGGGGCGTAACCGCCTCGGAGCACAAAGCTCGGACACGCCGTGGTGCGCAACCGCGTCCGCCGCCGTCTGCGGGAAATTTTCCGGCTCAATCAAGGCGGGCTCGCGCAGGGGTATGATATGATCCTCGTCGCGCGCACGCGCGCGGTGGGGGCGGAATACCGCGAGCTGGAGCGCGCGTTTTTGAACGTGTGCGGAAAGCTCGGACTGCGGGAGAAGAAGCCGTGAAGCGATTTCTTCTCGCGCTCGTGCGCTTTTACCGGAAAAGCATCTCTCCCCTGCGTCCCCCCTGCTGCCGCTTCATTCCCACTTGCTCGCAGTACGCGCTCGAGGCCATCGAGAAGTACGGCGCGCTCAAGGGTGGCTGGCTGGCGTTCAAACGAATTATGCGGTGCCATCCGTTCTATCGGGGCGGAAAGATCTACGACCCCGTTCCCTGAGGGGGAACACCAAAAAACACGGAGGACACAAAAATGTTTGCAACGATCGGATACTATATCTGTATCCCCTTCGCATGGCTGCTCCGCGCGCTCTATGAGCTGACAAGCTCTTACGGCTGGGCGCTGGTGCTCTTTACCGTGGTCATCAAGCTGATCATGCTGCCCTTCCAGATGAAATCGAAGAAGAGCATGATGCGCATGAGCCGCTTCCAGCCCATGATCAAAGAGATCCAGACCCGCTATAAGAACAATCAGGTCAAGATGAACGAGGAGCTGCAGAGGCTCTACGCAGAGGAAGGCGTCAACCCCATGAGCGGCTGCCTGTGGAGCTTCCTGCCCTTCCCCATCCTCATTGCCCTATATTCCATCATCCGTCAGCCCATCACGCGCTTCATGATGCTCACAACCACGGCCATGCAGGGCGTGATCGACGCGGTGAGCGCGGCGGGCTTTGACCTCGCCGCCATCGCCATGACGGCGAACGACGGCGCCGTGACCGTGAAGGACGGTCTGACGCAGCTGCAGCCCTACGGCCAGATCACGCTCGTGAAGGCCGCGCAGGAGCTGGGCGTCGCCCTGCCCGAGGGCTGGATCCACATGGACTTCAGCTTCCTCGGCATGGACCTCACCATGATCCCCAGTGACGTCATCGGTCAGATCGGGACCGGCGGCTGGGCTGTTATCGGCGTGCTGCTCATTCCCATCGTTTCCGGCGCGCTGAGCTTCTGGCAGTCCAAGGTCTCCATGGCCGGCAATCCCTCGGCCGCGGACCCCAACGACCCCACCGCGCGCTCGAGCCGCATGATGATGTGGATGATGCCCATCATGTCCCTCTGGATCGGCTTTACCCTGCCCGCCTCCCTCGGCGTGTACTGGATCGCGAACAGCGTTCTGATGCTCGTGCAGGAGAAGGTGCTCAACAAGTATTTCAAGAAGAGCATGGCTGCGGAGGACGAGGCACGTGAAAAGGCCCGCATGGAGGACCGTCTCCGCCGCATGGAGGAGGCCCGCGTCGCCCAGCAGCAGCGCGAGGCCGAGAAGAAGAGCCTGAAGGAAAAGCAGAAGGCCGCGCAGGCCGCTAAGGTGGCCAAGGCCGAAAAGGCCAAGAAGGCCACCACCGAGAACGGCCGCATCGGAGACCGTCCGTACGCGAGAGGCCGTTCGTTCAACGCCGACCACTACGGCGAATAACGAAAAGGAGCTTGTCTTAGATGATCAAGTTTATTGATATGACGGGCAAGACCGAGGACGAGGCCATCCGCCGCGCATTGGAGCAGCTCGGTCTGGAGCGCGACGATGTGTCCGTCGAGATCCTCGAGCGCGCGAAGTCCGGCTTCCTCGGCATCGGCGGCTCGCCCGCAACGGTCCGCATCAGCTATGACGACGGTCAGCCGGAGCCGAAGCCGGAGCCGGTCAAGCCCGAGCCCAAGAGCGCCGCGCCCAAGGCGGAGAAGAAACCCGTTTACTGCGCCGAGGTGCTGCAGAAGGAAGTGCGCGCCAGGGAAAAGCAGGAGCGCGAGGCCAAGCGCGGCGAGCGCAGGGCCGAGCCGAAGGCCGAGAAGGCTCCGCACGAGCCGGTCGTGCTCGGCGAGGAGATCCGCGACGAGAAGAGCGAGCAGATCCGCACGTTCCTCTCCGGTCTGCTCGAGCACATGGACGCCAAGGCCGAGGTCAAGGTCTATGAGGTCGAGAAGAACCGCTACAAGGTCATTTTAGAGGGTGAAAAGCTCGGCGCGCTCATCGGCCGCCGCGGCGAAACGCTCGACGCCATTCAGCAGCTGACGAACTATTCCATCAACCGCGGCGGCGAGAGCAAGCGCGCCCGCGTGCAGATCGACGCTGAGAACTACCGCGAAAAGCGCGAGGAGAGTCTGGAGCGTCTGGCGCAGAAGGTCGCGGGCAAGGTGGTCAAGTACCGCCGCAACGTGACGCTCGAGCCGATGAACGCCTACGAGCGCCATGTGATCCACACGGCGCTGCAGGACACGCAGTATATCACGACCTTCTCCATCGGCACGGAGCCGAACCGCCGCGTGGTGGTCTCCTACGACCGCACAAAGCAGTAAATAGCAGCGAAAAAGAAAGATGCCATACGGCATCTTTCTTTTTTTCAGGGGCGAAGCTCTGCTATGATGGAGCGGAGAAATGAAACGGGAGGACGATCCTCATGAAGCTGGTATCGTGGAACGTGAACGGCCTGCGGGCCTGCCTGAACAAAGGCTTTCTGGATTTTGTGGCGCTTGCGGACGCGGATGTGATCTGCTTGCAGGAGACGAAGCTGCAGCCGCATCAGGTGAGCTTCGAGCTGCCGGGCTACCGGATGTATTTCAACAGCGCGGACAAGGCTGGCTACTCCGGCACGGCGGTGCTCACAAGAAAGGAGCCGCTGAACGTCACCTACGATTTCGGCGACGACGAGCACCGGCACGAGGGGCGCGTCATCACGGCGGAGTACGAGGATTTCTACCTCGTGTGCTGCTATACGCCGAACTCGCAGGACGAGCTGAGGCGTCTCCCCTATCGGATGCGGTGGGAGGACGATCTGCGGGAATACCTCTGCGCGCTGGATCAGACGAAGCCTGTGGTGTACTGCGGCGACCTGAATGTGGCGCACGAGGAGATCGACCTGAAGAATCCCAAGACGAACCACTTCAACCCCGGCTTTTCCGACGAGGAGCGCGGGAAGATGACCGAGCTGCTCGCGGCGGGCTTTGTGGATTCGTTCCGCGCGCTCTGGCCGGACCGCGCCGACGCCTATTCGTGGTGGAGCTACCGCGCGGCGTCGCGGGCGCGGAACGTGGGGTGGAGGATCGACTATTTCATCGTGTCCGAGCGGCTGCGCGGGCACATCAAAAAGGCGGAGATCTGGAGCGAGATCATGGGCAGCGACCACTGCCCCGTGATGCTGGAGCTGGAATGAACGGAAAAGGCGGACGCCCGTGGGCGTTCGCCTTTTGTGCCGCAGAATTTCGGAGCAGAGCGAACATCTGTTTGAAAAAGTGCTTGTACTACGCGGCGGAATGTGGTACAATAATATACTTCAAAAAACGACGCGGAGAGGGTGAGCGCATGAGCGTACACGAGGGGCACCGACAGAGAAAAAAGGAGCAGTTCCGCGAGCATGGGCTGGACGCCTTTGCCGACCATGAGGCGTTGGAGCTGCTGCTCTATTACGCCATTCCGCGGCAGGACACGAACCCCATCGCGCACCGTCTGATTGAGCGCTTCGGCTCGCTCGAGGGCGTGTTTTCCGCGCCGGCCTACGAGCTGCAGAAGGTCGAGGGCGTGGGCGAGAACGCCGCGACGCTCATCCGGCTGCTTTTTCCGCTCTGTCGCCGTGTGCGCACGAGCGGCGGAAGGCATGAGATCATTTTCAACACGCGCGAGAACATCGGCGCGTATTTCATCGAGCTGTTCCTCGGCGAGCGGCGGGAGGTCTTTTACGAGGCCTGTCTGGATGCGAAGGGCAAGCTGCTCGCCTGCTACCGATTGGCGGAGGGCAGCCCGGATCAGGTGACGATCAATATGCGCCGTGTGGTGGAAAACGCGCTCAACGCCAACGCGAGCCTGGTGGTGCTGTCGCACAACCATCCGAGCGGCGTGGCGCTGCCGAGCAAGGAGGACAACCAAACGACCTTACAGATCAAGCGGGCGCTTGCGGACATTGGTGTGCAGCTGGTGGACCATGTGATCGTCGCGGACGGGGACTTTGTGTGCCTGCGCGACAACGGACTTTTGGATTGAGGAGGCAGACCATGGAATTCAAGCTCCATGCGCCGTTTCAGGCGACCGGCGACCAGCCGGAGGCCATTGCCGCGCTTGTGCGCGGTGTCGAATTGGGACTGGACGAGCAGGTGCTGCTCGGTGTGACCGGCTCGGGCAAGACCTTCACGATGGCGAGCGTGATCGAAAAGGTCCAGCGCCCCACGCTGGTGCTGGCGCACAACAAGACGCTCGCCGCGCAGCTGTGCGCGGAGTTCAAGGAGTTTTTCCCTGAGAACGCGGTGGAATACTTCGTCAGCTACTACGACTACTATCAGCCCGAGGCGTATATCCCGCATACGGACACCTACATCGCCAAGGACGCCTCGACGAACGAGGAGATCGACCGCCTGCGGCTGAGCGCGACCTGCGCGCTGCTCGAACGGCGGGACGTGATCGTGGTCTCGTCCGTGAGCTGCATCTACGGCCTCGGCGAGCCGGACGACTTCGCCAAGCTGATGATCTCGCTGCGCCCGGGACAGACGATGGAGCGTGACGAGCTGCTGCGCCGTCTGGTGGAGGACCGTTACGAGCGCAACGACGTCGCCTTTGAGCGCAACCGCTTCCGCGTGCGCGGCGACACGGTGGAGCTCTACCCTGCGTACTACCGCGACAAGGCCGTGCGCGTCGAGTTCTTCGGCGACGAGATTGACCGGATCAGCGAATTCAACCCCGTCAACGGTCAGGTGGCGCGCACGCTCCAGCACATCGCCATCTATCCCGCGTCGCACTATGTCACGACGAAGGACAAATTGGAGCGCGCCATTGTTGAGATCGACAAGGAGCTCGACGAGCGCGAGGCGCAGTTTTTGGCCGAGGGCAAGGCCGTCGAGGCCCAGCGCATCCGCCAGCGCACGCGCTACGATATCGAGATGCTGCGCGAGCTGGGCTACTGCACGGGCATCGAGAACTATTCCCGCGTCATCAGCGGGCGGCCCGCCGCTGACGCTCATCGACTACTTCCCCAAGGATTTCCTACTTTTTGTGGATGAATCGCACGTCACGCTGCCGCAGGTGCGCGCGATGTACAACGGCGACCGCGCGCGCAAAGAGAGCCTTGTCGAGTACGGCTTTCGCCTGCCCTGCGCGTTTGACAACCGCCCGCTCAAATTCGACGAATTTGAGCAGCGCGTCCACCAGCGTATCTACGTTTCGGCCACGCCCGGCGACTATGAAAAGGACCGCGCGGGCCAGATCGTCGAGCAGGTCATCCGCCCGACGGGCTTACTCGACCCGAAGGTCGAGGTGCGCCCTGTCGAAAACCAGATCGATGATCTCGTCGGCGAGATCAACGCCCGCGCGGCGCGCAATGAGCGCGTGCTCGTCACCACGCTGACGAAAAAGATGGCCGAGGACCTGACGCAGTATCTGACCGGCGTCGGCATCCGCGTGCGCTACATGCACGCGGACGTCGAGACCATCGAGCGCATGGAGCTCATCCGCGGCCTGCGCCTCGGCGAGTTCGACGTGCTCGTCGGCATCAACCTCCTGCGCGAGCCTCATCCAGACCATCGGCCGCGCCGCGCGAAACGCCGACGGCCTTGTCGTGCTCTACGCCGACACCATCACCCCCTCGATGCGCCGCGCCATGGACGAGACTGAGCGCCGCCGCCAGATTCAGGACGACTACAACAAGGCGCACGGCATCATTCCGCAGACCATCCGAAAGGACGTGCGCGAGATCATCGAAATTTCCAAGAAGGACGAGGAATCCACCCGCCGCCGCGGCAAGCGCAAGCTCTCCGAGCGCGAGCGGGACGAAGAGATCAGAAAGCTCGAAAAGCAGATGCAGGAGGCGAGCCGTATGCTCGAATTCGAGTACGCCGCCATCCTGCGCGACCGCATCATCGAGCTGCGAAAGGAAAACACGAAATAACACGAAAGAGACAAAACCTGTGAAAAAATACGCTTCCTACGCCTGCATTTTAGCGGCCGCCGCCTGCTGGGGCTGCATCGGCCTATTCAACCGCCCGCTGCTCAATGCCGGCATCGCGCCGGAAAATCTTGTCGTCATCCGCAACCTAGGCGGCCTTGCGGTGATGGCGCTCTTCTTCCTCTGCACCGACCGCAGCGTCTTCAAAATGAAGGCAAAGCACCTGCCGATCTTTATTGCGACGGGCATCATCAGCGTCGTGCTTTTCACGCTCTGCTACTTCAACGCGCAGAAGCTTTGCTCGCTCTCGGTCAGCGCGATTTTGCTCTACACCGCGCCCGCGATGGTGGTTCTGATGAGCGCGCTCGTTTTCAAAGAGAAGATCACGGGCAAAAAGCTCCTTGCCCTCGCGCTGGCGCTGCTCGGCTGTGCGCTCGTGACGGGCGTTTTCACGGGCGGACTGTCGCTGACGACGAAGGGACTCTTGTTCGGCCTCGGTGCGGCATTTTTCTACGCGCTCTATTCGATTTTCGCACCCTTCGGCCTGCGGCACTACAGCCCGCTCGCCGTCGTGTTCTGGACGTTCGTGTTCGCCGCGCTCGGCGCGCTGTTCGTCGCTGACTGGGGCAACCTTATGACGGTTCTGAGCGTGCCGCAAAACGCCCTCCTCGCTGCGGGACTCGTGCTGCTCTCCACCGTCGCGCCCTACATCCTCTACACCAAGGGCCTCGCCAACGTCGAGAGCGGCAAGGCCAGTATCATGGCGAGCATCGAGCCGGTCGTCGGCACGCTCGTCGGCACCCTCGTCTTCGGCGAGCCCATCAGCGCGGGCGTATTCTTGGGCCTCGCCTGCATTTTAGCCTGCGTGTACATTCTGCGGTGATTTTATCCCCGTTTTCCACATAGGAGGTCCCTTATGGCAAAGAATAAAGAAGAAAAAACCAACGTCATGCGCGTTTTGGAGCAGAAGAAGATCGCCTACACCGCGCACACCTACCCGCATGAAGAGGGCATGGCGGTCGACGGCGTCACGGTGGCGAAGTCCATGGGCTTTGACCCCGCCATCGTCTTCAAGACCCTTGTCGCGCGCGGCGCGAGCAAACAGTATTACGTCTTCGACGTGCCGGTCGCGGAGAATCTTGACCTCAAAAAGGCCGCGAAGGCTGTGGGCGAAAAGTCCATCGAAATGATCCACCAGAAAGAGCTGCTGCCGCTCACGGGCTACGTCCACGGCGGCTGCTCGCCCGTGGGAATGAAGAAGCTCTTCCCCACGGTGTTCCATGAAACCGCGGAAAACCTTGAAACAATGATCGTCTCGGCGGGCAAGATCGGCTATCAGGTCGAGCTTGCGCCCCACGACCTCGCCGCGCTCGTGCGCGCGAAATTTGCGGATATCATTGTTGAATGAGGTTGACATAAAAAATTCAGACGAGTACGCTGGTCTCGCAGCTGCGAATCCAGCAACAGGAGTTATCGATTCATGCCAAGTAAGATTTTTGTCAAAGGCGCAAGAGAAAATAATCTCAAGAACATCGACGTTGAGATCCCACGCGACGCGCTGACCGTCATCACGGGCCTGTCCGGCAGCGGAAAGTCGTCGCTCGCGTTCGACACCATCTATGCCGAGGGCCAGCGCCGCTATATCGAGACTTTCTCGGCCTATGCCCGCAATTTCCTGGGCAATATGGAGCGCCCCGACGTGGACAAGATCACGGGTCTCTCCCCCGTCATCGCCATTGAGCAGAAGACGACGAACAAGAATCCGCGATCCACGGTGGGAACGACCACGGAGATCTACGACTATCTCCGCCTGCTCTTCGCCCGCGCCGCCACGGCCTACTCCTATCAGAGTGGGGAGAAGATGGTGAAATATACCGAGGAAAAGGTGGTCTCGATGATTCTCAAGGACTATCTCGGCAAGAAGATTTTCATCCTTGCTCCGCTCGTCCGCAACCGCAAGGGCCACTACCGCGAACTCTTCGAGAGCATGCGGCGCAAGGGCTACCTTTATATAAGGATAGACGGGGAGATCCTGGAACTGACCCAGGGCATGAAAACCGACCGCTACAAGAACCACAATATCGAGGTGGTGGTCGATAAGATGAAACTCGCCGCGCGCCTGGGCGAGACGGAGGACAACCTCTCGCAACGACTGCAAAAGACCGTGGCTACGGCCATGCGCCAGGGCGACGGACTGGTGATGATCATCGATGCCGACACGGGCGAGGCGAAGTTTTTCTCCAAGCGCCTCATGGACCCCGTGACGGGACTGTCGTATAAGGATCCTGCGCCCAATATCTTTTCCTTCAATTCGCCCGAGGGGGCTTGTCCTCATTGCAAGGGACTTGGTATGGTCAGCGAGATTGACCTGAAGAAGGTGATTCCCGACGACAGGAAGTCTATACGCGAGGGGGCGATCGCGCCGCTGGGAAAATACAAGAGTCAGATGATATTTTGGCAGATAGAAGCGATTCTGTCCAAATATGACCTGGACTTGAAGTCTCCGGTGAAGGACATTCCCCAGGAGGCTATGGACGAGATCCTCTATGGGGCGCTCGAGAAGGTGCGCATCGCCAAGGAACTGGTCCACACGACGACGGACTATTTCGTGGCTTTCGACGGCGTAGTGAAGTATCTGCGGGCCGTCATGGAGGGCGACGAGAGTGCCGCGGGGAAGAAATGGAGCGGGCAGTTTATCGCCGACGTGACCTGCGGCGAGTGCCAGGGCCAGCGACTGAACCGCGAGGCTTTGTCCTATAAGATTTGGGGCAAGAATATCTCCGAACTCTCCGAGATGGACCTGGGCGAACTCTATGAGTGGATGGGGGAAGTGGAAAACCACCTCGGCGAGACCCAGCGACAGATCGCCACGGAGATCATCAAGGAGATTCGCAAGCGCATCCGCTTTCTGCTGGATGTCGGACTCGACTATCTGTCGCTCAACCGCCAGTCGGCCTCGCTATCGGGTGGCGAGAGCCAGCGCATCCGACTGGCCACGCAGATCGGTTCGCAACTGGTCAATGTGCTCTACATCCTCGACGAGCCGAGCATCGGACTCCACCAGCGCGACAACGTCCGACTGATCAACTCGCTCAAGGCGCTGCGCGACTTGGGCAATACGGTCA
>OHYR01000276.1_pt1 | contig 12499 bp, 8 predicted proteins | sample 1580241 | NCBI WGS metagenome assembly OHYR01 (sample SAMEA3882533, study PRJEB24775) | human gut metagenome | biome: human-associated habitat; feature: intestine environment; material: feces | place: Netherlands | collected 2009/2010
CCGCTGCACCATCGGGGATGACAGCTTCATCGGCTGCAACACCAATCTGGTCGCGCCGGTCAAGGTGGGCGAGGGCAGCTACATCGCCGCCGGCTCCACCATCACGGACGATGTGCCCGCCGACGCGCTGGCGCTCGCCCGCACGAAGCAGACGGTCAAGGAGGGGTGGGCGGCCCGCCGCCGCGCCCTGCTCGGCAAGAAGGAAAAGTAAAAACTTTTACATAAAAAAATTACCAAGGGAGAGTGGAAACAATGATTTCTCACGGCAAGGACATCAAGATCTTCACCGGCAACGCCAACCCCAAGCTCGCAGCGGACATCTGCAAGATCATCGGCACCAAGCTCGGCGAGAGCGAGGTCAAGAGCTTCGCGGACGGCGAGGCCTCCGTCTCTCTGTATGAGACCGTGCGCGGCAGCGACGTGTTCCTCATCCAGTCCACCTGCAAGCCCGTCAACGACAACCTCATGGAGCTGCTCATCATGGTCGACGCGTGCCGCCGCGCCAGCGCGGGCCGCATTACCGCGGTCATGCCCTACTTCGGCTATGCCCGTCAGGACCGCAAGGCCAAGAGCCGCGATCCCATCTCCGCCAAGCTCGTTGCCAATATGCTCGTCGCTGCGGGCGTTGACCGCGTGCTGACCATGGACCTGCACGCCAACCAGATCCAGGGCTTCTTCGATATTCCGGTGGATAACCTGTTCGGCAACCCCATTTTCGTTGATTACTACGCCAAGAAGTTCGGCGCGCATTGCGAGGATATGGTCGTCGTCTCCCCCGACGTCGGCTCCGTTGCCCGCGCCCGCACCTTTGCCCAGAAGCTGCACATGAACCTTGCCATCGTCGATAAGCGCCGCCAGAAGGCCAACCAGTGTGAGGTCATGAATGTTATCGGCGATGTCGAGGGCAAGGAGTGCATTCTCTTCGACGATATGGTCGATACCGCCGGCTCCCTCTGCAACGCCGCCAAGGCGGTCGTTGAAGTCGGCGGCGCGAAGAAGGTCTACGCCTGCGCGAGCCACGGCGTTCTCTCCGGTCCCGCGCTTGAGCGCCTTGAGGCGAGCTGCATCGAGGAGCTGGCCCTGCTCGATACCATTCCCGCTCCCGTCGGCGAGGCCGAGCTGACCAAGGCCCGCATCAAGTACCTGACCGTCGCGCCCATGTTCGCCGAGGCGATCGAGCGCACCTATCAGGAGATCTCCATCGCAAAGCTGTTCAACTAAGGGCATTTCAAAAAGAGCGGCGGAAGGCCGCTCTTTTTTATACGAGGGTTATCGTCATGTTTTTTGGAAAGAAAGTCACCGGTCCCGCGGAGTGGCTGCTCGTCTGTCTGGGGAACTACGGCAAGCAGTATGAGAACACGCGCCACAACATCGGCTTCATGGCCGCCGAGCGGCTCATTGACAAGCGGGACCTGCGCTGCAACCGCCTGCGCTTCCGCGCGCTGACGGAGCTGATCGAATTCGGCGGGGCGCGCGTGCTGCTGATGATGCCGCAGACCTATATGAACCTCTCCGGCGAGGCGGTGGGCGAGGCGGCGCGGTTCTATAAGATCCCGAGCGACCATGTGCTCGTTATCTACGACGACGTTTCGCTGCCGCTCGGCAAGCTGCGCATCCGCGACAAGGGCTCCGCCGGCGGGCACAACGGCATCAAGAACATCATCGCCCACCTCGGCACCGATGTGTTCCCGCGCGTGAAGGTCGGCGTCGGCGCGCCGAGCCATCCGGACTACGACATGGTGGACTGGGTGATCGGCAGCTTCTCCGCGCAGGAGAAGAAGATCGTGGACGAGGCGCTCGACCGCGCGCTCGACGCGGCGGAGTGCACCATCTCCCGCGGCGTGACCGAGGCGCAGAACCGCTTCAACTGAGAGAACGCCGCCTGCGCGAAAAGTTTATCATTCGTTCATTTACTTTTCTCCTCCGGCGTAGTATACTGCCGGAGGAGAAGTTCTTTTCGGACATCTCAGGAGAACATGGAAAACGATGTGTGTGGGTACAGACCGTCCGACCGGGGACGATCTGCGCCCTTTTGCGCGTTGCGGCGAAAAAGGAGGGGGACATTCATGCAGGAGCTGAACCGGCAAATGATGGCGCTGCCGGAGCTGCGGGAGCTGGAGGAGATCATCCGCTTCGGCACGGGGCCGGCGGCGGTCAGCGGCGTGAGCGGTGTACACCGCGCGATGCTCGGCGCGGCGCTGCGGCAGGAAACAAAGCGCCCCCTTGCCGTCCTCTGCGCCGACGAGCAGGAGGCGCGGCGCATGGCCGCGGACCTCGCCGCCCTGACGGGAGAGGAATGTGTGACGCTCTTTGCCCGCGAATGGCAGCTGCGCGACCGCGTTTCCGCCTCCCACAGCTTTGAGCAGGAGCGGCTGGACGCGCTGTGCCGCATGGCGTTCGGCAGGACGGGCATCGTCGTGGCGACGGTGGACGGCATGATGCAGCGCACGCTGCCGCCGACGGCGCTGCGCGACGCGGTGCTCACGCTCCGGCTCGGGGAGGAACACGACCTGCGTGCGCTCGCCGAGCGCCTGACCGCCGCGGGCTATGTCCGCTGCGAGCAGGTCGAGGGCGCGGGGCAGTTTGCCGTGCGCGGCGGCATTTTAGACGTCTATTCCCCGATGAGCGCGCCGGTGCGCGTCGAATTTTTCGACACCGAGATCGACGCGATGGGCGAGTTTGACGTCGCCACGCAGCGCCGCACGAAAAATCTCGAGGAGCTGACCGTTCTGCCTGCCGCCGAGGTGCTGCCCTTTGCCGCCGAGGGCGGACGGGACGCGATGCTCGCGCGTATGGAGCACGCCGCGGCGCAGCTGGCAAAAAAGGTGACCACGGAAAAGACCGCCGCAGTGATCCGCGCGGATATGGACCGCCTGCGTGAGGGCCTGCCGCTCGGCGGCATGGACCGCTACCTTGCCGCCGCCTACCCGACCGCCGTCTGTGCGGCGGACTACCTGCCGGAGGGGAGCATCGTGCTCGTCTGCGAGGGCAGCCGCGTCATGGAGCGCGCGAAGGGCTGCGCCTTTGAATGGGGCGAGGACCTGAAGATCCTGCTGGAGGAGGGCTCGCTCGCGGGGCAGTTCGCCTCGCTCACGGTCGAGCTTGAGGACCTGACGCGGCGGCTGCGGGGCAGCTTCCCGCTGCTTTTGTGCGACAGCCTGCCGACCTCGCGCTATCTGGCCCCGCCGCGGGCGATGCTCAGCATCAACGCGCGGCAGCTGCCGTCCTACGGCGGCAGCCTTGAGACCGCCGCCGCGGACATGGAGCACTATCTTGCCGCGGGCAGCGGCGTGCTGGTGCTCTGCGGCAACGAAACGCGCGCGAGGAATTTTCACCGCCTTCTGGAGGAGCGCGGCGTGCGCGCACGGCTCGATCTCTCCGATCGGACGCTGCCCGCCGCGGGCGAGACCGTCATCGGCCTCGGCGCGCTGAGCGCGGGCTGCGAATACCCGCAGCTCCGCCTTGTCATTCTGACCGAGGGGCAGCTTCTTGTGCCGGTCAGCGGCAAAGCGCCGCGCGCGGTGCGGCAGAAAAAGGATTCGAGCCGTCAGAAGCTCCGCTCCTACACCGACCTGACGCCGGGCGACCTCGTCGTTCACCAGCGCCACGGCATCGGCCGCTTTGTCGGCATGGAGCGCATCCGCGTGGACGGCGCGGACAAGGATTATATCAAGATCGCCTACGCCGGCAGCGACAGCCTGTACGTTCCCGCGACGCAGCTCGATATGGTGTCGAAGTACATCGGCAGCCACGGCGGCGGGGAGGAGGGCGAGCACGTCAAGCTGAACAAGCTCGGCGGCACGGACTGGACGAAGGCCAAATCCCGCGCCAAGGCCGCGGCGAAGGATCTTGCCAAGGGGCTTATCAAGCTCTACGCCGAACGGCAGCGCCGCCCCGGCTTCGCCTTTTCGCCGGACTCCACCTGGCAGCGCGAGTTTGAGGACGCCTTCGACTATGAGGAGACGGACGATCAGCTCCGCGCCATCGCGGAGATCAAGAGCGACATGGAGCGCTCGCGCCCGATGGACCGCCTGCTCTGCGGCGACGTGGGCTACGGAAAAACAGAGGTCGCGCTGCGCGCGGTGATGAAATGCGTGCTCGACGGCAAGCAGGCGGCGATCCTGGTGCCGACCACCGTGCTGGCGCAGCAGCATTACGCCACCGCCATCAACCGCTTCCGCAGCTTTCCGGTGACGATCGAGGTGCTCTCGCGCTTCAAGACGCCGGCGCAGAAGAAAAAGATTTTGCAAAGCGCGGCGGAGGGGAAGATCGACCTGCTCATCGGCACGCACTCGCTGCTGCAAAAGGGGCTGCACTTCAAGGACCTCGGATTGCTCGTCATCGACGAGGAGCAGCGCTTCGGCGTGACGCACAAGGAAAAACTCAAGGAGCTTTCCAAGCAGGTGGACACGCTCACGCTCTCCGCGACGCCCATTCCGCGCACACTGAACATGGCGCTGTCGGGCATCCGCGATATGAGCACAATTGAGCAGCCGCCGTTTGAGCGCCAGCCGATTGAAACCTATGTGCTCGAGTACGACGAGGGCATCGTGTCCGAGGCCATCCGCAAGGAGCTGGCCCGCGGCGGGCAGGTATACTACCTGCACAACCGCGTGGACAACATTGAGGAATGCGCCGCGCGGGTGGGCAAGCTCGTGCCCGGGGCGCGTATCGGCATTGCCCACGGCAAGATGACCGAGGAGCAAATTTCGTCGGTGTGGCAGCAATTGCTGGACAACGAGATCGACATCCTTGTCTGCACCACCTTAATTGAGACCGGCGTGGACGTGCGCAACTGCAACACGCTGATCATTGAAAATGCGGACCGCATGGGATTGAGCCAGCTGTACCAGATCCGCGGGCGCGTGGGACGCAGCTCCCGCAAGGCGTATGCGTATTTCACCTTCACACGCGATAAGGTGCTGACCGAGATCGCGGCCAAGCGGCTTTCGGCCATCCGGGAGTTCACGTCGTTCGGGTCGGGCTTCCGCATTGCGATGCGCGACTTGCAGATCCGCGGTGCAGGCAGTCTTTTGGGCCACAGCCAGCACGGCCACATGGAGGCCGTCGGCTACGATTTGTACGTGAAGATGCTGGGTCAGGCCATTGCCGCGGCCCGCGGCGAGGCCCCCGCCCCCGACAAGAGCGACTGCCTGGTGGACATCACTGTGGACGCATTCCTGCCGGAGGAATATATCCCGGACGCTGCCGGGCGCATCGAGGCATACAAGCGCATTGCGGCCATCGAGACGACGAGCGACGCCGAGGACGTGCTCGACGAGCTGATCGACCGCTACGGCAGCCCGCCCAAGAGCGTGCAGGGGCTGGTAGACGTCTCCCTCGTGCGCGTGACCGCAGCCCGCGTCGGCATTGCGGAGATCGTCCAGCGCGGCGACCAGCTGATTTTGTATAGTGACATCGTCGGGCCAAAGCAGTTGGGCGAGGTCATGGAAAAGTTCCCGCATCGGGTGCTGTACAATGCACTGGGCCGACCCTATTTCAGCCTGCGCGTGCAGAAGGGCGAAAGCCCGCTGGTATTGCTGCGGGATGTGGTGACCCTGCTGCCGGGGGCACAGAATCAGTCACAGACAAAGCCATAAAAAATAAGCACCTGTTTGCTGCGGTAAAAAGCAGTAAACAGGTGCTTTGCTTTTGGGGTAAGACGCTGAAATTTCTTTGGTCCTTTCTTTATAAAGAAAGGACAGAGGGGGCCAAGTGCCGGGCAGCCGTAAACGGGCAGAGCTCCTCAGGCCGGCTTTGCCCGCGTCTAAAGCCTCCCCTCACAGGGGAGGTGGCCGAGCGCCAGCGATGGCCGGAGGGGCTTTGCCGGGCGTGAATTACACCGCCCGTTCCCCCCTTGCATCATTCAAACACGTTCTCCTCATCCTCCACCACTTCACCAACGTGGTTTCCCTCGCTGTCCAGCCCGCGCTTGTCCAGCATATAGTGCACAAATTCCCGCGCCAGGCCGTAGAAGGTCGCAAAGAGCGGCACGCCGACGACCATGCCCACAAGACCGAACAGGTCGCCGCCGACCACGATGGAAAACAGGATCCACAAGGCAGAGATGCCGATGGACGAGCCCAGGATCTTCGGGCCGATGAAGTTGCCGTCCACCTGCTGGATGACCAGAATCAGCACGCCGAAGATGACCGCCTGGATCGGGTCAACCAACAGCAGAATGAAGATGCTGGGGATCGCGCCGATGAAGGGGCCAAATACCGGGATAATATTCGTGATACCGATAAACACACTGATGAGCAGTGCAAAATCGAGCCGCAGGATCGCCATTGCCACAAACGTGATAACGCCGATGATGGCCGAGTCAATGATCTTGCCCACAAAGAAGCCCGTGAAATTCACGTTGGCATAATGGCAGATGCGCAGCGTGTTTTCCGCAGCCTTTTCCGGCAGGAAGGCATGCGCCAGCGTGCGCAGCTGATGGAGCAGATGCTCCTTGTCCGCCAGCATATAGATGCTGGCCGCAATCGAGGTGAAGATCGCCACGAAGTTCGATGCCACGCTGCCGATGCTGGCCACGATCTGCGGCATGGCGGCGCTGGCCATGCTGTAGATTTCCTTGACCATCGCCTCGGAATCGTCCAGCACTTTTGTGGCCGACGACAGGTCAACGCCGAAGCGCTCCTGAGCCATGCCCAGCATATCCTGTACGCTGTGTATGTAGCTTGGGAAGTTCGTAAACAGCATGGCGATGCTGTCCACGATCTGCGGGATGACCAGCCATGCCAGCAGCACAAGCAGCAGGATTGCCACCAGATACGCCAGAAGGATCGCGAATCCGCGCGTCTTTTTCTTCTCTTTAAACAGCTTTGTGTAGAAGAACTTGACCATCGGGTCAAGCACATAGGCAATGACTATGCCGCCCGCAAACGGCGACACGATGCCGATAAACACACCGATTTTCCCCAGAAAGTACCCCAGATTGTTCAAAGTCAGATACAGCGCAATACAGGCCCCGACCACGCAGAACCAGTCCAGCATCGTCTCCGGCTTTTTGGTCCAGATATGTTCCTCTTTCAAATGCTCCGCTCCTTTTACATCATTTTACAAGAGTATTGTACGCTATGCACGCCTGTATTGCAAGGAATAACTTGTTAATTTTCTTGCGGCCCGCCTGGTAAATTCCGGCGCGGCTCACCGTTTTCATCCAGGCCGCGGGCCGTCAGCCCTGCCCCGACAGCCTGTTTGAGCAGCGCCGCCAGCACGGCCAGCGTCGGCACGCCCAGCACCATGCCCGGGATGCCGAACCACGCCCCGCCCACCACGATGGCCAACAGTACGCCCAGCCCCGGCAGGCCGGTGGCCCCGCCCAGAATGCGCGGCGCAATAAAGTTGCCGTCCACCTGCTGGACCACAAAAATAATGATGGCAAATTCTGCCGCCTTCCAGGGCAATTCCAGCAGCAGGATGATGAGCCCCGGCACCGCACCGAGGAACGGCCCCAGCACCGGGACAATGTTTGTCACGCCGACCAGCACGGCCAGCAGCGGCGCGTATTCCAGCCCGAAGATCGACATCAGCGCAAATGTTTCCCCGCCCACGAGCAGGGCGTCCACCAGCTGCCCGCCGATGTAGCCGCTGAAAATTTTGTTGGCAAGACGGCAGATTTCCAGCACACTGCCCGCGGCACGCGGCGGCAGCGCCGCATGCAGACACGCCCGGGCCGCGCGGAGCAGCGCCTCCTTGCCGGAGAGCAGGTAGATGCTGGCGGCCAGTGCCACCACGGCGTTGCCCGCAGCCCCCGCCGCGCCGGAGACGAAATCCGCCGCCGCACGCGCCGCACTGCGGGACAAACCGCCGAACCAATTTTGCAGTGCCGTGCCCACCATCTGCACAAGCTGTTCCGCCGTGGCCGTATCGATGCCGAACGTATTTTGCACCCAGACCAGCAGGCCGCGGATGGTCTCCTCATACGCGCCGAGCCGCCCGGCAAAGGTCGTCACGCTCTGCACGAGCTGCGGGACGATGAGCGCCGCCAGCAGCGCCAGCGCACCGAAAAACAGTGCATAGCTGACGGCCATCGCCCCGCCGCGCCTGCCGCCAAAGAGCTTTTGCGCAAAAAAGCGCGTGGGTATGTCCAATACATAGGCCAGCAGCAGCCCCCAGCCAAACGGTGCCAGCAGCCCGAGAAACGCCCCGGCCCCGCGCAGCACGCCCGGCAGCCAGTCTGCCGCGGCAAACACCGCCGCGACGCCCGCCGCCAGCAGCAGCCAGTCCTTCATCGTGTGGGGTGTGCGGTCAAAACAGTTTTTCATTGTCGCTCCTCCTGTTTTGTGGTACACTGTTTACAGCGCATAATTGTTCACCTTACTTGCTTCTGTTATACCACTTTTTTTCAAAAGGTAAAGAGCCGTATGATTGGAAATTACAATAATTTACGGAAAGCCGATGTTTTTCGTGAAAATCCTCGTCAGCGCCCGCCTGCCGGGCGCGTCGGTGCTGTAGGGGGCGGCGTCCCCGACGCCCCGGGCACTTTGCTGCAGCCGCACACATCCCGGCGGCATGAGGGCATGCCGCCCTACATTCCCCCTTACAAGCAAACTGTAGGGCGGGGTGCCCTCACCCCGCCGCGGAGGGGGCAAGACCCCTCCCTGCAAAGCCGCTCGAAAGCGGGCTGTAGTCCTTTGCACTTTTCCTGCAGTTTTGTAAAATTTCTTCGGCAATCTTGACAGAATACCGTCATAATGTTAAAGTGGTCACAAAGCCGCTTTCTGTCCCTGAAAGGAGATTTCCATGTGGTTTGATACGATTTTATGGCTGGTTGCCGTCGTGGCGTTCATCATGGTCGAGGCCGCCACAACGGCGCTTGTCTCGGTCTGGTTTGCGGTGGGCGCTGCCGCGGCCATGCTGGTCAGCTTTTTTAATGTCGGCTTTGGCTGGCAGATGCTTGTTTTTGCCGTTGTATCGGCCATTACGCTCGGCCTGATGCTGCCCCGGCTCATCAGTCGGCGCGGCGCGCACCGTGCCCCTGTCACGAACGGCTCGCCGCTGACCATCGGCAAGCAGGGCGTTGTGCTTGTGGACATTGAGCCCGGCCTTCCGGGCCGGGTCCGCGTGGACGGCCTGGACTGGCAGGCCCGCGCCGAGGTCACACTCCCGCAGGGCACCCGCTGCAAGGTCGTGGCCGCGGACGGTGCGATCCTTATTGTCGCTCCCGTGACCGCTGACGCGGCTGCGGTTTAAATCACAAAGGAAAAAGGAGGACCCCCAAATGCTGTTAGTCTTTGCCATCCTGCTCATCATTATTCTGGTGGTTTTGGTGCGCTGCATCGTTATTGTGCCGCAGTCCAACGCCTATGTCACCGAGTGGCTCGGCGTCTACAAGGATACCTGGGGCGCGGGCCTGCACATCCGTACGCCGTTTGTCGAGCGCATCTCCCGCAAGGTCTCGCTGAAGGAGGAGGCCGCCGACTTCCCGCCGCAGCCCGTTATCACCCGCGACAACGTCACGATGATGATCGACACCGTCGTTTTCTTTCAGGTGTTTGACGCCAAGATGTACGCCTACGGCGTGAACCGCCCGATCCAGGCCATCGAGAACCTGTCCGCCACGACGCTGCGTGACATCATCGGCTCGATGACGCTCGACGAGACCCTGACGAGCCGCGACCTCATCAACACGAAGATCACCGCCAGCCTTGACGAGGCCACGGACCGCTGGGGCATCAAGGTCAACCGCGTCGAGCTGAAAAACATTGAGCCGCCGGTGGAGATCCGCCAGGCCATGGAGAAACAGATGAAGGCGGACCGCGAGAAGCGCGCCTCCATCCTGCTGGCCGAGGGCGAAAAGCAGGCTGCCATCACCCGCGCCGAGGGCGAAAAGGAGTCCGCCATCCTGCGCGCCGAGGCCGTGAAGCAGCAGCGCATTCGCGAGGCCGAGGGCGAAGCCGAAGCCCTGCTGACCGTCCAGAAGGCACAGGCCGATGCCATCCGCATGATCAACGAGGCGAACCCCAACCACAACTATCTGGCCCTGCGCAGCATGGAGGCCATGGAGAAGGTCGCTGACGGCAAGGCCACCAAGCTGATCGTGCCCAGCGACATGCAGAATCTCGCCGCAACCGTGTCCGCGATCAAGGAGATTTCCGGCGAAGTGACCGAATAAAGTTTTACATTCTGTTTTCCCTGCCCGCGGTGTTCTGCCGCGGGCAGTTTTTGTGGAGACGAACGCCGGCGGCAAGGCGCGAAAGCCCCTCCGACTTCGCTTCGCTCGTCACCTCCCCACTGCGTGAGGAGGCTTTCTCGCGGGCAAAGCCCGCGCAAAAAGGCTCCTCGCTTTGCGGGGAGCTGGCCGAGCTTGCGAGGCCTGAGGGGCTTTTCCCCGCCCACACTGCTCCTTTCCCGCAATTTTTTCTTGCGTTTTCCACAAAATCAGGCTATACTATAAGTAGAATAGTATGCCTTTTTGCGCATACTACATAAAATATTGTGAGGTGTATCAGTATGAAGGAACCTATGGTCATCACTATGGCGCGTGAGTACGCATCCGGCGGCAGCGAGATCGCACAGGCTGTTGCCGACAAGCTGGGTATTCCCTTATATAATAAGGAGCTGATCACCCTTGCCGCCAAAAAGAGCGGTCTGACCGAGGAGGCCATTGCCGCCAGCGAGAACCAGCGCAGCGGCAGCCTGATCTACAGCCTGTACATGATGGGCAACACGATGCCCCTGGCTGACCAGGTCTACATTTTGCAGAGCAACGTCATCAAGGAGCTGGCCGCCAAGGGCCCCTGCGTCATTCTGGGCCGCTGCGGTGACTACGTCCTGCGTGAGCGCCCCAACGTGCTGCGCACCTTTGTCTACGCGCCGCTGGAGACCCGCATCCAGTTTGCCAAGAGCCGCCCCGACGCCAAGGATATGCCGGACCGCCTGTGGGAGACCCAGCTGGCCAAGCATGACCGCGCCCGTGCAAGCTACTACAACTATTACACCGAGAACCGCTGGGGCGAGGCCAAGAACTACGATCTGTGCCTGAATGCGACCCTGGGCCGCGAGGCCTGCGCCGACCTGATCGTGGCCGCCGCCAGGGCTATGCAGGAAGCCGACAAGTAAAAAGGAGCCTTTCACTATGCTGCGCTATGTCAAAAACGGAATGCTGCTGTTGAGCGTCGCGTATATCGTCATCGGTATGCTGCTGCTCATCATGCCCGAGACCAGTCTGCTCTGGATCTGCAACATTTTTGGTGTTGTGGTGCTTGTCACCGGCATTGTCTGCCTGATCCAGTATGCCCGCATCCGCGGCACCGGCTTTACCGCGCCGTTCATGCTGGTGGGTGGCGTCATCACGGCGGGGCTGGGCATCTTCACGCTGGCAAAGCCGCAGGTAGTGACCAGCTTTCTGCCCATTGTGTTCGGCATCTTCATCGTTGTTGACGGCCTGAGCCGCATCGGTACCGCCATTGACCTTGCCAAGCGCAAGGGGCAGAAATGGTGGTTGCTGCTGCTGTTCAGCATCGTATCCGTTGCCCTGGGCGTACTGCTGGTGCTGCACCCGTTTGATGCGGCAGTCAGCGCCGTCATGCTCTGCGGCATCCTGCTGATCGCCGAAGGTGCGCTGAATTTAGGCTGCATTCTCTACGCCGCCATGGAGCTGCGCACACTGGACCGCATGGCCTCTGCCGCCGCCAATGCGGCCTTGGGTGCCATCGGCGACGCCCTGGACGAGGCCGAAGCCGCCGAACGCGATGTCGGCAGCGACGGCCCTGTTGTGTACGACGCCGAGAGCAAGGATGTGTCGGAGGACGGTGAATAACCGTTCCGTGACACCGTAGGGGCGCATTCTATATGCGCCCGCAGCGCCGTGCCATCAGCAAACGGGCACGGGCGGATATAGAATCCGCCCCTACAAGCTCCGTTTGTCCTTATTTTGTTTCCCGCGCGAAGGATCGCGAGTTATTTTTAAAGGAGAGAACCCCTATCCATGTATGACCTTATCATCGTAGGCGCCGGCCCTGCCGGCATTTTCACCGCGCTGGAGCTGCTGCGCAAGAGCAGCACCCCCCACAAAATTTTGCTCGTCGAAAAGGGCAAGCCTGTGGAAAAGCGCCACTGCCCCAAGGATAAAACCGGCGTCTGCGTAAACTGCAAGCCGACCTGTGCCATCACCACCGGCTTTTCCGGCGCGGGCGCATTCTCGGACGGCAAGCTGTCCCTGTCCTATCAGGTCGGCGGCGAGCTTCCCGACCTGATCGGCGAGGATTTCGCGCAGGAGCTTATTGACTACACCGATAAAATTTACCTCGAGTTTGGTGCCGACCCGAAGGTCGAGGGCATCTACGAGGGTCCCGACATCAAGGACATCCGCAAGCGCGCCATTCAGGCGGGTCTGCAGCTCGTTGACTGCCCCATCCGCCATCTGGGCACCGAGAAGGCCCAGCAGCTCTACCTGAACATCCAGAACTATCTGGCCGACGCCGGTGTTGAGATGCTGTTCAGTACCGAGTGCGAGAACATCATCCTCGAGGATTCCGTCTGCAAG
>OHYR01000284.1_pt1 | contig 12278 bp, 7 predicted proteins | sample 1580241 | NCBI WGS metagenome assembly OHYR01 (sample SAMEA3882533, study PRJEB24775) | human gut metagenome | biome: human-associated habitat; feature: intestine environment; material: feces | place: Netherlands | collected 2009/2010
GGTCCCGGAAATACTGCTTGGCGGCGTCGCGGCCCTGTCCCAGGCGGATATCCCCCATGTTGAACCAGGAGCCGCTTTTCTGGACCAGGTCCAGCTTCACGCCCAGGTCCAGCATCTCGCCCAGGCGGCTGATGCCCTCGCCGTACATGATGTCAAACTCCGCTTCCCGGAAGGGGGGCGCCACCTTGTTCTTGACCACTTTGACGCGGACCTGGTTGCCGATGACCTGGTCGCCATTCTTGATGGAGGAGATTCTGCGGATATCCAGTCGGACGGAGGAGTAGAACTTCAGGGCGTTGCCACCCGTGGTGGTCTCGGGACTGCCGAACATCACGCCGATCTTCTCGCGCAGCTGGTTGATGAAGATGCAGCAGGTGTTGGTTTTCGAGATCGTACCCGTCAGTTTGCGCAGTGCCTGGCTCATCAGGCGCGCCTGAAGTCCTACACTGCTATCGCCCATGTCGCCCTCGATCTCCTTCTTCGGAGTCAGGGCCGCCACGCTGTCCACCACCAGGATGTCGATGGCGGAGGATCGGATGAGCTGGTCGGCGATCTCCAGGGCCTGCTCTCCCGTGTCGGGCTGCGAGATCCAGAGGTTATCGACATCTACACCCAACTTCTGGATCTCGCTTCTGGGCATAGAAGCGGTCGAAGGCGTGCTCCGCATCGATAAAGGCGGCCACACCGCCCATCTTCTGTGCCTCGGCAATGGCGTGGATGGCGAGCGTCGTCTTACCAGAAGATTCTGGTCCGTAGATCTCGATGATACGGCCACGGGGATAGCCGCCCACGCCCAGGGCTGCATTGAGGCCAATGCTGCCCGTGGGAATCACATCGACGGGTTCCACATGCTCATCGCCCATGCGCATGATGGAACCCTTGCCGAAATCTTTCTCTATCTTGGCCATCGCTGCCTGAAGGGCCTTCATCTTGTCGGCCTTCGGGTCCTGCGCGGCATCTTCTTTCTTTGCCATATTTTTTTCTATGTGTTATCTTGCTAAACCTCTCTCCTCCCCTGCTTGACCGGAAGCCACGGAAGGTCTTCGGCGAAGCAGGGGGAGGGAAAAGGGATGATTACAACTCCAAGTCCTTGTCAAACTCCTCGTGCCAGGGCAGTCCCTGCGTGTTGAGCAGCTCCATGAAGGGATCCGGATCGAACTCCTCCACGTTGTGCACGCCCGGCTTCTTCCAGACGCCCTCCAAGAAGAGTTTCGCACCGATCATGGCCGGGACGCCCGTCGTGTAGCTCACGCCCTGCATACCCGTCTCCTTGTAGGCCTCCTGATGCTTGCAGTTGTTATAGACGTAGTAGGTGTGCTCCTTGCCGTCCTTGATGCCACGGATACGGCATCCGATGGAAGTCTCGCCCTCGTAGTTCTCGCCGAGGTCCTGCGGATTGGGGAGGACGGCCTTGAGGAACTGCAGCGGCACGATGTTGACCTTCACCTTCTTCGTCGGGTCGTCGGCGAGCGGCGCCTCGTAGGTCACCTCGTCGATGCGTCCCATACCAAGGTTCATGATGCAGTCGAGATAGGTGAGATACTGCTGTCCGAAGGTCATCCAGAAGCGACCGCGCTTGATGGTCGGGAAATTGAGCACGAGGCTCTCCAGCTCCTCGTGGTGCATGAGGTAGCTCTCGCGCGGTCCCACGTTGGGATAGTTGAGCGTCTTGTGGACGGCCAGCGGGTCTGTCTCAAGCCATTTGCCATCCTCGTAGTAGAGGCCCTTCTGCGTGATCTCGCGAATGTTGATCTCCGGATTGAAGTTGGTGGCGAAGGCCTTGTGATGGTCTCCAGCGTTGCAATCGACGATATCAAGGTAGTGGATTTCGTCGAAGTAGTGCTTGGCGGCATAGGCCGTGAAGATGCTGCAGACACCCGGGTCGAAACCACAACCGAGGATGGCTGTGAGGCCCGCCTGTTCGAAGCGCTCGCGGTAGGCCCACTGCCAACTGTACTCGAAGTGGGCCTCGTCCTTGGGCTCATAGTTGGCGGTGTCGAGGTAGTTGCAGCCGCAGGCCAGACAGGCCTCCATGATGGTGAGGTCCTGATACGGCAGGGCGAGGTTGATGACCAATTCGGGCTTGTAGCTCGACATAAGGGTCTTCAACTGCTCCACGTCGTCGGCATCGACCTCGGCCGTCTGGATGTCCATCTTGTAGCCTTTGTCGTGGATGGCCTTCACGAGTCGGTCGCATTTCTCCACATGGTGGCTTGCAATCATCATCTCGGTGAAGACGTCCGTGTTCTGCGCAATCTTGAAGGCGGCGACGGTAGCTACGCCACCCGCGCCGATCATTAATACTCTGCTCATTCTATGTTTCGTTTTATCTTGTTATTTCATCTTTTGGTCTATCTCTGCCTGGGTGATAGCGAGGGCGTCCATGAGGGAGAATCCGAGCATCTCCTCGCGGCAGCCGGCAGTCTGTGTGGGCTGCATGGTGAAGAGCGTGACGTGCTTCTTCTCGTCATCGACATCGCGGAGGGCATGGCGCAACTCCTGCCAGAGCGAGGAGTCACTGCCATCGGGGACTATCATCAGGCGCGTCACTTCCTCTTCCGAGAGCAAGAGGCGGACCAAGTCGGTCAGCACGGGACCTTTCGCCTGTCCCTCCTCGCCCGTGGCGATGCAGTTGATGATAAACTCGCCCAACTGTTCTGAGCGGAAGGCCTTGCCGTCGAGTTCGGACTCATAGTCGGCGGGGGAGAAATGGAGGAGCTTCGGGGTCTTGCGGTCGTGGAGCAACACGACCTGGGTCTCGTGGTCGCCCGGGCGAAGGCGTCCATCGAGGGCGACGTCCACCAGCCATTGGCTGAGGTCGGCCTGGGGGATACGACGTCCCAACATGCGTTCAAAGTTGACTATCAGGTCGAAGGCGACGTGATCGACGAAATCAGCATCAACGATGATGATATTCTTGCTCCAATTGACGGGATTGATTCCTTGCTTTTTCATTGGCACAAAGATACGGTTTTTAGCTTAGTGGGCCAAACTTTTCCTTGTTTTTCTTTTGGTTCATCCGATAAATGGAGCGACTGGGGTGTTTTGATCATTGCTAGTTATTGTCCCAACTCCTCTTTCTCATTCTCAGCCTCGACGAGCGGGATTTTGTCCTCGGCGGGCTTTACCTCGGTAGTCTCGGACTTTACCTCTACAGGATTAGTCTCTACCTTGGTGGGGGCGGGCTTGACCTCGGCGGGGTTGTCCTCGTGCTTGGCGGGCTTGACCTTGACTTCTCCCAATTTCAGACAACGTTCCACATCGGAGAGCAGGCGACGGTAGGGTTCCGACTGCATGAAACCCATGTTGCGGCGGAGCGTCGGCACGATATCGACCGTGCTATGGTCGTAGCAGGACAACTCGTTGAGGCGCTGCGTGTTGTGGACCGCCAGACGGTTGATCTCATTCTCACGGGATCGGATAAGCTGGTCGCAGACCTTCTGCATCATCGGCACAACGACACCGTCGAAGAGATGATGGCCCTGGATGTAGAGATAGGTGGTCTCGGGCGTGACACCCAGTCGGCGCAGGTCGCGCGACAATTCACCGAGCTTCTCCTTCGTCCCCGGATTGCCCTTGCGCAGGGCAGCGAGCTTGCGGTTGACCTTGCGCTGCAGATTGTCGAGCAGGACAGAAGCCTTGCCCGTAGAAAAGGCGCCGAGAGCCACGACATTGTTGAAATCGGCGATGGTGAAGAGGTTGTTCTTCCTCCTCCGATAGAAGAAGATGTTCCACAGAAAGAGGGGGTAGATGATCTGACTGTAGCGACGCAGGAAGGCGTCGAAGTCGAAGGTCTTGCGGTCGTTGAGGGTCACAGAGACACACATATCGTGGAGGCTCGGTCCGTAGCACTGGTAGTTTTCTATCGCATAGACGTAGGTGTGGAGGACGTAGGGATTGTCGCAGACCTGTTTCGAGTCCTCCGTCCGCCCCTGGAGGAGGTAGTCGTAGTCGGCATCGACGCAGGCTAACATATCCTTGCCCGTGCCGTGGAGCAGCAGGCTCGTCAGCACCGACTTCTTGCCGCGCGAGAGTTTTTTGCGCGTGGGTAGCATCACCTCGAAGTAGCGATTCTCGTTCTCGTAGCGGGCAAGCACCATGCGCCAGAAGAAGACATCGTCGTAGGCCTCAACATAGGCCACGATCCTGCGCCTCGCCTTGCGCCCGTTGAGGCGGTTGGAGGCAGTGACGTAGTCGGAGGTGATATTGTCTTTCAGCCGTTTTGCCATATCGCAGCCTTCCCTATTATTCGTCCTCCGTTATCTCCGACACCTCCGTCACGTTGTCGAGCCAGCCGTTCATGATGACAGCGGGACTATGGGTGGTGAGGATGATCTGTACATTGGGGTTGAGTTCGAGTATCAGGTCGATGAGCCGCTTCTGCCATTCGACGTGGAGGCTCACCTCGGGCTCGTCCATGAAGAGCACGTAGTTTTGTCCGTCCTCGATGAGCACGGTAAGCAGGATGACCAGCATTTGCTTCTCGCCGCTGGAGAGTTGATAAGGCATGAGCGTCTCGCCGATCTGTTCGAAGCGAATTTCGTTCTCCGTGCGCACGATCTTCTTGCCTGTCTCGGAGAAGAGGTCGTCGATGAGATCCTGGAACTTCCGCTTCGGTAGACTGATGCGCTGGGCCTCCTCGGCAGCCTCGGGTGTGGCCTTCTGCAGGGCCTGGATCATGCGGTTGCCGATATTGACCTGGTAGTCGAGATACTTCCGCTGCAGTTTGTAGATCTGCCAGTCGAGTTCGGTGACGAGGGAGGCGTCGATCTTGTCCGTTATCTCCGTACTCATCAGCGGGCGGTCGAAGGACCGGATGATGTCAAAGCGTACCCAGCGTGCTTCCTCAGGCGCCACACGCAGGCGGACCCCCTTGACGGGATGGCTCGGCAACTCGCCGCCACGGGCCAGGCTCCGCACCACCTTGTTGAGAATGGTACTCTTTCCCACACCGTTGATGCCGCTCAGGATGTTGACCTGTCGGTGCAACTCCCAGCAGACGTGCTTCTTGCCGCTCCAGAGCGAGTCGATCTCTATTTCCTTGATGTATTCAGCGTATTTCTGCATAACGTTCAGGTATAATTGTTTGTTGGGAAGCGCGTGCCATGAGGGCTGGCTTCTCTTGCAAAGTTAGTCATTTTTCTTCATACCAACACGCTGCGGACGGTCTTTTTTCTTCAAAAACACGTTTAAACGTTTACTATGCTATTTTTCCTCATCTTTTATCGTCTCTCTCACTTACTTTTTTCTTTAGCATCATTTGCGCAATCAGTCCTTTTTTGCTACTTTTGCAACGTCAATTTCAACCATCACCAACCAACAACACCACCAAATAGATGAAACGTATCTTCCTCCTCGCCCTGCTCGCCACCGCGCTATGGGCTCTCTCCACGTCGGTCCTGGCGCAGAGCCAAGACGGTCTGAGACAATATGTGGAGCCGCGCATCGGCACGGCCCACTGTCGCTACTTCCACTTCGCGCCCGGCGCACTACCCTTCGGCATGGCCAAACCCGGACCCTCCACCAACGGCCACTACGGCAACGTGGACGGCTGGCAGGCCACGGGCTACGACTATCGCGACCAATCAATCGAGAGTTTTCCCTGCACCCATGAGTTCCAGGTGGGCGGCATCAGCCTCATGGCCACCACGGGGCGCCTCATCACCGTGCCTGGAGACACCACGGAGGCGGGCATACAAAAGGGCTACCGCTCCCATTTCAGCCACGACGACGAGGTAGCGACGGCGGGCTACTACAGCGTCCTGCTGCGGGACTACGGCATTAGGGCAGAGATGACGGCCACGCAACGCGTCGCCCTGCAGCGCTACACATTCCCCAAATCGCAGGAGAGCCACCTCATCTTCGACATCGGCAACCGTATGGGAGAGAGCGGCGCCGTGAAGGACGCAGAGGTGCGCATCCTCGACGACGGCACTATCGAGGGCTTCGTCGTCACCTATCCCGAATACGTCAAGGCCTACCAGCCCGGGGCAGTCGTGCCCATATACTTCTCGGCCACGACCAGCAAACGACCAAAGCGCTGGGGCACCTTCCACGACGCCACCATCCATCGACAGGTGAGAGAGGCGCGCGGCGAGGGTGCGGGAGCCTACCTCTCCTTCGCCACGAAGGAGGGCGAGCAGGTAACGGTGAAGGTGGGCATTTCCTACACCTCCGTGGAGAACGCACGGCAGAACCGACTGGCCGAGGCGCGGACGCTGACCTTCGACGAGGCCAGAGAAGAGTCGGCGCGCCAGTGGGAAGAGATGCTGGGGCGCATCCACGTCGAGACAGACCGCAGGGAGGACAAAGTGAAGTTCTACACGGGCCTCTACCATGCACTGCTGGGGCGCGGCGTCTGCAGCGACGTCTCCGGCGACTATCCGAAGCACGACGGCACGGTGGGCCACCTGCCGACGAATGAGGGGCGCCCGGCCTTCAACCTATACAATACCGACGCCATGTGGGGCGCGCAGTGGGGACTGACGCAGCTCTGGGTGATGGCCTATCCCGACCACATGAGCGACTATATCAGCAGCCACCTACAGGTTTACAAGGACTGTGGCTGGCTGGCCGACGGACTGGCCTGCAGCCGCTTCGTCTCGGGCGTGGGCACTAATCAGCTGAGCAACATGATCGTGGCGGCCTATATGGCGGGCATACGCGACTTCGACCTGCCGCTGGCCTACGAGGCTTGCCTGAAGAACGAACTGGGATGTGAGGACCGCCCGCGGGGAGCTGGCAAGGCCGACACCAAGGACTTTCTGCGCCTGGGCTACGTGCCCCACGTTCATGCCGCAGATGGGGGACTCTACAACTTCTCGGCGTCCCACACGATGGAGTATAGCTACAGTGCCTACGCCGTGGCGCAGCTGGCCCGGGCCTTCGGCAAAGAGGCCGACTACGATCGGCTGATGGGCCTGTCGCACGGCTGGGAGAACCTCTACGACTCGACGTGCAACTTCGTGCGGCCGCGCTACGACGACGGCACCTTCGTCGAAAACTTCGACCCGCTGGAGGTGTGGCGCGGATTCCAGGAGGGCAACGCGTGGCAATACACTTTCTACGTGCCCCACGACCCGCAGGCGATGATCGCCAAGGTGGGGACCGAGGTCTTCAACGCGCGCCTCGACAGTATCTTCACGCTCTCGCAGCGGCGCATCTTCAGCGGAGGCACGGAGGTGGAGGCGTTTGCCGGACTGCGCACGCTTTACAACCAGGGCAACGAGCCCTCGCTCCACATCTCGTGGCTCTTCAACGAATCGGGACGCCCGTCGAGGACGCAACACTGGGTGCGCGCCATCCTCAATGAGTTCTACGGCACGGACGGCATCCACGGCTACGGCTACGGACAGGACGAGGACCAGGGAATGCTGGGGGCCTGGTATGCCGTCTCCTCCATTGGCCTTTTCGACGTGAAGGGACTCGACGACCTCCAGCCCTCGCTGGGCCTGGGCAGCACGATCTTCGACCGCGTGACCATCCAGTTGCACCCGCGCTACTACCCCGGAGGCCAGTTTGTCATCCAGGCCGTGGACAACAGCCGCCACAACGAGTACGTGCAGCGCTTCTCCCTCGACGGCACGCGACTGACCACTCCACGCATCCCCTTCCAGCGCTTCGCCCAGGGCGGCACGCTCACCGTGCACATGGGCTCCACGCCCGTGGACAACTACGAATAGCCATTGGACAGCACGCAGAGGAAACAAACAATCCAGCGCGACCTTTAGTTATCACTAAGTGTGGTCATCAGCAACCTTCGGCAAGGTAGCGGAACACGCCACGAGACGGCAAGACAACGCCCTCGCCTCTCGCACCCACCCTGGAAGCCTCTCCAATCAACCAGCAAAAACGGGGCTCTCGGGGGGGGTAAAACTCAGATTACACCCACGGGCGTACGGCGATGCAAAAAGTGCAATAAAAACAAAATCGGAGCATTCTTTTTCAGTTATTCCCGCAGTTTTTTCAAGAAAAACTCATAACTTTGCATCTGTCTATTAATACTCACAACGTGCCAGTATAGACTACAAGACAAGCGGATTAAAAGTCGTGCCGACCAGCAAGGGAAGGGACTGCCGTTGGCGGCTCGCGCTAAGCCCCTGCAACAGTCGGCAGGGAGTGTAGCAACGCGCCACAGTCCATCCTCCTCGCCATGCTGACACGGCAAGCATAGAAAAGGCTCATAACGGCAGAAAAGAAGGGGATGCTCCGTTGGAACATCAACAAAAGCACCGGCCTTCACACTGCAAAGACGATCAAAGAACAAAATATGAAAAAATACACCATCAGCTCTCCACTGAGGCGAATCATACTATCGGTCTGCGCCGTGGCATTGTGCGCATGCTCGTCGGAGACAGGAGAAAGCGAGCAGCCGGACACGCCACCCACCCCACCCGATCCGGCAGCGAAATGGCCGATACGCATCAGCAGCGTGCAGGATACTCTCGGCTCGGACGACGCCTTCGAAGAGGGCGACAAGATAGGCGTATACGTGGTGAACCGTAACAGCGACGGATCGCAGGTCGCACTGAAGACTGAAGGCAACTATATAGACAACAGGATGTATGTGCTCCGGAGCACCTGGACCTCGGCGGTGCCGGAATACTGGAAGGACGCTGCTACCCACGCCGACTTCTACATGTACTATCCTTACACCACGACGATAGCGAATGTCGAGGCACTGCCATGGAGCGTGAGGACCAACCAAAGCGCAGCGTCGGACTACAAGGCCAGCGAACTGCTCATCGGCAAGACGCTGGACGCAGCTCCGAGCGAGAACGCTGTGAGCATCAGCGCGAAGCACGCCATGGCGCAGGTCGTCATCACCCTGGTGGCGGGCAAAGGATTCTCCACGGCCTCGCTGGCGAGTGCCCAGGTCAGCGTGAGGATCAACAACGTGAGGACGCACGCCACGGCCAATCTCGCCACAGGCATCGTGACGGCCACAGAGGGCAAGGGCTATGTCACGCCGATGAGGGAAGGCAGTGTGTACAAGGCGATCGTGGTGCCGCAGCAGTTGGACAAGGGCCACTTGATCACGGTGACGGTGGACGGCACGGACTTCAACCTGCAGAAAGACCCACGGCTCACGGCCTTTGAGCAGGGACACCGCTACCAGATGACCGTGACGCTGAGCAAGACCAGCGGCGGCATGAGTGTGGGCATAGTGAACTGGAGCGACGACGGCGTCGACTATGGAGGCGTTGCCGAACCGAATTAAGGCGTTGCGAATTCATCATCAGAAAAAAGAAAGATCCATGAGAACTATCATCAATAACAGTCTGTTCTGCCTCCTCGCCATGGTGGCAGCGACGCTCTGCGGTTGTAGCGACAGCATCTTCGACGACGAAGCACAGAACGATGGCGGCAGCATCCGCCTGGCGGCAGACATCGAGCAACTCGCCGTGATGAGGGTGAACGACTGCGGCTTCTGCGACGGCGACATGATGGGCGTGTACGTGGTGGACTACGAGGGTGGCAACCCGGGCACGCTGAAGCTGAAAGGCAACCGTGGCGACAACGTGCGCTACACCTTCGACGAGGCGGCCAACAAGTGGACCGGTGCCTACGAGCTGTACTGGAAGGACGGCCACACGCCGGTCGATGTGTACGGATACTACCCGTTTGCTGCGCCCGAGAGCATCGAGGACTACCAGTTTGAGGTGCAGAAAGACCAAAGCAAAGCCTCCTCCAGCGACGAGATGGGGGGGGTACGAGGCGAGTGACTTCCTTTGGGGGAAGGTGGACGAGGTGGCTCCCACCAGCAGCGTGATCCGCCTGCCACTGTCGCACCGCATGTCGAACGCCCGTGTCACCCTGCTCCAGGGATCGGGATTCACGGCCGAGGAATGGGCGGCCACGGAGAAGATCGTGCTTGTGCAAAACGTAGCGCGCAAGGCAAGCATCAACCTGGCCAACGGCACGGTGAGCAAGGCGGGCGAGGTGGACCCCACGGCCACCCTGCCCTCATGCGTCGGCAACGAGTGGCGCGCCATCGTGGTGCCACAGACCGTGCCCCAGGGCGCGGCGCTCTTCAGCATCACCATCGGAGGCACGCCGTTCAAGTTTACCAGGCCCAACGACTTCGAGTACAAAGCTGGCCACATGATGAACTTCAGCATAAGGGTGGACAAGCAGCAGGAAAGCGGACAGTACAAACTGACGCTTGTGAGCGCGAGCGTCAGCGAGTGGGAAAGCGACCTCGTGAGCCACAACGCCACGGCAAAGGAGTATGTCGTGGTGAACGCCACTCCCGGCAAACTGAAAGAGGCCATCACCGCCCTCGGCAAGGACTACACGACGCTGAGAAACCTGAAGATTACGGGCGAGATCAACGCCGAGGACTTCTACTTCATGCGCGACCACATGCCGCGGCTCACGGCCCTCAACCTCAAGGAGGTGCGCATCAAGGCAATGTGCAAGCCGGGCGAGGGCGAAGAGGGATATGACGACCAAATACCGGGTAGTGCGTTCTATTATCAGCACACCAATGGTGGAAGCCAGTCTCTGACACGCATTATACTTCCCGACCGGCTAAGAGCCATTGGTGGCAACGCGTTCTATGGATGCAACAACCTCACCGGATCGCTTGTCATTCCGGAGGGTGTGACGGAGATAAGGCGTGGTGCCTTTAATGGCTGCTCTGGACTGAACGGCACGCTCACGCTCCCATCCACATTGAGGAAACTGGGCAACAACTGGGACAGTGACACTGCCGACGAGGGCACAGACTATTATGGTGGCGTGTTCCAAAACTGCTCCAACCTCACGGGAAATCTCGTACTGCCCAACAATCTCGAACTGATCAGAGGTTATTGCTTCGCTGCCTGCTCAGGACTTAGTGGCGAGCTGCGACTGCCCGAGAAGCTGAAGCACATGGGGCGTAGTGCCTTTTCATTCTGTCCTGGACTGACAGGTTCCTTGACGATACCACAAGGATTATCCACAATTCCGGTTGAAGCCTTCAGCGATAGCGGTTTCAATGGTACGCTAACACTTCACGACGGGATTACGAATATAAGTATTTTGGCTTTCAACAATTGCCATTTCAAGGGAGAGCTTCGTCTGCCAAAAAATCTGAGGACAATCTCCGAACGCGCCTTCACCAATAATGACTTTTCTGGCGAGCTGAAATTACCGCCCAGTGTGGAGCATATAGGCAGTTATGCTTTTACCAACAACTGGCGCATCACGGGCATCCTCAGCATTCCAGAGGGCGTGGTGAGCATAGGCCAGGAGGCATTTGCGGGATGCAAGATGCTCGAGGGCGTGGTCTTCCCCGAGTCCATGGAGACGATACGCCAAAGGGCCTTTGACGAGTGTTTCGGCATCGGGTCGATCGTCTGTCGTGGCACCATGCCACCACGGATAGAGCGTGAAGCCTTTGACGGCGTGGCCAGGGACAACTTCACCGTGGAGGTGCCAGTTTCTGCCGTAGCCAGTTATCAGACGGCGCAAGGCTGGTGTGAGTTCAAGCGCATTGCCGCCCACCACGAACTGACCTGCCGCCCCTCGGTGGCCTGCGCCCTCAGCACAGAGCACAAGCAGACGATCACCGTCCAGGCCGAAGGCGAATGGGAGGTGGCCAGCAAGCCCAGCTGGTGCGACGTCTCGCCCATGAGCGGCAACAAAAAGACCGAGGTCACGCTCACCATCAAGGCCATGGCGAAAGGCTCCGGCAACGACCGCAACGGCAAGGTGGTGTTTCGGCTGAAGGGCAAGGACTACACCCACAAATGCAGCGTGGCGCAGTATGGCTACCAGTATGGAGAGAACGAGTGGCTGACGCTGCAGAAGGCCACGCGCGGCCACCGCGGCGGTATCAATATCGTGTTGCTCGGCGATGGATATGACGCCGAAGACATTGCCTCGGGCGAATACCTGAAGACCATGAAGCAACAGATGGACCATTTCTTCGACATAGAGCCCTACAGGACCTATCGTCAGTATTTCAACGTCTTCACGGCCTTCCCGCTGTCCACGGAGTCGGGTATCGGCACGGTGAACACCATCCGGCACAACCGCTTCGGCACAACATTCACGGGCAGCGGACTGAAAGCCACATACGACGAGATCTTCTCCTACGCCCTCGGGGCGCCGAGCGTGACGAAGGAAAACCTCCACGAGACGCTTGTCATCATCGTGCCCAACTCCACCGACTATGGAGGCATGACGCAGCTGTGGGCAGACGGATCGGCCATAGCCTTCTGTCCGCTCAGCACCTACGACTATCCGCTCGACTCGCGCGGCGTGGTGCAGCATGAGGCGGGCGGCCACGG
>OHYR01000286.1_pt1 | contig 12222 bp, 14 predicted proteins | sample 1580241 | NCBI WGS metagenome assembly OHYR01 (sample SAMEA3882533, study PRJEB24775) | human gut metagenome | biome: human-associated habitat; feature: intestine environment; material: feces | place: Netherlands | collected 2009/2010
GTCGGTTGCCATCAAAAGTACAGAGAAAGCCGCGACGATGTTGCGGGTGTTTTGTACCTTTTTTCCGCAAAAAGGTACCCAAAAACTCCCCGGCAGATGCCTTCGCCTACTTTGTCCCGTCTAACGTTCGAAACGGGCGCCTATTCGCGGGTTTGCAAGCAAACCGGCCCCGTTTCTTGCCACTTTTAGCCGGGCCTTCGTTTCACGGCTCCGGCATCGGGCCGGGATCTTTCGCCGCCAAAGGCGGCGCAGGCGTGAGACGCCTGTTTTATGGGTGCTTGCACAGAACGGGATCGCAGTATCCTGCCGTCGCCCCTGAAAGCGGTTTCAAACCGCTTTACGCTTTTTGCCGAGCGGGATTCTCATCACGTGACATCGGCAAACTTTCAACTTTTCACTTTTAACCTTCCACCTTATGAATACGTTAGTCACACCCCTCCAGGTGCTGAAACTCGCCTTCGGCGAAGGGGAATACCTGCCGCCGGAGATCATTGCCGAAGCCGACATTGCCGGAGCCGAACAGCGTCACATCGTCCCCGTCGTGGGACGGGCGCTCTACGAAAAGCTCCTCGCAGGCTCCTATCCCGATTTCCGGACCGAATACCTCGCCTCCCCGGCAGCCCTCTTCACGCGCGCCGTCCTCCAGCCGCGGCTCGACGTCCGCACCGGGCAGTGCGGCACGACGGCTCCGAAATCCGCCTATGCCCAGCCGGCCGGGGACACGGCCCGCCGACACCTGCGGCGCGCCCTGCTGGCCCAGGCCCGCACGCTGCTGCACCGCGCCGCGGAGCACCTTCGCGCACACCGGGATGAATTCCCGGAATACGATCCCGAAAACGACATCTTCAACCGCTGTACGACCGATGGAGGCTTTGTTCAGATTCGTTAGCGGCGTGGCGGCGGGGATCGCCGCGCTGTTCGCACCGATCGGGCCGCTGGCGGCCACGACCGTCGTCTTCATCGGCGTCGATTTCCTCTCGGGAGTGGCGGCCGACCGCGCTGCGGCCCTCCGCGAAGGGCGCGCATGGTATTTCGAGAGCTGCAAGGCGTGGCGCACGGTGCTCAAGCTCGCCCTCGCGCTCACGGCGATCTCGATGGCGTGGCTGATCGACAGCTGCGTGCTGGATTTCATGCGGCTGAACCTCGCGCGGCTTCTTACGGGGTTCACCTGCGGCGTGGAACTGTGGTCGTTTCTCGAAAACGCCGCGCAGCTCTCCGACGCTCCGCTGTTCCGCTGGCTGCGCCGCTACGTGCACCGCCGCATCCGGAAGGAGGCAGGCGATGAGTAGGGGTTTGTCGAATTGCAATCCGGGGAACATCCGGCAGTCGAAGGTGCGTTACAAGGGCGAAGTGCAGCCCTCCCGGGACCCGGCCTTCAAGCAGTTCGAGTCGCTGGCCTGGGGCTACCGGGCCGTCTTCGTGCTGTTGCATACTTACCGGGTCCGCCACGGCCTGCGGACCGTCCGCGGGATGATCTCCCGCTGGGCGCCGCCCGTGGAGAATCACACCGAAGCCTACATCCGCGCCGTGGCCGCCGACACGGGCATCGACCCCGACGAGCCGCTCGACACGCTCGACCCGGCGACGATGATCCCCCTGGCCGCCGCCATCTCGCGCGTGGAAAACGGCACGGCGGCGGACCGCGGCGAAATCGAGCGCGGCTGGGCGCTGTTTTCCGACTGATTTTGCTATCTTTACGGCTCAATAGACTGTCCGGATGAAGATTTCCCGCCTGCCCGACCGGCTCGACCGTATGCCGATGCTCAAGATTCTCGTGTTTTTCGCCGCGGGAATCGCGCTGGCGGACCGCTACGAACTGCCCCTGTGGTTTCTCGCAGGGGCTTTCGTCGTGACGGGCGTGCTGGCCCTGTCGCTGCGCTCGTCGGCCGCCACGGCCGCAATGATCCTCACCGCGGCGCAGTTCCGTGCGCCCCGGGCCACCGTGCCGCGGGGCGTGCACACGGTCTATGAGGTTACGGTCGAGGGGTTTCCGGCCGACCGGGGCCGTTATGCCGTCGCCGATGCGTCGGTGGCGGCATGGCGCGATCCGGCCGACGGACGCTGGCACGCTTCGGACGCCCGTATCCGGCTATACGCCGATTCGCTTGCGGGGTTGCATGCCGGGGAGCGCATCCGCTGCCGGGGCGCGGTGCGGCCGTTTCGCGGCGGTGCGGAAAGCTATCGCCGCCTGATGGCGCGGCGGGGCTACGCCGGAAACCTGTGGATTGCGGAGCGGACGCTTCTCGAACGGCTTCCGGGCCGGCATGCGGGCCTGCACCGCAGGGCGGTCGAAAGGCTCTCCCGGCTGCCGATGAGCGCCGGGGCTGCGGCCGTCGTCGAGGCCATGGCGGCGGGCGAGCGGCGCGGCGTCACGCCCGAACTCCGCACGGCGTACTCCCGGAGCGGGTTGTCGCACCTGCTGGCCGTATCGGGACTCCACACGGGGATCGTTTTCGCGCTGGTCAATCTCGCGCTGTGGTGGCTGCCGCTTTTCAGGCGGGGACACCTGCTGAAAAACCTGCTGGCGGCCGTTGCCGTGTGGCTTTTCGTCGCGGCGGCGGGGTTTCCGCCCAGCGCCGTCCGGGCCGCGGCGATGTGCACGGTCCTGCAGGCGGCGCTGGCCTCGGCGTCGGAATACGTTGGGCTGAACGCCCTGGCCGCGGCGGGATTCGGGATGCTGGTCTGGAATCCCAGCTGGCTGGGCGACATCAGTTTTCAGCTGTCGTTCGTCGCCGTGGCGGCCATCCTCGCCTGGGGCGTGCCGCTCTGCCGCCGCTGCCGGACCCGGTGGAAGGGCGTGAACGTCGTCGTCGACGCCTATCTGATCGGGTTCGTGGCGACTGTCGCCACTGCGCCGCTCGTTTCGCACACGTTCGGCGTCGTGCCGCTGGCCGGACTGGCGGTCAATCCGCTGGCCATCGCGTTGGCCGGGGTCGTGGTGTTCGGCGGCGCATTGTGGATGCTCGCACCCGTCGGATTCCTCGCCCCGGCGTTCGGGTTCGTCACGGGGAGCGCCGCCGAAGGGATCAGCGCGCTGGCCCGGCTGACCGCCTCGCTGCCCGGAGGTGCGGCCGATTACACCCTCGGCGGATGGCCGACGGCGGCGGTCTACGCCGTTTTTGCGCTTGCGACCCTTGCGGCGTGGAGCGGCGAACCGAAAAAAAACGTATCTTTGCGGACGTGATTACCCCCGAAGAATACTCCCTCCTGCTCACGGACGAAGTGCGGCGCGCCGTCGCCGCCGCACGGGGCCGCGACCCGCTGGAGGTGGCTCTGGACCGCACCGTCCCCCACGCCCGGCTCGTGGCCACGCAGGTCAAGTACCTCGCGCGGGCCGCGCAGAAACTCCCTTCGTACGCCGCGGCGCAGTGCATCCTGCCGCCGCTGGCCTTCGAGCAGGCGTCGAGCGAGGCGTGCGCCGCCCACAAACTCCTCGAAGGCGACACGGTGCTGGACCTCACCTGCGGGCTGGGTGCCGACGCCCTTTTTTTGAGCCGCCGCTTCCGCCGTGTGGTGACGCTCGAACGCAATGAAATGCTGGCCCGCGTGGCCGCGGAGAATTTTTCCAGAATGGGCGTCGCGAATGTCGACGTAGTGAATGCCTCCGCCGAGGAGTATCTCCGACGCGACGGCCTGCGTTTCGACTGGATTTACGCCGATCCCGACCGCCGTTCGGACAAGGGCCGCAAACTGGTGCGGCTGGAGGATTGTTCGCCCGACATCGTCGCCCTGAAGCCGCGTCTGAAGCAGGTTTCGGGGCGTCTGTGCGTCAAGAACTCCCCGCTGTTCGACGTCGGCGAGGCCCTCCGGCTCTTTCCCGACAGCCGCGTGGAGGTGCTCTCGCTCGGCGACGAATGCAAGGAGGTCGTGGTCTATGACGACGGCACGGGACCGCTCGTCACCGCCACGGCTCTCGGGCGCGGGAGTTTTTCGGCCGCTCCGGGCGAGACCGCACCCCCTCCGGGCCGTTTCGACCCGGAGCGTTACGGCTATCTGGTGATCCCCGACGTGTCGTTGCAGAAGGCCCGTCTCGCGCGGATTCACCTTGCGGGAAAAGCCGACATCTGGAGCGACAACGGCTACGGCTTCGCCGTGGAGGAGCCGGAAGGCGTGCTGGGACGAACCTTCGCCGTCGAAAGCATCGAACCCTACGATCCCAAACGGCTCAAGCGCGAACTGAAAGGCCGCGAGGCGGAGGTGCTCAAGCGTGATTTCCCGCTCGCTGCCGAGGAGTTGATGCGCCGCCTGGGGCTGCATGCCGGGGCCGGCCTGCGGCTGGCCTTCACGAAAATCGGGAACGATTTTTGGGTTATCCGTTTAAAATAGCTACATTTGCCTGATTGCCAGGCTGCGACTTATGAAATTCAGCGATTTTCTGACATACTTCACCGACACGATTTTCCGGCGCGACGTCACCGAATGGCGCAACCCCGTCGTGCGGTGGCTCGTGCAGCAATACCGCCTGCTGTTCTACACGGCCCGCGGCCTGCTCGAACACGGAACCATCGTCCGTTCGGCGGCGCTCACGTTCTACACGCTGATGTCGCTGGTGCCGATTCTCGCGGTGGTATTCGCCGTGGTGAAAGGATTCGGGCTGGCCGACGGACTGATCGAAAACCTCTACGGTCTCTTCCCCCGAAATCCCGACATTGTCGACTACATCGTCAACTTCGCCGAAAACGCCCTGGCACGTACGCAGGGCGGCGTGGTGGCCGCCGTGGCGCTGGTCATGCTTTTCTGGGCCGTGATCCGGGTCTTCGGGTCGATCGAAAGCGCCTTCAACAACATCTGGGAGGTCAAGGTCGAGCGCAGCATCACCCGCCAGTGGACCGACTACATCGCCGTGGTGATGATCGTGCCGATCCTCTGGATCGTGGCCAACGCCGTGGGCAACTATGCCGAGCAGCTGCTCGGATTCGACGACAGCTGGTATTTCAACCTGCTGTCGCACCTTGCCTCGATGATCGTCATCTGGGTGATGTTCACCTTCCTCTACATCGTCATACCCAACGCCAGAGTGCGTTTCGGCAGCGCCCTGATGGCCGGCATCGTCGCCGGGACGATTTTCTTGCTCTTCCAGTGGGGCTACGTCTACGTGCAGCGGTGGATGACCTCGTACAACGCCATCTACGGCAGTTTCGCGGCCCTGCCGCTGCTGCTGATCTGGATGCAGACCTCGTGGGAGATACTCCTTTTCGGCGGCGAGCTGTCGTTCGCCTATCAGAATATCGCGCGTTTCGGCGAGGAGCGCGAATCGCTCCTGATCAGCTACGACCAGCGGCGCAAGGTGCTGCTCGCGGTGATGCTCACCGTCGTGCGGAATTTCCGCGACCGGGGCGGGGCGCTGCCTGCGGACGAGATCCGCGAACGCCTCGACCTGCCCACGCGCATCGTCAACGACGTGCTGTTCCAGCTCGTGCAGGCCGGGCAGCTGATCGCCGTGCGCAGCGGCGACGGCGAGCGGGAAACGGCCTTCACTCCGGCGCACGACATCGCGTCGATGACCGTCTACGGCGTGCTGGAGGCGGTCGAACGGTCGGGGCAGACCACTTTCGACCTCGGGCAGACGCCCGAACTGGCGCGCATCGACCGCGAACTGGAGACGCTCAAAGAGTCGGCCCGCCGGTCGCAGGACAACGTGCGGCTGACCGACCTGCTGTAATTATGAATTCTGAATTGAAAAAAACCGTCATCATCGGCAGCGGGAACCTCGCGGAAGCGCTGGCCCGCGCCGTCGCCAAGAGCTGGCCGCGACCGGCTGGGAGACGCGCCCCGAAATGCTCCGCAAGGATGCCGACATCTACCTGATCGCCGTCAGCGATCGCGCCGTGGCGGAGGTGGCCGCAACGCTCCCGATTCCCGAAGAGGCTGCGGTGGCCCACACGGCCGGAAGCGTGCCGGTCACGGCCATCCCCGAACGATTCGCCCGGCGTGCCGTTTTCTATCCGATGCAGACCTTCACCAGAGGGCGCGAAGCGGACTTTTCCGTGATCCCCGTGTTTCTCGAAGCGCCGTCGCCCGAACTGCGTCCGGAGCTGGAGGCGTTCGCCCGGAAACTCTCCGGGACGGTCATCTGGGCCGACTCGGCACAGCGCTGCAAGGTGCATCTCGCGGCGGTTTTCGCCTGCAACTTCGCCAATCACATGTATGCCGTGGGCGAACGTATCGTCCGCGGTGCGGGGCTGGATTTCGACGTGCTGAAACCGCTGATCGCCGAAACCGCGGCCAAGGCCTGCGACGCCCGTTCGCCGCTCGACGTGCAGACGGGACCCGCCGTGCGCAACGATTTCGCCACGAAGGCCCGCCACGGCGACCTGCTGGCCTTCGACCTCCGACTGAAAAACATCTACTCAACGATAAGTCAAAGCATATGGGAAACTTCAAAGAAGATATAGCGCGCTGCGAAGCCTTCGTCTTCGACGTCGACGGTGTGATGACCGACGGTGGCATCATCCCCACGCCCGACGGCGACTTCATCCGCCGCTACAACGCCAAGGACGGCTATGCGCTGGCCTACGCGATCAAGATCGGCTACAAGGTCTGCATCATCACCGGCGGCCGGGGCCGGACGCTCGAAAACCGCCTTCGGATGCTCGGTATCGACCATTTCTACGTCGACTGCATGGACAAGATCACGGCCATCCGCGAATACATGGCGGGCCAGGGGCTCGATCCGGCCAACGTGATCTACATGGGCGACGACATCCCCGATCTGGATTGCATGCGCGAAGTGGGCCTTCCGGTCTGCCCGGCGGACGCGGCGGCGGAGGTGATCGAGGCGTCGCGTTACGTCTCGGAGTTCCGGGGCGGCGAAGGGGCCGTCCGCGACATCGTCGAGCAGGTGCTCCGCGCCCGCGGCGACTGGGCGCGCGACTCGCAGGGCGTGACGCCCTCGTCGCTCGCGGCGTCGCGGTAAGGCGTTCCGGAAGAGACGCGGTTCCCTTCCCGGCCGACGAAAAGGCGCGGCCGCCTTTCCCTTCTTTCTCTGAAAGAAGGGGAAACAATGCGGGGTTTCCGGCTAAAATTTGTATCTTTGCCGGGCTATAAGCCTCCGTCATGCTCGAAAAACTGGCCAAACAAACTGCCGTCTACGGCATCAGCACCATCGTCGTAAGGTTCCTGAGCTACCTGCTCACGCCTTACTACACCCGTGTGTTCGGGCAGGAGACCTACGGCGTCGTCACCGACATCTATGCCCTTATCCCGCTGGCGCTCACGCTGCTGACGATGGGCATGGAGTCGAGCTATTTCCGTTTTTCGGCCAAGGCCGAGGAGGCGGGCGGTGATGTGAAGGCCGCCAAACGCAGGCTTTTCGCCACGACGTGGGGCGTCACGTCGCTCGCCGCGGCGGTGTTCTTCCTGGCGACGGCCTTTTTCCGCGACGGCATCGCCCGCATGATGGGCGAGGCGTATGTCGCGCATCCCGAATACGTCGTCTGGGTCGGCCTGATCATCCTTTTCGACGTCTGGGCCTGCATCCCCTTCTCGCGGCTGCGCGAACAGGGCCGGGCCATGACGTTCGTGGGGCTGAAAGCCATGAACGTCGTTCTGAACGTGGCGCTGGCCTTCGGGTTCGGCGCCGCCGGGCTGTTCGCCACCGACTTCGGCGTGGGATGGGTCTTCGTCGCCAACCTGATCGCCAGCGTCGTGACGTGGCTGGCGATCCTCGGGACCGCCGACCGCACCGTTCCGAAGATCAACTGGGCGCTGCTCGCCGCGATCTTCGCCTACTCGCTGCCGCTGCTGGTGGGCGGGCTTGCCGGTACGGCCAACGAGTTCATCGACCGGCAGCTGATCAAGTACCTCGTTCCCGAGGGCGCCATGGCCCAGCTGGGCATCTACGGGGCCATCACGAAGATCGCCGTGGTGATGATGCTCTTCTACCAGATGTACCGCCTGGCCGCCGAGCCGTTCTTCCTCTCGAACTTCAGGAAATCGGACTTCGTGGCGATGAACGCCGCGGCGCTGAAATACTACGTCATGGCCTCGATGCTGATTTTCCTCGGCATCGCGCTGTTCCGCGACGTGTTTGCGCTGATCGTGGGGCGCAGTTTCCGCGAGGGTATCTTCATCCTTCCGGTGGTGCTCGGGGCCAACGTGCTGACGGGCGTGTGGCTCAACCTCTCGTTCTGGTACAAGCGCGAGGAGCGCACGTCGCTGGCCATCGTCGTCACGGGTGCGGGACTGGTCGCCATCGTCGCTTTCGGGTTCTGGCTCATCCCGCTGTGGGGCTACTACGGGGCCGCGTGGGCGCGCCTGGCGAGCGAAACGGTGATGGTCGCCGTCAGCTGGTGGCTCAACCGCCGCTATTACCCGACGCCCTACGACTGGCGGCGCATCGGCGAATACGTCGCCGCGGCGCTCGCGGTTTTCGCCGTTTGCGAGGCTTTGACCGCCTCTGCGGACAATATGTTTGTAAGCTATGCGTTTAATATAGTGCTCTTTGCGTTGTATGCCGCCTACCTCGTCCGCCGCGAGCGGATCGACCTGGGGGCGATGCTGCGCGCATTCCTGCACAGGTAAAAAGTGAATCGGAGTATGCAGAAACGACTTTTCCCCAGAATCGCAGCCGCGGCTTCGGCCCTCCTGCTCCTCGCCGCCTGCGGCCAGTCCCGTCCGGAAGGCCCGGCCGAGGTGTTGCTGCATACCACGGCGGGCGACATTCGCATCGAACTCGACGGGCGGACGCCCCTTCACCGGGACAACTTCCTGAAACTGACCCGCGAAGGATTTTTCGATTCGGTGCTGTTCCACCGTGTGATCGCCGATTTTATGATCCAGGCGGGCGATCCCGCCTCGCGCCGCGCCCCGGCGGGCACGATGCTGGGCGAGTCCGATGCGGGCTACCTGATTCCCGCCGAGATCGTCTATCCGGCGCTGGCGCATACGCGCGGCGCGCTGGCCGCGGCCCGGACTTCCGACGAGGTGAACCCCGAACGGAAATCCTCCGGCAGCCAGTTCTACATCGTCTGGGGCAAGCCCTTCGACGGCGCGACGCTCGACCGGATTCAGCAGAGCGTGACCGCTGCGACGAACGGGGAGATCGTGATCCCCGATTCCCTGCGGACGATCTATGAAACCACCGGCGGCACGCCGTTCCTCGACGGACAGTACACCGTTTTCGGCCGTGTGACCGAGGGGCTTGAGATCGTGGAGGCCATTCAGGGCGTGGCGACCGATTCGGCCGGCCGGCCGCTGGAGGACGTGCGGATCATCCGGGCCGAAGCGGTTCGAAAATAGACTGAACATGAAGAAGACGACCGGAAAAATCGCCGTGATGGGCGCCAGTTTCGCGCTTTTCCTCTGCGGGGCCGGGGCGCTCCAGCTGGAGCGCGGCACGGCGCAGACCGTGATCCTCGCGGTGGTTTTCGCGGGTTTGCTGACGATTGCCGGGGTGCAGACCTTCCGGCGTATGAAAAATAAGGAGTAAAATGCGTTTTGCGGACATTACAGGACAGGAGGATTTGAAACGGCATCTGACGCAGTCGGTCGATGCCGGTCGCGTGAGCCATGCCCAGCTCTTCACGGGTACGGCGGGTTCCGGGGCGCTGGCCGTGGCCGTGGCCTATGTCCAGTATCTCTGCTGCCGCCACCGCTCGGGCGGCGACTCGTGCGGCGAATGCCCCGACTGCCGACAGATCGCGGCGCTGGCGCACCCCGACCTGCATTTGGTTTTCCCGGTCAACAAACAGGGCAAGAAGTCGGGAGAGGTGATGCGCAGCGACGAGTTCCTGCCGCAGTTCCGCGCGCTGTTCGCCGAGCGCGGGGGCTACTTCTCGCCGCAGGACTGGTACGACCGTCTCGACCTGGGCAAGACGCTCAAAGGCATGATCGCGGCCCGCGAGGCCGACGAGATCATCCGCAAACTGTCGTTCAAGAGTTTCGAGGCCGACTATAAGACCATGCTGATCTGGCTTCCGGAGGCGATGAACGAGGAGGCCGCGAACAAGATCCTCAAGATTCTGGAGGAGCCGTGGGACCGCACGCTTTTCATCCTGGTCTGCGAACATCCCGACCGCCTGCTGCCGACGATCGTTTCGCGTACGCAGGAGGTCTGCGTGCCGCGCATCGCGCCCGACGTGCTGGAGCGGGTGGCGCAGCAGCGGGGCGTGGCCGATCCGCTGCAAGCCCGCAACATGGCGCGCCTGGCAGGCGGCGATTTGCTGGAACTGGGCCATCTGGTGGCGGGCGAGAGCGATGCGATGCGCAAGGAGCATTTCGACCTTTTTTGCAGCCTCATGCGTTTGAGCTACAATGACCGGCACCTCGAACTGGTCGCCTGGGCCGAAGATGCCGCGCAGCTCACCCGCGAGCAGCAGCGGGCGTTTCTGCGCGATGCGGCGCGGCTTTTGCGCGAGAGCTTCATGCTCCATGCCGGTATCCGCGAGGTCAGCTATCTCTGGGGCGAGGAGCTGGCTTTCTGTTCGAAATTCGCCCCTTTCGTCGGCCCGCGGAATATCGAGCCGCTGATCGCCGAGATCGAGAGCGCCGCCGCGCAGATTGCGCAGAACGGCAATCCGACGATCGTATTCACCCATTTTGCCCTCTCGGTGAGCAAGATGATAAAACATTTGTGATTTATGGCACGTGTGGCACTTCTTTTAGGCGGTAATCAGGGCGATGTGAAACGGACCCTGCAAACGGCGCAGCAGCTTGTCAACTCCCGTGTGGGGGCCGTGCTGCGCTGCTCTCACCGTTATGAAAGCGAGCCGTGGGGATTCCCGGCCGCGGAGCGTTTTTCGAACCAGGCGCTGGAGGTCTCCACCGACCTCACGCCGCACGAGGTGCTCGACGCCTGCCAGCGGATCGAGCGGGAACTGGGCCGCAACCGCGCCGCCGAGGCGGTCGAGAAGGCCTCTTCCGGAGCCGTCTACTGCTCGCGGCCGATCGACATCGACATCATTTTCTACGACGACGAGGTGATCGGCGACGAACGCCTCACGGTTCCCCATCCGCTGCTCGCCGAGCGGGAATTCGCGCTGGTGCCGCTTTGCGAGATCATGCGCCAGCGGCGGCATCCCGTGACGGGAGCTACCGTCGGCGAGATGCTCGACGCGCTCCGAAACAAATAGAACGGGTATGAAGGCAAAACGAATATTACCGCTTCTGGCCGCCGCCGCGCTGCTCGCGGGGTGTTTCAAGGACGTGTCGTACAAGACGAACTACGTCCTCAAACCCCTTGCGCAGGCGCAGACGGTCGATCCTGTCGAGCCGTTCGAGGGGCTGAAGGCTTATGCTTTCGACGCCGATACGGCCTTTTACACCGTGGCTTCCTACGAGGATGCGCTCAACGGCGTCATTGCGCGGAAGGACGACCTTTCGGACCGGATCGCCTCCCCGGTCGCCGCGGCTGAACCCTGCGTGCGGGAGGGGACCGTGGGCTGGGTGCAGATGCCGCTTTCGGCCGAGACGCAGATGGTCGTGGCTGTCGACCCGGTAAACAGGGTCTATGCCTATACACAGCAGGAATTGGACGTGAACCTTCCCAACCTCTACGTGTCGCTGATTTTCAAACCCTGGAAGGGTTTTTCCTACAAGGAGGGCAACTGGAGTTTCTACAACGAGTTCTATGCGCCTCCCGTCTACCTCGACTGCCTGATCGAGCTCACGGCGAAAACCGCCGGCGTCACCCCGCCCGCCACGCCGTTCTCGGCCTACGAGGACAAGGAGACCGGGCTTTACAAGATGGAGGTCAGCTCCTCGACCCTGATGGTGGTCGTGGTCGACCGCACCAACCGCCTCTACGCCTATTCGAAACAGGTGGTCGACCTCGAAGGCGAGACCGTGACCCTGCCGGTGGTCTTCCGTCCGTGGCGTGCGACGTGGATTTACGTCGAGGACGGCTGGCGCTTCGTCGATGCGTCGCGCGCGCCTGAAACGAAACCCCAAACACAATCCCGACGCCGATGAACACTCCGCGACATATGCTTAACGTGCTGCGCCTTGCGGTGGCGCTGCTCTTCGCTTCGGCCCTTATGAGCCGCTGTGCGAGCATGATGACCCCCACGGGAGGTCCCCGCGACTCGCTGCCCCCCGTCATCGTGAACATGACGCCCGACAACTTCGCGACCGGCCGGCCGACGGTCGGCCACGAGAAGATCTACATCGAGTTCGATGAGTTCGTGCAGCTCAAGGACCAGCAGAAGGAGTTCTTCACCTCGCCGCAGATGAAGAAGAAGCCGACGATCACCCAGCGCGGGCGCGGCATCGTCATCCAACTGC
>OHYR01000287.1_pt1 | contig 12208 bp, 10 predicted proteins | sample 1580241 | NCBI WGS metagenome assembly OHYR01 (sample SAMEA3882533, study PRJEB24775) | human gut metagenome | biome: human-associated habitat; feature: intestine environment; material: feces | place: Netherlands | collected 2009/2010
CCGTTCTTCGGCTTGCCCAGATGGCTGCACAGGATGACCTTAGCGCCGTCGGCAATCAGCTTCTTGATGGTCGGCAGTGCGGCGTTGATGCGGTTATCGTTGGTGATAACGCCGTCCTTCATCGGGACGTTGAAGTCGCAGCGAACCAGTACGCGCTTGCCGGCGTAGTTCTCATCGTCAATGGTCTTTTTACCCAAACCCATAGTAAAAGCTCCTCTCGGTATGTTTCACATTTTTGGCGGGGCGCACCGCGCCCCAAGGGGTTTATCCTTATTATACGCATAAAACCGAAAATGCGCAAGTGTTTTTGATATATTTTTAACCGCTTTGGGCGGCTGTGCCTGTAAATTTTTTGTGTATGGCCTTATTGGCCGCCAAGCCCCCGCCAGGTGACGGCCACTTCGCGGCGGGCGCGATGCTCTGCGTCGGGGCAAAGGTTGCGCACGCGGGGCATTTATACTATAATGAAGGGGTCGATGCTCGTCATCGACCTGGGAGCTTTGCCGCAACCACGCCGCCATACACATCCCCCCACAAGGAGCCGCCATGAAACAAAAACCGCCCCGTTGGGTACAGATCACCGCCGCTGTGCTGCGCCGCTACCTGGCGCTGGACATGGCGGTCTACGCCGGGTCCGCCACGCTGTTTCTGCTGACGGCGTCCTTCCCGCTGCTGATGTGGGTGCTGATGCTTGTCAACCTGGTGCCCGGCTTCTCGGTAGAAGGCGTCGCCGAGCTGCTGGCGGACTTCCTGCCGCAGATCCCCGAGATACAGACTGCCATCCTCGGCCTTTTGCAAAATTTAAGCGGCCAGTCTGCACAGTTTGTGGCGTCGCTGGCTGTGCTGACGACCATCGTCTCGGCGTCGGGCGGTATGAACGCACTGCAGATCGGCCTGCAAAGGCTGACGCCCGGCTCGCACCGGACGCTTTTGAACCGCCTGCTGGCGATTGGCTACACCTTCATGTTTGAGCTGCTGCTTTTGGTCATGCTGGCGCTGCAGGGCATGCACTCCCTGTTTGCGCGCTTTGCCGATACATTGCCGTTTTTTCGCCATTACGCGGCCATTGTGGCCCCGCTGCAGCGGGTGGCCAGCATTGGCCGGATCGTCTCGGTCCCGCTGCTGTTCGGGCTGCTTTTGCTGATTTACACCTACGTCCCCGGCGGGCGGCGCACGCCGCGCAGCCAGCTGCCGGGCACGATCTTTGCAACGGCGGGGTGGCTGGTCTTCTCCGGTGTGTTCTCGTTTTACATCCGGCATTTCTGGCGTCTGTCGTATATCTACGGCTCACTGACGGCGGTCATTCTGATTATTTTGTGGCTGTATGTGATCATCAATCTGCTGTTTCTTGGCGCGGGATTGAACGCGGAGATGAGCGGGAAAACAGAGCAATGACCGCGGCGGCATGAGGGCATGCCGCCCTACAGCGCACCGTATCGTCAGATGTAGGGCGGGGTGCCTTCACCCCGCCGCAGTTTTCCGCTGCCTGCCGTAAACGGGCAATCTCCGCACACGCGCCCCTCATCCGTCTGCGGGCGGGGCCGCAGACACCTTCCCCCGAAGGGGAAGGCTCCGCATCCATAAACAAAATCTGCCGACCCAACATCGGGTCGGCAGATTTTACTTAGTGCAAATTACCGCTTAATATCGTAATTCATGTTCATCAGGTTGCGGATGCTCTCGACGTCGTCGGTAATGTTGGCGTCGCCGTGGATGGTGTGCTTGATGGCGCTGGACGCCACAGCAAAGTTGACCATGTCCATCGGCTTGTAGTCATGCATCATCGCGTAGATCAGGCCGCTGGCAAAAGCGTCGCCGCCGCCGACGCGGTCCAGAATGTTGAAGGTGTAGAGCTTGGACTCGAAGGTGTGCCCCTCGTACCACATGAATGCCTTCAGGCTGTTCTCGCTGCCGGAGTGGACGTAGCGCACATGGCGGGCAATGCACTTCAAATTCGGGTAGCGGTCAATGAAATGCTGGAAGATCTCGTCCTCCTGCTCATAGCTGGGCTGCAGGGGCACGCCGTCCTTCCAGTCGCCTTTGGAATGATCCTCGTCGTCCTTCCACAGGTGGTACGGCTCAATGCCGAACAGCACGTCGACATAGGGCAGGCATTGGGTGCAGTAGTCGCGGGCCTCCTCCCAGCTCCAGAGCCAGTCAAAGCCGTCAAACAGCTCGTCCAGATCGACCTTCGTCAGGTCGTACTCGGTCAGGGCGCTGTGCATACGGTCATAAATGACCTTGCTGGGGCGGATGCCGTAGCCGGTCTCCAGATAGTAGGTGCCCAAACGGTGGCTGGGGGTCTCCTCTTTGGTGGAGAGGATCATCGGCGTGCAGTGTACGTCGTTGCAGCGCAGCCAGCGCACAGCGCTTTTGCCCAAAGAGTTGTTGGGCACGACGCTGAAGAAGGTGGAATCCACGCCGAGGTTCGCCAGCGCCAGCGCGATGTTGGCCTCGCTGCCGCCGTAGCTGGCCTCGAAGGAGGAGGCCATGCGGATCTTCTCATAGTTCGGCGGGGTCAGACGCAGCATCACCTCGCCGATGGTGATGAATTTCTGCGGGCTGTCGTTGCCCATCAGGATCGGATTGCTGTGTTCCATTTGGAATTCCTCCTGTTTTTGCCGTAATTCGTTAGTTTATATTGTACGACATAAGGGGCAGATTTGCAAGCTGAAAAGCGCAAAATTTGTGCGGTTAGTTTTTTAACGAGGAACGTAGGCGGCGTCCCCGACGCCCCGCGAAGAAAGCCTCCCTTGTCAAAGGGAGGTGCCGAGCGCAAGCAAGGCGGAGGGATTCCTGGCCGTATGCGGGTGTGATGGGCAATCAGGCAAGGTCCGTCGGAATCCCCCAGTCCGCTGACGCGGCCAGCCCTTCGGGCCCGGGCCCCTCTGTCGCTCCGCGACATCTCCCCACACTGTGGGGAGTCACCCTTTGACAAGGGGGCCTTTTTTTGCGCGGGCGAAGCCCGCCGGAAGGGTTCAGCCCGTTGACGGGCCGCATAGCAAAGCCGCGGGACGGGCATGCCCGGCCCCTACAGGGCGGTGATTTAAAGCAGGGGTCACCCGAACCCCGGCATCTGCCGGAAATTACATTTCTTTCTCAAACTTATCAATCTTCCCGACCTTGCCGATGACCGCGACGGTATCCCCCTCTTTAAAGGTATAATCGGCGGAGAACTCCACGTTCGTCTGCTGGCCGTGCTCGACGGCGATGATGTTGATGCCGTAGGCCTTGCGCAGATCCAGCGTCCGCACACTCTTGCCCAGCATCCTGCCGCCCACCGTGATGCGCCGCACCTCGACGCCGTCGCCGAGGGCGATGTAGTCTAGCAGATTGCCCGAGATCAGCCGCTTGCCGATGCGCACGGCCATGTCGGCCTCCGGGTAGACGACCTCGGCCCCGAGACGCTTGAGCACTTCGCCGTGCACCTCACTGGCGGCCTTGGAGATGACGTGCGGCACGCCCAGCTTTGTGACGAGCATCGTCGTCAGGATACTGATGTCGATCTGTTCACCGATGCAGATCGTGACCGTGCCGCAGTTCTGCATGCCGGTCTCCTTCAAAGAGGTCTCGTCCAGCTCGTCGATGACAAACGCATAGTCGGTGTAGCCGCGCACGGCCTTGACCTTTGCCTCGTCCTTGTCCACGGCAATGACCTCCTTGCCGGCGGCGGCCAGCGTCTTGACCAGCGCCGTGCCGAACCGGCCTAACCCGATTACGCCGTAGCTCTCGGCGGCATTTTTCTTTTTGTCAAACATACGTGTACCCTTTCTGCGCCGCGCCGGGCGGCAGAGTATGTAGGGGCGCATTCTATATGCGCCCGCGGAGCCGTGCCTGTGGCAGGCGGGCACGGGCGGATATGGAATCCGCCCCTACGGTGGTTGCCTTGCGGCTTCGCATTTACCCAATCGTAATGGCTTCTTCGGTATAGCGGGCGGTGGGCTCGGGGCGCTCCACCCAGAGGGAGAGCAGCGTCACCGCGCCCACGCGGCCAATGAACATTGTCAGGATCAGAACCACCCGGCTGGCAGGGCATAACTCCGCCGTGATGCCGGTGGAAAGCCCCGCCGTGCTGTAGGCCGAGATCTGCTCAAACAGCAGGCGGCCAAAATCGAGCTGCGGCTCCAGCACGCAGAGCGCAAACGTGCCGCAGCCCACGACCATCAGCCCCATCAGCATGATGGTCGCGGCCTTGGACAGCGAGCCGTCCGGCAGACGCCGGTGGAACGCGCCGAGCCGCCGCTTGGAGAAGATGGACCGCACCTGCTGCATCAGCACAAAAAAAGTTGTGGTCTTGATGCCGCCGCCCGTCGAGCCCGGCGATGCGCCGATGAACATTAAAATCATGATGACCAGCAGACCCGCGTTGCTTATGCTGCCGACATCCACGCTGGAAAAGCCCGCCGTGCGGGCCGTCATGCTCTGGAAAAGCGCCGCCAGCCAGCCCATGTGGTCGGTCAGCTGCAAAAGCACCGCGCCGCCCACCAGCAGCACCGCTGTGGTGGAGAGCACGACCTTGGTGTGGAACGTTATTCTGCGGAACTGCCCGCGGCAGCGCCCCACGTCCAGAATGACCATGAAGCCGATGCCGCCCACAATGACGAGCGCATCGGTGACGAGGTTCAGCAGCAGATCGTTCTGATAGGGGATCAGGCTCTGCCCGCCGCCCAGTGCGTCAAAGCCCGCGTTGTTGAAGGCGGCGATCGAGTGGAAAATGCTCAGCCACACCGCCTGCAGCGGCATGTGATCGCGGGCAAACGAGGGAAAGCTGAGCGCCGCACCGGCGACCTCGCAGATCAGGGTCACCAGCAGGATGGCCCGCACAAGGCGCACCATGCCCTCCAGGCTCTCGACGTTCAGTGCCTCCCGCACGAGGGAACGGCCCTTTAAGCTGATGCGCCGCCCGGCGACCAGCGCCAGCCCCATGCCGATGGACGCGACGCCCAGACCGCCGATCTGTATCAAAATCGCAATGACGGCCTGCCCGAACAGGCTGAACGTGTCGCCGGTGTCCACCACGACCAGCCCGGTCACACAGACGGCGCTCGTTGCGGTAAACAGCGCGTCCAGCGGGCCGACGTGTGCGCCGGGGTGTACGGCAAACGGCAGCATCAGCAGCGCCGCGCCCAGCAAAATCAGCAGCGCAAAGCCCACGGCAATGATGCGCGCCGGGGGCTGATTTTTCAAAAATCTGGCAATAGCATTGTGTATGGCGCTGCGTAGCTGCTGCATGGCCGCCCTCCGATAAGCAAATCCGATAAGCAAATATAAAAGCAGCGGGCCCTCCGATTGCTGGAAAAGCCCGCACAGTCCCGCGGAAAAACGGGTCGTTACCCCCACTATAGCATGAATGCCGCACAGCGTCAAGGCGCTTTTTTGCCCTGCATACCTTGCGCTTTGCGCCCAAATGCGGTATAGTTTAAATAACTAGAAACCTGAATCAGGAGAAACCGAATGAAACAACAAACAAAGGGCGGGGCTTTGCACAGGCTCTGGCAGGCGCTGCCGTGGCTCTGGATGGCGGCGGCGTATCTGTTTGACCTGTGGTACCAGCTTGTGCCCGGCAAATGGATCGTCGATTCCGACCTCGCGTCGGAGATGATCCTCTCCGACCTGCTCAACAAAGAGGGCAGCATCATCAGCCACAACTGGTTCTACTCCACGGAATTGAAGGTCGTCAACCTGCAATGGTTCTACCGGCTGGGGCTGCTGCTTTTCCCGGATGACTGGCATCTGGCGCGCGCGTTCGGCATGGCCGTCACGCTGGCACTGTACGCGGCGTGTATGCTGTTCTTTGTCAAATGCGCCAGGCTCGGGCGGCCCGGCCTCTGGATGGTGGGCACACTGCTGTGGCCGTTCGGCCAGCACTATCTGGTCTACGCCATCTACGGCGGGTACTACCTCGTCTATACCTTCTTTTATATGCTTGTGCTGGCGCTGGTGCTGCGCAGCCTCGACGCCGACAAAAAGCACTGCGCACTGCAATGGCTCGCGGCCTGCATCGTCACGGCCATCGCGGGCATGAACGGCGTCAAGCAGCTTATGGTGTTCCACGCGCCGCTCTGCATTGCCGCGGCGATCCTGCTGGTGCTTGCACTGCACGACAGCGGCACGTCCGACTGGAAAACGGCCCTGCAGCACTGCCGCCGTCAGGTGCGGCTGTTTGCGGCGTCGCTTGTCACGGCGGTGGCCGGCGCGGCGGGGTATTTCATCAGCAACAGCGTCATGTCGCGGCTGTATGATTTCAAGTCCTACAGCTTCATCGTCTGGGACCGCGACGAGAACTGGTTCACGCTGGACCGCATCCTGATGGACTTCTTCCATGAGTTTGGCTACGAGAACGGCTCCGGTGTGTTCCACTTCGGCGGCATTGCGGCGGGCATCGGTCTGCTGCTGGGCGGGTGGATGTTCTTCTGCATCGTGCGGCTGCTGCTGCGGCTGAAAAAGCTGGAGACGAACGACCAGCTGCTTGTGCTGCTGCTCGTCGCCATGCTGGCGGTCTGCGGCATCTCCTACGCCTACTTCCACGAGTATTACCTCTACTTCTGGCTCATGAACATGCCGGTGGCCATTGCGGTCATGGCGGTGGAGCTGAAAACCGAGGACTTCCGCCTGCCCGGCGCGCGGCAGCTGCTGGGTGTGGTGCTGGCAGGCTGCTTCACGGTCTGCGCCGTCAACACCGTCCGGCAGGAGATCGAAAACCCGTATCTCGCCCACAAGGGGCTGGACGCTGCCGCCGACTGGCTGGTGGACAACGGCTACACCGAAGGCTACGCCACGTTCTGGAACGGCAACGCCATGACAGAGCTGACGAACGGAAAATTGGACGTATGGACGCTGCAATCGCTGGATGAGGACTACGTCCCCAACTGGCTGCAACGCAAGGACCACCTGACCACCGACCCGCAGCACCCGTTCCTGCTCATCGACACCGAGACCGACGGCCCGGCGGAGAGCGCGGGCCTTGTGCAGAATGGCGAATGCACCGAGGTCTACAACGACGGACGGTTCGTCATCTATGACTTCGCCGGCGCGGACGCCGTGCATGCGGCGGCGAAGTGACTTGGCCCCCTCTGGGAGGGGGCTCCCGCCGCAGCGGGTGGGGGAGAGAACCTTGCGGCGACCCGAAATATTTCGGGTCATGGCAAGGCTCTCTCCCTCCGGCCCTGCGGGGCCACCTCCCTCGCAGAGGGAGGCAAGAAGACTAAACAAATCCAACCCCATTACATATATAAATAAAGGAGTGTTCTTATGCGTTACTGCAAAAAATGTACCATGCCCGACACCCGACCCGGTATTACCTTTGATGCCGAGGGCGTATGCAGCGCCTGCCGCCACTACGAAGCCCGCAAAAATGTGGACTGGGATGCCCGCTTCAAGGAGTTCGAGGCCTACTGCGACAAGTACCGCGGCATGAACGGCCCCGGCGGCTATGACTGCGCCGTCGCCGTCTCCGGCGGCAAGGACAGCCACTTCCAGGTCTGGATGCTGAAAGAGGTCATGCACATGAACCCCATCCTGTTCAGCGTCGAGGATAACTTCCCCATGACGCAGGCGGGCATCCACAACCTCAAGAACATCAGCGAGGAGTTCGGCTGCACGATCATCTCCTGCAAGCCCAACATCAAGGTGCAAAAGACGCTGATGCGCAAATTCTTTGAGAAGTACGGCAAGCCGACCTGGTACGTGGACCGCCTGATCTACACCTTCCCGCTGCACATGGCCGCCAAGTTCAACACCCCGATGCTCTGCTACGGCGAGAACGTCAGCTTTGAGTACGGCGGCAACGCCGATAAGGAGACCTACTCCGCCATGGGCCAGATCGAGAACGGTGTCGCCGTCGGTATGCCGATGGAGGAACTGCTGGGCGACGGTGTGACCGAGAAAGACCTCTCTCTGACGCTGGCCCCCAGCGCCGAGGAGCGCGCCAAGCTCGACCCGTTCTACATGAGCTACTTTGTGCCCTGGAACAGCTACAAGAACTACCAGATCGCCAAGGCCCACGGCTTCCACGATCTGACTCACGAGTGGGACCGCACCCACCACGCCGAGAACTTTGACCAGATTGACTCCCGCGCCTATCTGGTGCACAGCTGGCTCAAGTATCCCAAGTTCGGCCACGCCGCCGCTACCGACTACACGGCCCGCTACATCCGCTACGGCATGATGACCCGCGAGGAGGCTATCCCCATCATCAAGGAGCGCGACGGCAAGCTTGACCCGCTCTGCGTGCGTGACTTCTGTGAGTTCTGCGGCTACACCGAGACCGAGTTCTGGGCCATTCTGGACAAGTTCTACAACCGCGACCTGTTCGAGAAGAACGAGTACGGCGAGTGGCAGCTCAAGCACCCCATCTGGGAGGAAAACAAGTAATGGTACGTCACGTTATTTTGTGGAAATTAAAGGAGATGCCAGACGCCGAAAAGGCCGCCGTCAAGGCCGGCATCAAGGAAGGGCTGGAGGGTCTGGCCGGTAAGATCCCCGGCCTGCTCGATGTCCGCGTCTACACCGACGCCCTGCCCAGCTCTGCCAACGCTGACCTGATGCTGGACACGACCTTCACCGACGCCGCCGCGCTCAAAGGCTACTCCACCCACCCCGCCCACGTCGCCGTGGCAGACGGCAAGGTAAGACCGTACACCGCGGTAAGGACGTGCTTGGATTTTAACGTGTAAGTAAGGAGACCCACCGAATGCTCTTTTCCAGTGCCACGTTTTTGTTTGCATTTTTACCGGTAGTGGCCTTACTTTACTATCTGATTCCAAAACGCTGCACGGCGGCCAGAAACCTCTTTCTGACAGGGGCCAGTCTGCTGTTTTATGCGTGGGGTGAACCACGCTTTGTGTTGGTTATGCTGCTGGTCATCGTGTCAAGCTGGCTCTTTGCCCGTAAAATCGAGGCGTCGGCAAAAAGTGCCCGGAAGGGTTTCCTGCTTGTAGCGGTCAGTGTGGATCTGACTGTGCTCTTCGTATTTAAATATCTCGGATTCTTTACGGAAAACTTGAACCGCCTGCCGTTTGTGCGGCTTCCTGTTCCGCAAATTACACTGCCAATCGGCATTTCCTTCTTTACGTTTCAGGCAATTTCCTATGTGGTCGATGTGTACCGTGGGGAAGCGGCACAGAAAAGCCTGTGGGATGTCATGCTGTACATTGCTTTCTTCCCGCAATTGATTGCCGGCCCCATCGTCCGCTATTCTGATTTTGCAGACCAGATTCATAACCGACAGGAAAGCTTGCAAAACTGGAATAGGGGAGGGTATCGCTTCGCTATAGGACTTGGTAAAAAAGTCATTCTCTCCAACAACTTGGCCTATGTGGCAGACGCTGCGTTTTCCTCTGTGGGAAATTTGTCGTTCTCCATGGCATGGATCGGGGCTGTCGGATACTCTTTACAGCTGTACTTTGATTTTTCAGGGTATTCGGATATGGCCATCGGTCTGGGGCAGATGTTCGGCTTTCACTTTCTGGAAAACTTTAACTATCCCTTCATCAGCCGTTCTATCACGGAGCTGTGGCGGCGGTGGCATATCTCGCTGGGCAGTTGGTTCCGCGACTATGTCTACATTCCGCTGGGCGGCAGCCGCTGCCGCCTGCGCCGCACCTGCCTGAACCTGCTCATCGTCTTTGCGCTGACCGGCCTGTGGCACGGCGCGGCGTGGCAGTATGTGGTGTTTGGTCTGCTGCACGGCATAATTTTGTGCATGGAGCGCCTGGGCCTGCGCCGGGCGCTGGAGCAGCTGCCGCGACTGTTCCGGCACCTGTACACGGTGGTGCTGCTCTGGCTGACGCTGGTGATCTTCGGTGCGCCGGGCCTGTCCGAGGGGCTGGCCGTGCTCAAGGGCATTTTTACATGGCAGAGCGGGGCCAAGGGCTATACGCTGGCGGCCTTTGCGGACACCAAGCTGTTGCTGATTTTAGCGGCGTCCTTCCTGCTGTGCGGCCCCGTGCAGGCGCTGTGTCCCAAGCTGAAGGCGGCTTTGTACGCGAAAAAGGCACCGTCCCCTGCCGGGATGGCGGGGCTGCTCGTGCTGCTGTTTCTGGGACTTATGCGCGTCACGGCAGGTACCTACAGCGCATTTATTTATTTTCAATTTTAAGGGAGGTGCAGAGCCATGCGTAAAGCGGTCAAAATTGGCTTTATCGGCGTGTTCTGCGCCGTCATCGGGCTGGCGTTCCCGGTGTTCAACATTTTTTCCAAACAGCTGTCGATGGACAGTCACGAAAACCGCCTGATGACCGGCCTGCCGCAGGTGCTGCAAAGCCCGCTGCGGGAGCTGCCGCGCAATCTTGACAACTTTCTGGTCGATAACTCGCCGTTCCGCTATCAGTTTGTGCTGGTGAACGCCGGGCTGGACTACGCGCTGTTCGGCACGAGCCAGAGCGACCAGGTGCTGCCCGGCAAGGACGGCTGGCTGTTCTACAAGGACGGCCCCAACGCCGCGCAGCCGATGGCAAACTATCAGGGGCTGGCCGAGCTGAACGACAGCGCCGACACACTGGCTGAGGCCAGCGCGGGCTTGCAGATCTTGAGTGATAAGCTGGCCGAAAACGGCTGCACGCTGGTGCTGGATCTGACGCCCAGCAAGGACCGCATCTACCGCGAGTACATGCCCGACGGCTACCCCATTGTGAACGAGGAAAACCGCACCGACCTGCTGGCGGCCTATCTGCAGAGCCACACGACAGTGCCGGTGGTCTGGCGGTATGACATGCTGCGCAGTCAGGCGCGGCAGAACGCCGACCGGCTGCTGTACTACAAAACGGACACCCACTGGAACGCCGTCGGCGCGCTCATCGGGCTGGACGGCATTTTTGAGGCGCTGGACATGCCGACGCGCCCGGCGGACAGCTACCCTGTCGAGGCCGGCGGCACGACCACCGGTGACATGGCAAACGTGGCGGCGCTCTACGCCAGTCTGCCCGCCGAGGAGACCTACGTAGTGCCGGGCTATGACCGGATGTTTGAGAAGGACAGCCGCGCCGTGCGGGTCATCGGGGATTCGTTCAGCGAATACTACATGCCGTACCTGCAGGCGCGCTTCACGAACAGCTGGCGCGAGCATATCGACACCTTCACGACGGACGTGGCCGAGCACCCGGGGTGCGACATTCTGATTTTGGAGTTCAACGAGCGCAGCCTTGACAAGCTGCTGGCAATTTTGGAGCAGTTTTAAGCGGATTAAATAAGGCGGCCTGTCTGCGGGAATGACGCAGACAGGCCGTTTTTTGTGATGTAAGCGAAAATGTACGCGATAGTTGATGGCGTAAAGCAGCGGGGTTTGGTATACTGGGAACAGAAAAATCCGTGAAGGAGGAAAGAAAAATGCTGTTTGCAACATGGGTGACGGCGCTCAATATTTTGGTTTTTGCGGCGCTGGTGGCCGCGGTGATTTATCTGTTTGTGCTGATCGTGCGGGCACTGAAGAAGTACATCGGCAGCAAGGAGATGCGGGAGGAAAAGCAGGCCGTGAAGCGCACCCTGGGCGAGACGCTGAAGGCCCACCGCACCCGCTGCCAGATGACGCAGGAGTTCGAGGCTGAGGCGCTTGGCGTGAGCCGCCAGACTGTATCCAAATGGGAAAACGGCAGCGCCGACCCCAGCACCACAAACTTGCTGGCCCTGGCCAAGCTGTACGGAGTGGAGGCGGAGGATCTGCTGAGGGGTGTGGAGAACAAGGCGGAGTGATGAGGCGGATTGGGGAACGGGAGCTAATGGCGAGGCGGTGCGGGAGGGATAAATCCCTCCCCTACAAATAGCCGGAAGGCTTGCAGTGATGCCTGTAGGGGGCGGCGTCCTCGACGCCCCGCAGGTAAGCAGCAGTCAACGGGTAGGACGTAGGGCGGCCAGCCCTCTGGCCGCCGCGGAGGGAAGATGACCCTCCCTGCGATGCTAAAGATAAAGGGGCGGTAATGGTGGGGCGGCGTGAATGGGTTGTGCGCGAGAGGGGCAAGGGAGGGCGGCAGCCCGCCCCTTTGTAGTGTGCGGAGGTTGCCCGGAAACGGGTTGCTGCGGTAGGTTGCGGGCGGCATATATGCCGCCCCTACAGAGCAGCTGTTATCGGAAGCGGGGGTTCGGGGGAACACCCGACTCAAAAGTGGAGGAAGGCCCGACGGCGTTAAGAACGGACAGTAATACTGCGTCCGTTTAGCCGTCGGGCCTTCCGACTTCCGCTTTGGGGGTCTTGGGGGCGTGCAACCCCCAAGTC
>OHYR01000293.1_pt1 | contig 12085 bp, 7 predicted proteins | sample 1580241 | NCBI WGS metagenome assembly OHYR01 (sample SAMEA3882533, study PRJEB24775) | human gut metagenome | biome: human-associated habitat; feature: intestine environment; material: feces | place: Netherlands | collected 2009/2010
CTGCAACGGCGTAGCTATGCTGTTCGGACATTTATTGACCAACCGTGCCCAAATATTCTCCGACGTACGTACTTACTGGAGTCCTGAAGCCGTGAAACGTGTAACCGGCAAAGAGTTGAGCGGATTGGCAGCAAACGGTATCATCCATCTTATCAACTCTGGTGCAACCACTCTGGACGCTACCGGTGAGAGCCATAATGAAGCGGGAGAGCCCTGCATGAAGCCCAACTGGGAAATGACTGAAGCCGATGTCGAAGCTTGTCTGAAAGCTACAACCTGGTATCCGGCAGATCGCGACTATTTCCGTGGAGGCGGTTTCTCTTCCAATTTCTTGTCTAAAGGCGGTATGCCTGTCACCATGATGCGTCTTAATCTGGTAAAAGGCTTAGGTCCAGTATTGCAACTGGCAGAAGGCTGGACAGTAGATATTGATCCGGAAATCCATCAGGTACTGAACATGCGTACAGATCCCACATGGCCTACTACTTGGTTTGTACCCCGCCTATGCGACAAACCTGCATTCCGTGATGTCTATTCGGTAATGAACAACTGGGGAGCCAACCACGGCGCCATCAGCTATGGACACATCGGACAGGATTTAATAACTCTGGCATCTATGCTACGTATTCCTGTTTGTATGCATAATGTAGAAGACGACAAGATTTTCCGCCCGGCATCATGGAATGCCTTCGGTATGGATAAGGAAGGTTCCGACTACAGAGCTTGCTCAACTTATGGACCTATTTACAAATAGTTAATAAATTGAGAATTGAAAATTAAAAATTGAGAAAGGGTCATATGCCTATCCTTTTTTTGTTTTCAATTCTCATTTCTTAATTTTTAATTCTCAATCTTTAATTTAAGAAATGAAAGATACAGATCAACCCATCCTGCACAAAGATGGAGTCAGTTACGTACTACCGTTTATATTAGTCACCTGCTGCTTCGCCCTCTGGGGATTCGCCAATGATATCACCAATCCGATGGTAAAAGCATTCTCTAAAATCTTCCGGATGAGTGTCACCGATGGCGCATTGGTGCAAGTTGCCTTCTATGGCGGATATTTCGCCATGGCTTTTCCGGCAGCTATGTTTATCCGTAAATACTCTTATAAAGCCGGTATCCTGCTGGGATTGGGACTTTATGCCGTAGGAGCCTTATTATTCTTTCCCGCTAAAATGACAGGCAGCTACTATCCGTTCTTATTAGCTTATTTTATTCTGACCTGCGGACTCTCCTTCCTCGAAACCAGTTCCAACCCTTACATCTTGTCCATGGGAACAGAAGCTACCGCTACCCGACGTCTCAATCTGGCACAATCGTTTAACCCTATGGGTTCTTTACTGGGAATGTATGTAGCCATGAACTTTATCCAGGCGAAACTAAATCCGATGGATACGGCAGAACGAGCCCAACTAAACCCGGCAGAATTTGCAATGGTAAGAGATGCGGACCTGTCCGTACTGATCGCTCCTTATCTCACTATCGGAATAGTCATATTAGTTATGCTTCTAGTGATACGTTTTACCCAAATGCCCAAAAATGGTGACCAGTCTCACAGTATCAATTTCGGTCCCACACTGAAGCGTATCTTCTCCATCCATCATTACCGCGAAGGAGTGGTGGCACAATTCTTCTATGTAGGTGCGCAGATTATGTGTTGGACCTTCATTATCCAATACGGCACACGCCTGTTCATGTCACAAGGTATGGAGGAGAAAGCTGCCGAAGTACTATCACAAGAATATAATATCATTGCGATGGTTATTTTCTGTATCAGCCGTTTTATCTGTACCTTCATCTTGCGCTACCTCAATCCAGGTAAATTATTGGCCATACTTGCCATTGCGGGTTGCTGCTTCACCGCCGGAGTCATCTTCTTCCAGGATATCTGGGGTATGTACTGCCTGGTAGCTGTTTCAGCCTGTATGTCATTAATGTTCCCCACAATCTATGGCATAGCGCTTACCGGATTGGGAGATGATGCAAAGTTTGGAGCAGCTGGCCTGATTATGGCTATTTTAGGAGGTTCCGTACTTCCTCCTTTACAAGCAAGTATTATTGATATGAATACCATTTGGAATATGCCAGCCGTAAATGTTTCATTTATCCTGCCATTTATCTGTTTTGTGGTAATCACGATTTATGGACATCGCTCTTATCAACGGGGAAAATATTGATATGCTGAATAAGACCATTGTAAAAAAGTGAAACGAAGAATCTGTTACGACTCATATGAATCAAACAGATTCTTCGCTTTATTTTCAACCAAGTAGAATGAAATGTAAAGAAGTTATCCCATCCTCCTATATATTCTTCAAATTAGAAAGGAATCTCTAATTGGGGATCTGTTCCCAACAAATTAAAAGTCATCCGATGATATGGCGTTGTTCCATGTTCACGGATAGCCGCACGATGCTTTTTAGTAGGATAACCTTTATTACTATTCCAATCATAAAAAGGATATTCTTTATGCAGTTCATTCATATAATCATCACGATAGGTTTTCGCCAGAATAGATGCAGCGGCAATAGAAAGATATTTTCCATCTCCTTTTACCACAGTAGTATGCGGCAAATCCTGATACTTTTTAAAACGATTCCCATCAATCAACAAATGTTGGGGACGAATTTTCAATTGATCCACAGCACGATGCATTGCCAGAAAAGACGCATTAAGGATATTTATCTCGTCTATCTCTTCAGGAGTCACTACACCTACAGCCCATGCCAATGCTTCTCTTTCCACAATCTCTCGCAGCGCATAACGCTGATGCTCCGTCAGTTGCTTGGAATCATTCAGCAATTCATTCTTAAAATCTACAGGTAAAATAACAGCTGCTGCATATACAGATCCTGCCAGACATCCCCTGCCCGCCTCATCACAACCGGCCTCTATCAGATCTTTATTCAAATAAGGTAATAACATAGCTCATCTTTATTGTTGCTTGCAAAGATATTCTTTTAAAAGAGAAACAAGAGTGTCTTTTTACAAAGAAAATCACTATTTTTGCAAAAATACGCTTGATTATGAAAAACAACCTACTTGTATATATTCTCCTTTGCCTGCTGAATCTCTCATGGGCTAATGCCCGTAATAAACAACAAGAAGCCGAGGCACTGATTAAAAAGTCGGTTGAAGCCTTATACAATAATCCGAAGCAGGCCAGTTACTATGCTGCCAAGGTAATTGAATTATTTCCTGAAGAAAGGCTAAATGATCAAAAAGCCGAAGCAATGTTCTATTACAGTCAGGCAGAAAAGCTATTAGGCAATTTTGATGTGAGCATCAAAAATCTATATGACGCATTGGAGTATGCAACTCCTGCCAATAAAGAGCTGAACGGACAAATTTACGCACTGATAGGAGCACTCTATTGTAAACTGACCGACTATAACAAAGCGATCGAAATGAATGAGAAAGCCATCTCAATCTTTAAATCCATCGGAGATTCCATTTCAATCGCACTATGCTACAATGATCGTGGCATCATCCATTATTCCATGAATGAGTTCAACACAGCTGAACAATTCCTCAAACAAGCCCTTATAATAAACCGCAGTCAGAAAAATTTAAGAGGGATATCCGCCAATTTGAATAATCTATGTTTATATGAGGGTGATTTTAATGAAAAGCTAAGTTTAATTAATGAGGCCATTATCATCAACAAGAACTTGAATTCTCAATGGTCATTAGGGGAAAACTATAACAATATGGGAAAACAATACTTCTATGCAAAGCAATACAACAATGCCTTGATGGCTTTACAAAGAGCATACGAGGTCGCTTCTTCCATCAGTGCCAAAGAACTGATTTGTGATAATTACGAATATTTATCTTGGGTATACGATGCCCTTGGAGACCATAAAAACGCTTATAAATGCCTGATGCAACTATATACCCTTAGCAAAGAATTGCAAAGTGGAAGTAAATTACGCATCGTAGAACAGGAAATTTCCCATAAACAATATCAAAACCAACAAAGGAAAGCAGAACTAAGAGAGCAAGCTTATGAAATAGAACTGCTGAAACGGAACCTGTTTGTACTAGTAATCATATTCATCTCATTGATAGTACTCAGTATATTTCTATACCAATGGTATAAACACAAAAAGAATATGCAGTTAATGGTTACCCGCTATAATCTGGAGCAATCGGAACACGAATTGGCAGAACTTAAAGTACGACAGCAAGAACTCGAATTAAAATCTGTACAAAGCGCATTATACAACAGTCGTCAGGAAGCTACCAGTTTTGCTGTATTCCTGCATAGCCGTAATGAATTGCTGGAGAAAATCAGAGAAATGATAAAGCAAGGATATAAGATGGACCAACAGGCATTGATTCCTCATCTGAAGAAAGTCAATGCTTTCATCAGCCAATATCAGAATGGAGATAAAACGAACAGCACCTTGCTGATGAATGTCGAAGAAAAGAACCAGGAGTTCCTTCAACGGCTATCCGAACGGCATCCCAATTTAACACAAGGAGAAAAATATCTAGCCACTTTATTACGGGTAAATCTATCTACCAAAGAAATCTCAATGCTCACAGGAAATGTTCCCAAAACAATCAACATGAATCGATATCGTTTACGTAAATCTCTAAACTTATCTTCGGAGGATGACTTGACAGACTATCTACAAAATATTTAAAGAACCTATATTTTTACAGTTTTTATCAAACAGCATTTTGTAGATATTACCTCTTTATATAGAACACTATATATCAATATATTACATTTATATTTGTAGATTAAAAAAGAGAGTTTTTTTATTCATTGTAGTTCATTTGTAGGGTATAATAATTAGGAGTTTGCACATACAACCTATTACTTAGCGATGTGAAAAACAATTATTAACCTTAAAATTTATTCACATGAGTAAAAAGAATTATTTCAAGGAAAGAATCATGTTATTGATTCTACTCTTTGCTTTTATGACTCCTTTCGGTGCATTAGCACAGACGATTCAACTGACTGGTCTGGTTACCGATGCTGCCAACGAACCTATTATTGGTGCCAGTGTAGTAGAGAAAGGTACAACCAACGGAGTCATCACAGACTTTGACGGTAACTTTGCATTAAGCGTATCCCCCAAAGCCACTATTATTATTTCTTATGTGGGCTATGCAACACAAGAAGTCCCTGTAAACGGAAAGACCAACATCCGGGTGACTTTGAAAGAAGATACTGAGATGCTGGATGAAGTTGTAGTAGTGGGCTATGGTACCATGAAGAAAAGTGATATGACCGGTGCTATTTCCTCAGTAGATGTAGACGATTTGGTAAAGCGCACCACAACCAACCCTGCAGAAGCATTGCAAGGTAAGATTGCAGGTGTAAACATTATGAAGGCTGGTGGTAATGCCGGTGCAGGTGTGCAGGTTAAAATCCGTGGTGTCAAAACGTTTGGTGACAACCAACCTCTTTATATCATTGATGGTTTTCCCGGTGATATTGAAAATGTGAATCCGCAAGATATTCAGTCAATGGAAGTACTGAAAGATGGTGCAGCCGCTGCCATCTATGGTTCGGTTGCTGCAAATGGTGTCATTATCGTAACTACCAAAAACGGTAAAAAGGGTGACATGAAAATTGATTTCAGCACTTATGTAAGCTTTACAAGCGTAGCCAAAAAGCTGGAACTGCTAAATGCCGAAGAATACAAAAGTGTTCATAAACAAATGTATCAGAACTACATGAACCAGTATCCAGATGATACAGAGGTTACTATGCCCGCATTTGTAAATAAAAACACAGGAATAGATACAGACTGGCAGGATGCCATGCTAAGAGGTGGTGTTTCACAAAACTATATGTTCAGCATCCGTGGCGGTTCTGAAAATGCTCAATATTCACTTTCATATAACCATGCTGACGAAAAAGGTATTTTCTTAGGTAACAATTACCGTCAAGATAATGCACGTTTGAAACTCCACATGAGCAAATATATATTTGATATTGATGCTAACATCGCTTTCAAATTTACGGATAGCAAACAACCCGAATATTCCATTAAAGAAATGTACATGATTTCTCCGCTTGTTCCTATCTATGATGATACAAGAGAGTATGGCTTCGGCTTAAGTGACTTTGACGATCTGCCCAGTAACCGTAATGTTATGGCTGACCAGCATTATGAAAAATCTACCGACAAAAAATATCATACCACAGCCAATGTTGCCTTGACCATGAACTTCACCCCATGGCTGAATTTCAAGACAAGCTATGCATACAGAGGTGAGCACCAACGTCAGACTTATCATACTCCGGCCTATGTTGCCGACCCAAAAGCCAAACGTGACTATCCTTATCATAGCGAAACCACAGGATACTGGGAGGAACATGTATGGGAAAATGTATTAAGTTTTAATAAGACATTTGGAAAACACAACGTCAATGCAATGGCAGGTACTTCCATGACTGCCCGCAAATATACATGGAATTCTGTTGGGGTAGAAGGTAAAACCACTGTTTATAAAGTAGAAGACGGAAAATTGATAACCAGTGAAATTCCGGGCGGATTTCTTGATCCATCTTTCTCAACTGTAGGTGCAGGAGCAGGTGGCACATTTGATGGTAGCGGAACAAAATGGAAATATAACCGCGCCTCTTTCTTCGGCCGACTGAACTATAATTATAATGACCGCTACCTGGTACAGGCAACTGTACGTTATGACGGTTCATCCAAGTTTGGTAAAGACAACCGTTGGGGTTGCTTCCCATCAGTGGCATTAGGCTGGAGAATCAGTCAGGAAGAATTCTTCCCGAAAGACATTGCATTGAATAATTTGAAGTTCCGTGTCAGTTGGGGACGTTTAGGTAATGAAAATGCTTTGGGATATTATGACTTCCTTGCGCTGATTAGTACATACAATGAAATGTATCAAGGATACGTGAAAGGCAACGGTGATAACGCATGGGCAGGAAGCATCGCTCGCGGATTGGAAAACCGTTCTTTGAAATGGGAAACAACGGATACCAAAAATATTGGTTTCGATTTCGGCTTCTTTAACAGCAAATTAACCGGTACATTAAACTACTACTATAACCAAACAGAAGATCTGTTGATAACAAAAGTTCTACCTCCTTCAGCAGGTATGACTAACCCCACCCTGAATGTCGGAAAGATACGCAATACCGGTTTCGAACTTGAATTAAACTGGGGAGATGCTATAAAAGACTTTGATTACAATATCGGTTTCAATATGAGCACCACCAAAAATAAAGTGGTTGAATTGTCAGATGCAGACCAAGTTCTTCAGGGTGAAGGATTGAAATATGGAACGGAGCATTTCCCGACAGAAACCAGAGTGGGCAAACCTATCGGTGCATTCTATCTTTATAGAACAGACGGTATCTTCCAAAGTATGGATGAAGTAAATGCCCATGTAAACAAGGATGGACAATTATTACAGCCTAATGCCCAACCGGGTGATATCCGTTTTAAAGATTTAGATGGTAATGGAAGCATAGACGCCGGTGACAAAGAATACTGTGGCTCAGGTATCCCGACATTGGAAGCGAACTTAAACTTGTCATTCGGCTATAAAGGATTTGATCTTTCAATCGTACTTGGCAGCGCATGGAACTTCAAATTGTATAACGGAAACAAATATTTCTATGAAGGAATGAATTCTAAATCAAATATGCTGAAGTCTACATTGAATGCATGGACTCCTGACAATAGAAATACGGATGTTCCCCGCGCGGTATATCAAGATCCGAACGGCAACATGAAAGAATCAGACAGATTCCTTGAAAACGGTGATTTTGTCCGTCTGCGTCAGGCACAGTTAGGTTATACTTTACCCAAATCACTCATGCAGAAATTCTATATTGAGAAACTGCGTTTCTATGTAAGTGGTGAAAACTTGTTCACTATCACAGGCTATGATGGTATAGATCCTGAATTCTCTCGTGCCAGTGTGTTGAATACCGGTGTTGATAAATTGATTTATCCGTTTACCCGTTCATTCACCGTTGGAGCTCAACTTACATTCTAATCCTTTAAAGTAATAAGAAAATGAAGAAACTATTATACATAGCAAGTATCTGCATTGCAAGTTTATTTAGCGCTTGTGACGATTATCTCACGGTAGAATCTCCTGACCAGTTGACATCAAGCAGTTTTTGGCGTAACCAGTCTGATGCTGAAGCCGGACTTGCCGCCGCATACTCCCAACTTTACCTGATGACTTATTCGGGTGACATGTGGTCTTTCCCGGAAATCAAATGGCCGGTAGAAGCCTATCGTGAAGATATTATCCAATTAGGAAGCGATGCTCTGAATTACCCGAACTGGGTGGAATTAGGCAACTATACCTACACCAATGGTAACTCTCAGTTCAGTTATTACTGGCAATGCTACTATAAAGGCATCAGTTTTGCTAATCAGGTAATTGAAAAAACCGCAGAAATACCCGATGAGAATATAGATGCAGCAACACGCGAACAATTGGTCAATGAAGGCTACTTTATCCGCGCTTATTACCACATGCAACTTTTATTGAACTGGAAAGAAATCATAGTTCGTGATAAATATATCACTGACCCGGCTGAATTAAGCAAGCCCCTTTCTTCCCGTGAGGATGCATGGAATTTCATCATTGAAGACTTGAAACGTGCAACCAGTCTGCCTGCAACACGTGACGCTGATAATGTAGGCCGTGCCACAAGCGGTTCTGCTTATGCATATCTTGGTTTCGCCTATCTGACACGCGCCTATGAAGAGGCAACCAACAAAGACTCTTATCTGGCCAGTGCTATAGAAGCATTCAACCAAGTAAAAGGATATGAACTGGTTAATAATTTCAGCACTATGTTCAGCGGGGATAATAAGAACAGTAAAGAATCGATTTTTGAAATTCAATTCTCTATGAGTTCTGCAAACGGAGCTACTTATCGTACTCAGTTCCATCGATGGATCGGTGTTTCCGAACTTGGGGGATGGGATGAGATTCTTCCCAGTCAAACATTGATTAGTGAATTCAAAAAAGAAGGGGAAACGGCTACTACAGGACGTTATGACTCGCGTATGTATGCAACATTATTTTTTAATTGTGACTATTATAACGATGGTAACGGACGTGTCTATGGCTACGACTATAATGACTGGTTCGACAACAAAGAACGCGTAGCCTTCCGTAAATTCATGCCCTCGACCTATGAAGGTTTAAACCAAAACTATTCTGCAATCAATGTTCCTTTGATGCGTTATGCCAACGTACTGTTAATGAAAGCCGAAGCATTGAATGAACAGGGACATCCCGAACAAGCTATTCCTTTAATCAATGAAGTAAGAAGCGTTCACGGGGATATGCCACCCATGACAGGTACTTCTCAAGAAGCAGTCCGCGCGCAAATTGAACACGAGCGCATGATTGAATTCCCTCTTGAGAACTATCGTTGGTATGATCTCCGCCGTTGGGGCAAACTGTCCTCAGCCCTGCAAGCTGCCGGAAGAACAGGCTTCAATGAAGACAAAAATTCATTCTACCCCACTCCTCTTACAGAGCTGAATGCTAATGATGCCTTAAAATAAGTATTTTCTTTTTTGGTTAGATATAATTAGGCAACAAGGCGGTTTTCGCTACAGTGATACCGCCTTGTAATCTAAAAATGAAGTATCTTTGCCTATAAATAAAACGACATAGATATGTTTACAATTATTGGATTAATGCTCACGGGGATGCTCCTCGGCTTCCTGCTTCGCAAGCAGAAGCTTTCAGGAATACACAAAGTCATCACCGTTCTTATTTGGTTGCTACTCTTTTTATTGGGTATAGATGTAGGCGGCAATCAGAAAATTATCAATGGTCTGCACACTATAGGGTTGGAAGCCATTGTCATCACCTTGGCAGCAGTGCTGGGCAGTGTTACAGCAGCATGGGCTTTATGGTATGTACTTTACAAAAGAAATAAGGAGGGACAAGTATGAAAGGAAGTTTGATTATCGTCGGATTCTTTGTACTGGGAGCTCTTTGTGGGGTATATCACCTTATTCCATACGACTTTACACAAAGTAAGCTAAGTTTCTACGCCTTGTGTGCGTTAATGTTCAGTGTAGGAGTCAGTGTAGGTAATGATCCGCAGACTTTACCTAATTTCCGTTCATTAAACCCCCGCCTGATCTTTCTACCGGTCATGACCATATTGGGAACACTGGCAGGATGCGCAGTGGTCAGTCTGTTTCTCTCGCACCGCTCAGTAACAGACTGTATGGCAGTAGGTGCCGGTTTCGGCTATTACTCTCTATCCAGTATCTTTATTACAGAATATAAAGGTCCGGAGTTGGGAACCATTGCATTATTATCCAATATCACACGTGAGATTATCACTTTGCTTTTTGCCCCGTTGCTAGTACGCTGGTTTGGCAATCTAGCCCCTATTTCTGCCGGAGGAGCCACTACGATGGATACAACATTACCCATCATCACCCGCTATTCCGGTCAAAGTTTCGTAGTGGTTTCTATATTTCACGGCTTTGTAGTAGACTTCAGCGTACCTTTTCTTGTGACTCTTTTCTGTTCTATTTAAAATAACAATAACCATGAAACACTCTCTTCATACTGTTCTTACACTGTTGTTTGTTTGTGCTTCCGCCTGGGGTGAAAATGTGCCCTGGCAGAATCCACAAATAAATGAAATAAACCGTGAACCTGCCCATGCCCATTTCATTCCTTATACGAATGAGGCCAATGCACTGAAACAACAGGCTTTACCTGCCGCCCAGCGTTTTGCAGTAAACCCTGCTACAGAACGCCGCATTTCACTAGACGGAACCTGGAAGTTCTTATTCTCTAAAAACAATGAGGAATGCCCAACAGATTTTTATAAAATGGGGTATAACACCAAACGCTGGAAAGACATACAGGTTCCGGGAAGCTGGGAACTGCAAGGATTTGACTCCCCCATCTATACTGACGTAGCTTACCCCTTCCCTGCCAATCCGCCTCATGTTCCAACCGATTACAATCCGGTAGGAGCATACGTACGTGAATTTACCGTACCGGCCCATTGGAAAGGAATGGATATCTTCCTTGATTTTGAAGGAGTTGAGTCCGCTTTTTATTGCTGGGTAAACGGTAAATTGGCAGGATACAGTGAAGACAGCCGTCTTCCGGCTCATTTCAATATTACTCCGTTCTTAAAAGCCGGAAAGAACAAACTGGCCGTTAAAGTTTTCCGTTATAGTGACGGTTCCTACCTGGAGGATCAGGATTACTGGAAATATAGCGGTATTGAACGCGATGTATATCTCTATGCCCGTCCTCAAAGCCGTGTACAAGACTTCAAACTGGTAGCCGGACTGACAAATGGTTATAAAGACGGAGATTTTAATCTGAATATCACACTCCACAAGCCTCATCCGGGAGGAACCGTGGAAGTGAAGGTTATGAACAAAGGCAATGTAATTTACCAGCATAAAAAGGAAATAACTTCTGCTACAGATACTTTATTCGCTCAGAAACACTTGTTCCCGGCCATATTGCCTTGGAATGCCGAAACACCCAATCTTTATACATTGGTAGTCAGCACCTACGACGCTCAAGGAAAAGCCTTGGAATCATTCACACAGCCTTTCGGTTTCCGTTCTGTGGAAATGCGTAACGGCATGCAACTGATAAATGGGGTAGCCGTATTGTTTAAAGGAGTAAACCGCCATGAACACGATCCGCATCATGGTCGTACCATCACCGTAGAGAGCATGATAAAAGACATTCAGTTGATGAAACAATTCAACCTGAATGCTGTACGCACTTGCCATTACCCCAACCGCTATGAATGGTATGCATTGTGTAACGAATACGGTTTGTATCTGGTAGATGAAGCAAACATTGAAAGCCATGGTATGCAGGCGCATAAAGATGGCACACTGGCTAATAATCCCGATTGGGAAGTACCGTTTATGCAACGCATGAGCCGCATGGTGCTGAGGGACCGCAATATCACTGCCATTGTCACTTGGTCAATGGGAAATGAGTCCGGCTACGGAAAACACTTTGAAACGTTATATGACTGGACCAAGAAGTTCGATCCTACTCGCCCTGTACAATATGAGGGAGGTGGTTATGATGCCAA
>OHYR01000299.1_pt1 | contig 11998 bp, 15 predicted proteins | sample 1580241 | NCBI WGS metagenome assembly OHYR01 (sample SAMEA3882533, study PRJEB24775) | human gut metagenome | biome: human-associated habitat; feature: intestine environment; material: feces | place: Netherlands | collected 2009/2010
TGGGTGATGGCGGCGGTGGTGGGCACGCCCTGGGCCTTGCGCATCATCTCATAAAACTGGTCGTTGGTAAAGTCCTTGCGCTCCATGTACTCCACACCGTCAAGGTTGATGGGGAAGCCCACGACCTCGATGCCGTACTTATCCGCAAGCTCCTGCGGAATGTCGGAACAGGAATCTGTCAGAAAACCTATCTTGCTCATTTTACATCCTCACTCCATTCGTATCGGGTCAACTGCCCGTGGGTCTCCAAACCGGCAAAATCCCATTGACGCAATGCTTCGTACACGCCCACTGCCACCGCGTTGGACAGGTTCAGGCAGCGCTCGCCCCTGCGCATCGGCATACGCACGCAGTCGGCCTCATGCGCGGCCAGCAGCTCCTCGGGCAGACCGGCATCCTCGCGCCCAAAGACGAGATACGCGCCGTCGGGGTAGGTCACATCCACATGGCGGCGCGGGCCCTTGGACGTGAAGTAGAAAAACGGACCACTGTTTTTGGCAAAAAAGTCCGCCTGATCTTGATAATATGTTATATCAAGCTGGTGCCAATAGTCAAGCCCGGCGCGCTTTAATTTTTTGTCGTCGATGGTAAAGCCCATCGGGCCGACTATATGCAGCCGCGCTCCCGTCACCGCGCAGGTCCGCGCGATATTGCCGGAGTTCTGCGGGATCTGCGGCTCGACCAGTACAATGTTTAAGGTTGGCATAAATTTACAAGTCCTCGTTCTATAACTTTAGCCCTCCCTTGGGGGAGGGGCGGCGCCGCAGCGCCGGGTGAGGGGCCGGGCGGCACGCCGTTCATGGGTCGGCTCCCGGCCACCCCTCCGGCTTTCGGCCACCTCCCCTCTAGGGGAGGCTTTTCACGGCGTTATCAATCACACGGCATACGCCCTCAAAATGCTGCATCACATCCAGATTGGAAAACCGCAGCACCCTGATTCCGAAGCCCTCCAGATATTCCGTGCGCTGTGCATCGTGCAGCTGTCCCGCCGCTTCATAATGCCGGCTGCCGTCCAGCTCTATCGCCAGACCTGCCGCATCGCAATAAAAATCCAGAATATACCGTCCTACAACCTTCTGCCGTACAAAGCGCGGCGAATATCCGCGCAGAAAATCATACCACAGATGGCGTTCCTCCCGCGTCATGCTTTTTCGCAGCGCTCGGGCATTTTCAAGGACATCCTTGTCTCGCGGCAGTCTCATGGTCTTACTCCTGCCGCAGTTTCGGCAGGGCGTTCTCCAGCCAGACGCCCAGCCGCTCGTCGGCTCCCTCGGGCGTCTGCCTGATGCACTCGGCTACGAAGGCGGCAGCTGCCTGTACGGCAGCCTGGGGGACGTTGCCCCGCAAAATGCGCCCGACGAGCACGGCGGCAAAAATATCGCCCGTGCCGTGGAACATCCGCGGCTGCAGCGGCGTTTTTACGGCATAGCCCTCGCCGCCGCGGGCCGCGCCCACACAGCCTATGTAGCGTCCGCCGCCGATGCCCGTCACGCCGGTCACAACGACCTGCGGCGCTACGCGGGTCAGCCGGGCCGCCTGTGCGGCGGCCTGCTCGGCACTGCCCACACCGGGCAGCGGGTCGCCCAGCAGCAGCGCGGCCTCGGTCACATTGGGGACGATCAGATCCGCCTTGCTGCACAGGCTATACATGGCGGGCACCATGTCGGCCCCCAGGCCGCTGTACAGCCGCCCTCCGTCGCCCAGCACCGGGTCCACGACCTTGAACGCGCGGGGCCACAGCTCAAACGCCTGTTCTACGAGCTTTGCCTGCGCGGCGTCCGCCAGATAGCCCGAGATGCAGTTAAATTTTACGTCCAACCGATGATAATGTTCCAGTGCCGCGGGGCCGTAGCCGGGGTTGGCCAGCTTAGCCGGGGTGCCTAAGCCCCCCGTGTGGGTGGACAGCACCGCCGTAGGCAGTGCCACGGTCTGCACGCCCAGCGTCGAGAGCACCGGCACGATGACCGACAGCGCCGCCCGGCCAAAGCCCGGCAGGTCATGGATGGCTAATACGGTTTTCGGCGCGTTGGTCATGCTGCGGCCCTCCCCCTGCATTTTTTGAGTTCTCATTGATTCTACCATAAAACCCACCGCAAAAAAAGCCGTATTCGGGCGATTGTTCCGTTTTGTTTGGTTTTTGGGCAAAGAGAACAAAAACCGCCCGCGTCTCCGCGAGCGATTCATTCTATTTCATGGTTATCATCCACAAAAAAGCCCCTGCTGATTGGTTCAGCAGGGGAGATTTCGCAAAGTTGATGCTTTTACAGCACGCGCACGCGGATGGCGGGTTCGATCGCACCCAGCTTGACGGCGAGGTCGTCGGTGACATTGCCTGTCACGTCCAGCAGGGTATAGGCGACATCCTTTTTGCCCTTGTTCACCATGTTTTCAATGTTCAGGTGCGCTTCGGTCAAAATGCTCGTGATGGCCGAGATCGCGCCCGGGGCGTTCTTGTGGATGATGCAGATGCGGCGGCCTCCCACACGCGGCTGGCTGACATCCGGCAGGTTGACGCTGTGGGCGATGTTGCCGTTTTTCAGGTAGTCGCTCAGCTCGGCGGCGGCCATCACGGCGCAGTTCGTCTCGCTTTCCGGCGTGCTGGCACCCAGATGCGGCGTGCAGCAGACGCCCTTGACGCCCAGCAGCTCCTCGGTGGGGAAGTCGCAGAAATACTGCGCGACCTTGCCGCTGTTCAGTGCGTCGAGCAGTGCGGCGTTGTCCACCAGCTCACCGCGGGCAAAGTTCAGCACGCGCACGCCGTCCTTGCACATCGCCAGCGTCTGGGCGTTGATGGTGTGGCGGGTCGTAGGCAGGTAGGGGACATGGATGGTCAGGTAGTCGCAGCGGGGCAGCATATCGCCCAGCGTGACACAGTGCTGCACACTGCGGGACAGGCTCCACGCAGCATCGATGGAAATATACGGGTCATAGCCCAAAACCTCCATGCCCAGCGCGACGGCGGCGTTGGCCACGCGCGCACCGATGGCACCCAACCCGATGACGCCCAGCGTCTTACCGCGCAGCTCGGGACCGACGAAGGCCTTTTTGCCCTTCTCCACGTCCTTGGCAATCGTGTCGCGGCCCTTGAGGGTCTGCGCCCAGTTCACGGCGTCCACCAGATTGCGGCTGCCCGCGACCAGCGCACCGACGACGAGCTCGGCCACGGCGTTGGCGTTGGCGCCCGGCGTGTTGAACACGACGATGCCCTTGTTCGTGCAGTCCTCCACGGGAATGTTGTTCGTACCGGCACCTGCACGGGCGATGGCCAGCAGGCTGTCGGGCAGCGGGGCATCGTGCATATCGGCGCTGCGCACCAGAATGCCCTGCGGTGCAGCGGCCTCGTTGTCGATCTCAAACTGGTTGGCGGGCAGCTTGGCCAGACCCACCGGCGAAATGGCGTTCAATGTTTTGATAGTATACATATATCGTTACTCCCTGTTCCCCTTATTTTGCGCCGTAGGGGCCGGGCACACCCGACCCCTGCTGTGCAGCAGCTCAATGCTCCCTGCGGAACTTCTCCATAAAGTCGACCAGCTTGTCGATGCCCTCGGCAGGCATGGCGTTGTAGATGGACGCACGCATACCGCCCACCAGACGGTGGCCCTTCAGGTTGACGAAGCCTGCCTCGGTGGCCGCGGCACAGAACGCCTTGTCGGTGTCGGCGTCGGGGCTGGTGAAGGTCACATTCATCATGCTGCGGTACTTTTTCTCAACGGGATTCTTGTAGAAGTCCTGCCCGTCGAGGTAATCGTACAGCACCTTGGCCTTGGCGGCGTTGCGCTTCTGCATGTTCTCCAGGCCGCCGATCTCGTTCTCAAGGTAGTTCATGACGAGGCCGGTCATGTAGATGCACCAGCACGGCGGGGTGTTGTACATGCTGTCGGCGTTCAGCAAGGTCGTGTAGTTCATCATCGTGGGGATCTTGTCGGGGGTCAGGCCCTTGGCGGCTTTGCCCAGCAGGTCATCACGCACGATGGCCACAGCCATACCGGCAGGGGCAATGTTCTTCTGCACGCCGAAGTAGATGACGCCGTACTTGCTGACGTCCACCGGCTCGGAGCAGATCATCGAGCTCATATCTGCCACCAGCGGAATGCCGTCCACCTGCGGTACATCGACATATTTTGTGCCGAAAATCGTGTTGTTCTGGCAGATGTGGATATAGCTGGCGTTCGGGTCATAGTTGATGGCCGCGACGTCGGGGATGTAGGTAAAGTTCTTGTCCTTGCTGCTGGCGGCAATGCGGGCCGTGCCGAACTTGGCGGCCTCCTCGGCTGCCTTCTTGCTGAAGTTGCCGGTCACAAGATAATCCGCCGTGCCGGTGGTCATAAAGTTCAGCGGTACCATCGCAAACTGCTGGGTCGCGCCGCCCTGGAAAAAGCCCACCTTATAATTGTCGGGAATGTTCAGTACCCGGCGCATGGCGGCCTCGGTGTTGGTGATGATCTCGTCAAACCATTTACTGCGGTGGCTCATCTCCATCACGCTCATGCCGGAGCCGTGGTAGTCCAGCAGCTCAGCCTGTGCGGTTTTCAGAACAGCCTCCGGCAGCATCGAAGGGCCGGCGCTGAAATTGTAAACTCTAGCCATCTTTATTTCCTCCTACAGTAAATCAAATGCGACCCGCCGGCGGCGGATCGCATCTGCCGCGCCGTTGCGGTATGCCAATATTATAGGAGCTTTGCCCCCCTGCGGGCAAGCGGACAAAATACCGAAAAAAGCCGAAAATCGGGGATGTGTTTTTGTATTGTGACTAATTGTTTTTGTACCGAAAACGCTTTATGAGACATTTGTAAAAGATATTTGCCGCTATTGTCAAATTCCGGGCACAAAATTTGTGCAATATTTTGTCTTGCATTTATATCTACCACAGATGTAAAATATATTCAGTTCTTTTTACCACATTTGTAAAACATCAAACCCATTTCTTCCTCGCTCTGTAGGGGCCGCACATGTGCGGCCCGCAGCCTTCCCACAGACTACCGTCTGCCTTGCACCTGCGGGCCGGGCATGCCCGGCCCCTACAGGCACTACATATTATAAAAGGGGTTCATCATGGAACAGCTTTCCCGCAGTGAAGAACAGGTCATGGCCGCGCTCTGGGCCTGCAGCCGCGCCGCCACCAGGCGCGAGATCGCGTCACACCTGCCGCCCGAATGCCGCTGGGCAGACTCGACACTGCTCAATTTCCTGCTGCGGCTCGAGAAGAAAAACTTCGTCCGCACCGAGAAGCAGGGCAATAAAAATCTGTACACGCCGCTGGTCCGCCGCCTGACCTACTGCGGCGCGGTCAGCCAGGCGCATCTGCAGACGCTCTACGGCGGTGATATCCGCGCCATGGTGTGTGCCCTGGCCGACACAGGCCGCATGACCTATGCCGACACCGAGCGTCTGCTCCGCTGGCTGACCGAGTACCAGGCCGCGAACCCGGAGTATAACTATGAGTAGCTCCAAGCCCGCCCCCTCGGGGGAAGGTGGCCCCGCAGGGCCGGATGAGGGCCAGCCCACCGCAATTACCCGTAAACGGTCTGCAGCGATTCACTCCGCCCTCATCAGTCCGCTTTGCGGACATCTGCCCCCGCGGGGAAAGCCAAATCCGGCTGCATCTCGCACATATCCTGCCAGAACCGCTTGGGCACATGGCTCATCTGGGCCTTTTCGTCACGGCGCTGCTCGATGGTCAACGCCTTAAAGAACCGTTTCCACATCCGCTGCCAGTCGAGCTCTGTCTCGTCGGCGCCGGGAATATAGCGCTCCATCGACAGATAGCGCACCTGGCCATCCCGGTGCAGCAGGGCCGTGCCGTGGGCCGCGTCATAAATCAGGAAGCTCTCATCGGGCAGGCGGCTGCAAAAATGTCCGCGCAGCAGCGGCAGAATCCGGTGCTTCGGGTGGATGACCGCGCCGAGCATCCCGTCCCGCTCCTCAAAGCGGATGAACTCGATCAGCCTGCAAGCCTCGTTGTCGACAGCCCGCTCCAGGGCAAACGCCGCGGCGGCGTCCGGGTCGCCCAGCATCTGCGCGGCGCGCGGCCCCTGCGCAAAGCAGAGCCGCACAAACCGCAGCAGTGTCAGGTCCTTGCCGGGGTCGGTGCAGAGAAAGCCCGTCGTCACGCGGTCCTTCACCTCGCGGCCAAGCCGGTCCAGCCCTGCCGCGACCCGCCGCGCGTGCTGCTCGTCGGTAAAAATCTGCCGCGTGCCGAAGAAATTCAGCTGTCCCTCCTCGGGCGGGCAGACCTCGGCGGGGATCTCCTTCCGGGCGTAGCTCTCGAACACGCAGCACAAAAAGCCCGCAAAGCTGCCGTCATAGCAGTAGGCTGTGTCGGTCACATGCGCTTCGTAAGACATTGCAGTGCCTCCTGCCGCACCGTCCGGGCGGCCACGTCCGCCGCCATGCCGCGTGCCTCCAGCCTTTGCACAGCCGGGGCAGCGTCGGGCAGGGCCTTGGGTACAAAATCGTCCAGCGAAAGCTGCTGCATCCCCACGCTGAACGCCTTAGGGTCAAGCAGCGCCCCCGCGATCTCCGCGCGGCTGCCGCGGGCCGCTGCCTTGCCCTTGCAGGTAATGAAATACTGTGCCCGCTTAAGCACGACTCCAATGCGCTTGAGCTCTGCCATGCCGAGGCTTTGCACCCGGCGCGCCTCGACAATGCGCAGCGCACTCTTGGGGCCGATGCCCGGCACCCGCAGCAGCTCAGCACGGCTGGCCGTGTTGACCTCCACGGGGAAAAACTCCGGGTGGCGCACGGCCCAGGTGCACTTGGGGTCCAGATAGGGATCAAAATTCGGCTCGTCCTCGGTCAGCAGCTCCCGCGCCGAAAAATGGTAGTACCGCAGCAGCCAGTCCGCCTGATACAGACGGTGCTCCCGCAGCAGGGGAGGGGCCGTGTGCAGTGCGGGCAGGCGGCGATCCTCCACCACCGGCAGATAGGCCGAGTAAAACACGCGCTTCAGCGAGTATTTCCTGTAGAGTCCCTCGGTCAGGTCCATGATATGGCGGTCTGTCTCCGGCGTCGCCCCGATGATCATTTGGGTGCTCTGCCCAGCCGGCGCAAACGGCTTGGCCCCGCGGTAGAGCACCATCTCCTTTTTGCTCTGCGCACTCTGCACTGCGATCTGACCCATGGGGCGCAGGATCGCAGTTTTCTTTTTGTCGGGGGCCAGCGTGGTCAGGCTCGTCTCGCTGGGCAGCTCGATATTGACCGACAGGCGGTCCGCCAGCCGCCCGATCTTTTCGACCAGCATCGGGTCCGCGCCGGGGATCGTCTTGGCGTGGATATAGCCGTTAAAATGGTACTCCTCCCGCAGGATGCGCAGAGCCTCGATCATCAGCTCCATCGTGCGGTCCGGCGTGCCCAAGACAGCGCTGGACAGAAACAGCCCTTCAATATAATTGCGGCGGTAAAAGCCGATGGTCAGCTCCGCCAGCTCACGCGGGGTGAAGGTCGCGCGGGGTCTGTCGTTGGAGCGGCGGTTGACGCAGTAGCTGCAATCGTAGCTGCACACGTTGGAGTAGAGCACCTTCAGGAGGGAGACGCACCGCCCGTCCGCCGTGAAGGCGTGGCAGATGCCCGCCGCCGCGCTGCTGCCCAGTGCACCGTGCCGTCCGGGGCGATCCACCCCGCTGGAGGTACAGGCTACATCATATTTGGCGCTGTCCGCCAGGATTTCCAGTTTTTCCGCAAGGTCCATCGCACCTGCCTCCTGAAAAAAGGGTATAAAAAATACAGCCCGCCGCATATCCTTGTTCTGCAAGGTGTGCCGCGGGCAGCATTTTTGTAAATTTCTTCTGTTTTAGGGTTGAAAGTCCAAATTATGGGACTTACCGTATGCTATAATTGAACTTGTAAGGCAGCCTTACCACTTGGCCTTGGTCTCCACGACCTTGCCGGCAATATACAGGTGGTCGAGATCCTCGCCCTTGATGACCAGCTCCTCATAGGCCGGGTTGAAGGGGTGCAGGATGACCGAGTTGCCGCGCTGGATGTACTTTTTCAGCGTGCCCTCGCCGTCTGCCCCGTAGACCAGAACGCCGAGATCGCCGTTGTCCAGCGTGTTCTGGCGGTGTACAAGCGCCAAGTCACCGTCAGAGATGCGCGGTTCCATGCTGTCGCCCTTGACGACGAGGAAGAAGTAGTTTTCCGGGTCCTTGACGCAGGCATACTCCTTGCCGTAGTCCTCCTCAAACGCGAGGGCCCCGTATCCGGCGCGCACCGTGCCCACGACGGGGATCTGGGACTCCGTATAGCGGCTGAAGGCGTTGCGGCCCACAGCGGACGCCGCGCCCGACTCCTTGCGCAGCCCCAGCAGAACGTCGGTGGGGGTATCCAGTATCTCCGCCAGACGCGCCACGGTCTGCGGATCCGGGGTGGAACGCCCGGTCTCCCACTTGCCAACAGCCTGCTGCGTTACCCCCAGCATCCTGGACACCTCGGCCTGGCTGTATCGTTTGGCCTTGCGGGCCTCTTTCAAGCGCTCTGCAAACATCGGGAAAACTCCTTTATATAAAGTAGGGTAAAACCACATCTTGTAGACAATCCCATTTCTTTAGCTTCATTATACAACCGTCTGTGGTTTTTGTAAAGAGTTTTTTGCAATTATTTTCAAAAATAAGTTGTAAAAACATATTGACAACAACCTACAGATGTATTATAGTTAAGACAACAAACGGAACGCTGTTATCCGTTGTTGAATTTGCGGCAGTCGGCCATTGCGGGGCCGGCTCCTTTGGAGGTAACGGTATGAACTGGGAACTCATTAAACACAAATTTTGCAGGCTCGCGGTAACGGCGTCCCTCCTGCTGGGCGGCGTTATGGTGAGCGCCGCGGCCTCCGGCACCATGCCGCTGTGGGCTGCACTGCTGGGGCTTTTTGCTGCGGTTGTCATGCTCAACGCAGCCTGCGGCATCCTGCTGGGCACCCCGGCAGCGGAGCCGCGCAGGGCCGTACCTGCCCGCACCAGCCGCCCCGCCGTACAACTGTGCGTTGTGCGCGGTGGGCACGCTGCCTGAATATGCCTACCCCTATTTGTTGTGAACCTTATAACTGCGGCAAGCCCCGCGCAGCCCTGGCCGCGCGGGGCTTGCCGTATCCCAAAGCCTATGTTACAATGGGGAAAAACCAAAAGGATGTGACCTGACATGAAGCTGTTGGAAGTCTGCGTTGACAGCCTTGCCTCCGCCCGCGCCGCAAAGCAGGGGGGAGCGGACCGGCTGGAATTTTGCAGCGCACTGGCCGTGGGCGGCCTGACGCCCTACGCCGACCTGCTGCGGCAGATCAAGGCCGAGCTGGACCTGCCCGTGCGCTGCCTGATGCGCCCGCGGGCGGGGGATTTCCTGTACACCCGCGACGAGCTCGAGCTGCTCTGCCGCCAGATCGAGACGCTGCGCAGTGCCGGGGCGGATGGCTTCGTCATCGGCGCACTGACGCCGGAGGGTGCGCTTGATCTGCCTGCGGCGGTGCGTCCGTCACGCTGCATCGCTGCATCGACGTTTCCCGCGATCTGTGCGCCACCTACCGCGCCGCGGCGGCACTCGGCATCGACACGGTGCTGACGAGCGGCGGTGCCGAGAGCTGCCGCAAGGGCATTTCCCAGCTGGCCGCGCTGCTGCGCCTGCGGGACGAGCTGGACGGCCCCGAGGTGCTGATCGGTGCCGGTGTGAACGCCGCTGTCATCGACGAGCTGCGCGCGGCCCTGCCCGGGCGCGGGCGTTCCATGCCAGCTGCAAAACGCTGCTGGAAAGCGGTATGACCTTCCGCCGCGAGGGTGTTCCCATGGGCCTGCCCGGGTTGGACGAATGGCATATCCAGCAGACCGACGCCGACGCCGTGTGCGCTGCCAAGGCCGCCGTAATGCGGTAAGCGCGGGCAGACAGAAGATCTGCCCTGCATAACAGCAAAACAAAAGTGCCTGCCGTTTTTTGAACCGGCAGGCACTTTTTCATTTGTCGTCATAGGGGTCATCAAACAGACCAAACATCGATGTTTTTTCCAAATCCGATTCCGGGTAGGCACGCACCGGGCGGATGGGCCGGAATTCGTCGGTTGTCTCCGGCCGTTTTCGCCCGTGGCGGCTGCGGGGGCGGCTTTCTGCGGCCACCGCGGTCTGTAGTTCCTCGTAAGGCAGCTCATCTTCTTCCGGTTCCAGTCCGGGCGTCAGCTCCATCTCCTCCAGCAGGCTCTGGATGGCCGCGCAGTCCTCGGGTACGTCCGTCAGGCTCGCGCCGTAATGGCAAAACAGCACCGTACCGTCCCGATCCAGGATCAGCGTCAGCGGCAGCTGCTGCTCGACCCCCTTGACGGGCTGGTAGCCCTGCTTTTTGGCCTCGCGCAGGATGCGCCAACCCTCGAGCGAGTAGCTCATCAACGTGCTTTTGCTCGTGGGGATGCTCAAGTGCTCATACAGAACGCCCGCCGCGTCGCACAGCAGGGGATAGGGCAGCGTGTCCGGGCCGATGCTGCGGGCCAGCTTGTCCGCGCGGGAGCGCACGACCAGCGCAAAGCCGCCGTCGTACAGCGATGTGTATGTATCGGCGTAGCGGCTGGCAAACGTGCGGGTGATGGGATGGCCGAAGTTCGCCATGAACACCAGCACCAACGGGGCCTGCGCGTCCAGCAGGTCGCGGAACCGGTTGCCCGCGCTGTAGGGCGTATCATACAAAAAGAAGGGGAGCCTGTCCCCGACACGAATCCTTTCCGCCATTGAACAAACACCCCTTTCCCCGCAAAGTATAACCTAAAAACCCGGACAGGTAAAACCCTGCCCGGGATGTGTGCTGTAAAAACCCCGCACAGCCGTCTGCAACCAATCAAAACCTACCGGTACAGGCAGGTGGGTACCCTACGAGGATGTTCATGCTCCCCTCTTCAGCCAAACGGCGGGAGGGCCTGCAATCCGGTCCCCGACCCGGATTCCCAATATTTGATTAGTAGGATTCTATAAGGCCGCAACAAATCGAACCGCGCAGGGTGAAAAAGCCTCGCGGCCTCTTACTGCAATTCAGAATCGTCGATGTCGTACATCGCGCGCAGGCGCTCCTCGAACACCTTGCCGACGGTGATGAGTTCCTCATCGTCGTCCACGATGTCCATATACTCGCCTTCGTCGTCGGTGCCAATGCGCATCAGGATCAGCTCGGCGTCCTCCTGCAGGCTCTCCGGGTCCTCCTGATAGGGGATGACAGCCAGATAGCGGGTGCCGTTGACTTCCGTAGCGTCGATCACCTCAAAGGTGACCTCCTTGCCGTCCTCATCCTCCAGCGTCAGCAGGTCAGGGGCAGCCTCTTCCAGCATTTCCGGGCTCAGTTCGTCAGACATAAGTGACCTCCTGTGGTCGTTCGTATTTGATAGCTATAGTGTACCCTTTTTTTTCGCAAACGTCAAGGGTGTTCAAGCGGGAAGTTCTGTGGTATAATGAATTTAATTGGATTTTTCACGGAGGACCCGTTATGCGTAAACGATTCTGCCTACTGCCCGCGCTGGCGCTGGCCCTGCTGTGCGCCTGCAGCAAGGGCGCGGCAAAGACCCCGCCCACCCGGCCTGCGGACTTCACCAGCACCGAGCGGCAGTTCAACACCCCTGCGGACGGCGACACGATTGCGATCTTTGACACCTCCTTAGGCGAGGTGCGCGCCGTGCTCTACCCGGATGCCGCGCCGATGGCCGTCTACAACTTTGTGGGCCTGGCCCGCAGCGGTTATTACGATAATACGACGATCTGGCGCAGCGAGTACGGCTTTGCCGTGCAGGGCGGCGATGCCACCGGCACAGGCACAGGCGGTTCGACGATCTGGAGCAACAACCCGTATCCGCCGGAGGCGAGCGCGGATCTGAAGCATTACGCCGGGGCGCTCTGCGCCGCGTTTGCCGCGGGCGGCGACGTGACCGGCGGCAACAGTCAGTTTTACTTTGTGACGGCCCTGCCGGACAGCGTGAGCAGCAGTGACCGGCAGGCCGAGCTGACCGCCAACGGCTACACCGACGCGCAGATTGCGGCCTACG
>OHYR01000315.1_pt1 | contig 11572 bp, 8 predicted proteins | sample 1580241 | NCBI WGS metagenome assembly OHYR01 (sample SAMEA3882533, study PRJEB24775) | human gut metagenome | biome: human-associated habitat; feature: intestine environment; material: feces | place: Netherlands | collected 2009/2010
ACCCAACAAATAAAAAAACATATATCCATAAATACCTAAAGCCCCTAAAATAAAGAGCTGCCATTTCTGACGGATAGTGGAGTTTTCGGGCTTGCAAAATATATCAATAAGCCAAAAAGCGGCGGCCCCAAATACCAATCGGAAAGTAACCCCTGTCACAGGAGCTATCCACAAAGGTAAAAGATACTTCAGTGCGTTCATATTTAGGCCTCCCAACGCTTTGGAGACAACCATGCTAAGGTTTGCTTCAACTTGTCTATTCATACTTCATGCTGTTATTACGTGGGTATTTTTCTTATAAACTCAGTTTTTCCTGCTTCATCACAATAAACATCCCCATCAAGGCTACCATCAGATTAAGCCAGAAGGCAAAGGTTTGCGAATGAGAATGGAACAGATTCTGAAAAGCATCCACAATAAACGGACAAAGCAGTATGGCCACATAATTCATCGCCATGACAAAAGCAAGTGCCAACGTCACTTTGTGAGGAACCGCCACATCAGAAGTCTTATCATAAATCAACGGTTGGATAATACCGTATGAAAGCCCGTTCAGAATACATCCCAAAGCAATCAGTATTTCGGAACGACTAAGCAGAATAATCCCCATTCCGCAGGCTATCATCAACAAACAAACCATATAGATACGACGACCCAAGACCTGCACTATCTTATTCAAGACAAAACCCGGTGCCATAATAGCGAGAAAAAACAAAGATATCAAGATGCCTGCCCTACCACTGGACAGTCCATATTCTTCCATCAGGAAAGGCAGATTGAAACTAATAATAATCACCAGATAAGTAGCCAATCCGTAAAAAGCCATCAGCTTGACCAAAGCCTTGACATTAATTCCCCGCTTACCCATTTCCCTGACAGTATCGGCTGGAATATCATCAGAGGAATGATAATTGGAGAGATCTTTTTTCAGATAACGAGTAAGGAAAACGGATACAAAAGGAAACAGATAGACCAAAAACGGCAAATGCCAGTTCACTTCTGCCAGATATCCTGTCAGCGTAGTGGCAAGCACCAGCGTGATATTGGTGATGGCAGAACTGTAACCAAATTGCTTTGTACGGTAACTTCCCACAAAATAACGGGATATCCGACCCCATCCCCAACATGGCGCTGACGGCTATCAACTGCCACATTTTATCAGAAAGCAGATAAAGAATACCACTCGCCCCGAAAAGAGCCAGCCCTATCTGCAACAACAAAAGGTTGTTCACTTTCTCTGTCAATTTACCTGATAACAAGATAAAGGGTATGATAAGAAGTGACGGCAACGAAGACAACATCTGGATCTCCAGATCTGTAGCAGAGGGAAATATTTTATTCAAATCTCCCAAAATGGGCGACACCGCCAGTCCCGGCAATGCATTGAGTGCCGAGATGGAAAATATACCTACTAACGTAATGAGGGGAATGGTCCCCTGCCCTGTTTGTACTTTCATAATGAAATCGGTTTAGATTGTGATAGAAACAAAGTGTAAAAGAATTGGTTCAAAGCCGGTTTATAATTGGTCAATGCAATCATGTGCCCATATGCTACTATGCCAATTGGATGCGCTATGTTCCGCATGACACATTATCCCCCATAAATTAAAAAACATAAAATCAAGAAACTTTTCTCCAAACCTCCTGTTGAGGGAGAAAAACGCGGGAAACTCCCATGTTTTCCATTGTATTACTAATCTAAACTTTAAGTAAAATGAAAGAATGTAATTGTGATTTGAGAGACGGTGACGCAAAGACAGCCGTGTTTGGTTCAAACGAAATGCTACAGCCTGCCCCGGTAGACACTATTCCGATGAACCCTACCACCCCACAGATTGCTTATCAAATGGTAAAAGACGAAACATTCGCCCAAACCCAGCCACGCCTTAACCTGGCCACTTTCGTTACCACCTACATGGACGACTATGCCACCAAACTGATGAACGAAGCCATCAGCATCAACTACATTGATGAAACAGAATATCCTCGTATCGCAGTGATGAATGCCAAATGTATCAATATCATGGCTAATTTGTGGAATTCGCCCGAACAGGCAAAATGGAAAACCGGAGCACTGGCTATCGGCTCCAGCGAGGCTTGTATGCTGGGAGGAGTAGCCGCCTGGTTACGCTGGAAAGACAGACGTAAAGCTCAGGGGAAACCGACTGACAAGCCTAACTTTGTCATTTCAAGCGGTTTTCAGGTTGTTTGGGAAAAGTTCGCCCAACTTTGGCAAATTGAAATGCGCCAAGTACCTCTCACCTTGGACAAAACCACTCTGGACCCCGAAGAAGCACTGAAAATGTGTGACGAGAACACCATCTGCATCGTCCCCATCCAAGGTGTGACATGGACAGGTTTGAACGATAACGTGGAAGCGTTGGACAAAGCACTGGATGCCTACAACGCCAAAACCGGCTATGATATTCCTATCCATGTAGATGCTGCAACCGGCGGTTTCATCCTGCCGTTCCTCAATCCCGACACAAAATGGGACTTCCGCTTGAAATGGGTTCTCTCCATCAGCACTTCCGGCCACAAGTTCGGACTGGTTTATCCGGGTTTGGGATGGGTAGTATGGAAAGACAAGAAATACCTTCCGGATGCCATGTCGTTCAGTGTCAATTATCTGGGTGCGAACATCACACAGGTTGGTTTGAACTTCAGCCGTCCCGCCGCACAGATTCTGGGACAGTACTACCAATTTATCCGTCTGGGATTCCAAGGATACAAAGCCATCCAATACAATTCCATGGAAATCACCAAGTACATCCACAGCGAAATAGCCAAGATGGCTCCGTTCGTAAATTACAGCGATGACGTAGTAAATCCTTTGTTCATCTGGTACATGAAACCCGAATATGCAAAGAACGCCAAATGGACTCTGTACGATTTGCAGGCTAAATTACAGCAAAGCGGCTGGATGGTTCCTGCCTATACTTTGCCGGAGAACATCCAAAATTACGTAGTTATGCGTGTGGTAGTACGTCAGGGATTCAGCCGTGACATGGCGGATATGTTGTTGAACGACATCAAGAATGCCATCTGCGAGTTCGAGAAACTGGAATATCCCACTCCTACCCGCATCGCCCAAGACAAGAATATCGCTGTAAAAGGTACTGTGTTCACTCACAATGCCCATAGCAACGCCGCTAAAAAATAAGCATAGATAACAATAATGCAACCATCCGCCGTTAAGGCAGATGGTTACTTCAATCAAATTAATTTATGGAAAGAACTATAACTATCCAGCAAATAAAGGATGTTGCCCAGGAGGCTTACAATCTGTACAAGGACAATACAGATGGTAAGAACGCCGACTACATCCCTTATCTGGCAAATATTGATCCCAAACTGTTCGGGATCAGTATCTGTCTGATGAACGGAGAAATCATCCAACTGGGTGACTCTCAGTACCGTTTTGGTATCGAGTCCGTTTCCAAGGTGCTGACCGCCATCCTGGTACTCCGCCAATACGGTGCTCCCAAGGTGCTCGAAATGATTGGCGCCGATGCTACCGGACTGCCGTTCAACTCCATCATGGCCATCTTGTTGGAAAACGACCATCCGTCCACCCCATTGGTAAACGCCGGCGCCATCTCGGCCAACAGTATGGTGCAACCCGTAGGAAACAGCGATGCCAAGTGGAAAGCCATCGTAGACAATATGACCGAACTATGCGGAAGTACCCCGCAACTGATCGACGAACTGTACCGGTCAGAGTCGGCGACAAATTTCAACAACCGTTCCATCGCCTGGCTATTGAAAAATTATAACCGTATCTACGATGACCCCGATATGTCGCTCGACCTCTACACCCGCCAGTGTTCCATGGGCATCACTGCAGAACAGTTGTCCATCTGTGGAGCCACCATCGCCAACGAAGGATTGAACCCGAACACCAACAAGCAAGTGTTCGACAAAGCCCTCTCCCCGAAAATCACCTCCATGATAGCTACCGTAGGTTTCTATCAGCACACAGGCGACTGGCTTTACACTTCGGGAATTCCTGCCAAGACAGGCGTAGGAGGCGGTGTCATGGGCGTAATGCCGGGTGTCATGGGCATTGCAGCCTTCGCGCCTCCTCTGGATGACGCCGGCAACTCCGTGAAAGCACAGCTTGCCATCAAGCATATTATGAACAAACTGGGCATGAACGTATTCAATGGCCATCGCATCCACGTGCAATAATCCATTTCGTTCCCATAGGAAAACCGGTATTTCTCTCACTCCGAGAGGAGTACCGGCTTTTTAATTAAAAATTTTTCCCGCTAAAATTTCTCACACTCTTACATTATGCCTATCTTTGCACTGACAAATTCATCATATTATGAAGAACAAAGTCATCCGTAAAGAACCGGACCAATGACGGACTCACGCAGAGAAACCATTGGAGTTCCCTTGGCGGAATATTTGAAAGAGAAATGCTGGAACAGCCCAAAGCGCCCGATGACGTTGATTATGGAATTGAATTAACTATTAAATAACTTTATGAGTAACAAATCAAAAATCGAGATTTGCGCCAACTCCGTGGAAAGTGCTGTGAAGGCACAACAAGCCGGTGCTTATCGTGTAGAACTATGTGCAGGTATTCCGGAAGGCGGAACAACCCCGTCTTTTGGCGAAATCCGTATGGCACGCCAATTATTGAACCAAACAAAACTGCATGTCATTATCCGTCCCCGTGGCGGAGATTTCCTATATTCTCCTATTGAACAAGAAATCATGCTGCATGATATTAAAGTGGCACGCCAGCTGGGTGCGGACGGTGTGGTATTCGGCTGTCTTACCGCAGAAGGCTATGTCGATGTGCCTCTGATGCAGAAACTGATGAATGCGGTAGGCGAGATGAGTGTCACCTTCCACCGTGCTTTTGATATGTGCAGCAATCCCAAAGAGGCCTTGGAACAGATTATCGGACTGGGTATAGACCGGGTTCTTACTTCCGGACAGGAAGCTACCGCCGAAAAGGGAATCCCTCTTCTGAAAGAATTGGTGGAACAGGCCGACGGACGGATCATCATCATGCCGGGATGCGGTGTGAATGCCGGTAATATCCGTAAGATTGCCGAAGAAACCGGAACTTCGGAATTTCATTTCTCCGGACGGAGCAGCGTAGACAGCGGCATGATTTATCGTAACTCAAAAGTATCCATGGGAGGTACTGTAAAGATAGAAGAGTATCTGAAAGACGTTACCGATCCTGACAAAGTAAAAGCCGCCTTGTCCGAACTGGCATTGAAAGACGAAAACGACAAAGCACTGGAAAAGAAAAACAAAAGCCTCAACCCCAAGAAATCAAAGAAAGAGGATGACTGGGACGATGAGGACGATGACTTGGATGATGACAAGTAAACAGATAAGCATAAACGCTATCAATATATTTAACGCGGATATTCAGTTTGCAAACTTGAATATCCGCGTTACTTTTTGTTTATACTGAATCCTACAGCTTATGTATCACCTTCATCAGCTGCTCACCCAGTCCGATGGTATATCCTTGTGACACGAATACCACCCGGTTAAAGGTATCCCCAATGATAAACATAGGCAGGATAGTCTTGTTAGACAACTTCATGCCTTCTGCAATCTGCTTCTGGATGGAACCGTCCACATCAATACCGTAAGTAATGGTAGCCGGTAATCCGGGGAATTCCTGCGGGCGGAACTTCTTGTACTGCTCCTCGTTGGGGAACAACAGCACGATTCCTCTGCCCCATTCATCAAACTCCTTACCCAATGCCGCAATATCACGCAAGGCATGGTTCGTAGGTTCTTGTCCGGCACCCAGTACGGCTACAATGTAGTAACCACGTCCTGTAGTGGCAAGAATAGACTTCAGTTCATCGCTATCTATCGGTTTATAAGTAGATTCCGAGTTGAAGTTACCGATCACCTGAATATCATCCTTACTTTCACGCATCACCAAGTCCACCGTAGTCGTTTCCCCCGGCTTGATGGTAAAGAAAGTCAGCTGGGACAATACGCCGCCGTTGGCCAGACGAGTACCGGTCACCATCACATAATTGCCGGCATCCAGTGCCGTTCCGTTCTTCAACAGATTAGCCCAAGTAGCGCCGCCACCCATATCAATATCGCCTTCATCATAATTCAGCAATTTCAAGGTTCCGGCAGGAGTCAGTCTGGAAATAGAGAAATGAGAATAATACTTCGGGTCGGCCAAAGACTTGATCGGCGTATATCTGGCAATAAACTTGCCGGTAGGCGCACTGGCCTGTTCCATCGCCTCAAAGTTCACATCAACAGCACCTTCATCACCCATCAACTGCACTTTTCCGGTCACTTCGTCTATACGTGCAGGAATACCCATGCTGCGTGCCATGGAAACAAAGAAGATATCACGGCTGTGCGCATCGGCTGTACGGGCCTTCCACACCCCTTCCGGAGTAATCGGAGAACCGCCCAGGTTGCAATCCTTGTCCACACGGATATTTTCGGCAACCCATGCAACCAGCTTCATCGGATCGGCAAGGTAAGCCTCACGCTCCTGTTCGGGCACTGCTTTCTCAAAGAATCCTTTGTACGGAGTAATCATTTCGTTGCTCACACGCGGATTACGCACAAATCTGCGGAAATAATCGGCATTGGCGCACAGATGTGAATTCATCATGTGGTCTATCAACACTTCGGAACTTACATCGCGAAGGTCTTTGGCGGAAATCTGCTGAAGCAGGTCAATGCCGCCCTTCTTTGACTTGTCCGAACGGAGACGGGCCATAAAGTCACGGATGGTTTCGTGGTTACCACGTGATGCCACCAGCAATTTGGCAACAACATCCTCATCCAACTGATACTCTTTAGCGAAATGACGGGCCGATTCATCCGTCATGAACGTAGCCACGTAGGCATTGCGGATAGAGTCCTCCAAGGCCATGCGGCGATTGTTCTCCGCACGTTGTTCGGGAGTCACTTCGGGCATATTGGCGCCTTCCACCGGAGGAATGATATCCATATCCAGTGTATAAGCCTCGCCGGCCGTCTTGTCCAGTTTCATGGTCAAGGCATTGTCTTTTCCGAAAGACAGTTTGGAGTAACCGAATTTTCCATCTTTGGAAGCCCATACCAGCATATCCCCTTTTCCGGCTGTCAGGAACGTCTTGCCGTCCGCATCCGTCTGTTTGGAAGCTACGGTATAAAATTCGGCATAGTTATACACCTTGAATTCCACTTTGGCATCAGCCACCGGTTTGCCATCCGCATCCACGATGGCCACATCGGCTTTTGCCGTAGGGGCATAGTTGTCAATCACATTGATTTCCGTATACCGGGGAGTGCGGTACATCACTTCTTCCGGTCCGTTATAACGTCCGAACACCTTGGTGTGCATCAGCATACCCCGTGAAGCGGGAGCGTTGAACCAACCCAGATTCAGTACCGGTTCGGGTTCGCAAGCACCCAGGAAGTACCATTTGCCATCCACCCAGGCTTCCACCCAGGCATGATTGTCATCGGTATGTGCCCAACGCGGCGTATATACCTGGCGGGCAGGGATGCCTACCGAACGCAAGGCGGCTACCGTGAACGTAGATTCCTCGCCGCAACGTCCGTAGGCTGTCTTTACGGAAGCCAGCGGACTACTGGTACGGGCATCAGAGGGAGTATAAATCACCTTCTCATGACACCAGTGGTTCACTTCCAGCACGGCATCATATAAAGAAAGGTTTTTCACTCTGTCCTTCAGTTCCTCGTAGAATACCTTACGGCTGTCGTCCAGATTCTCGTTGTTTACGCGGATGGGCAATACAAAGTGGCGGAACTCGCGTTCGGGAACCACTTTTCCCCACGGCATCTCCTCACGCGCCTTGAAAGCGTAATCCACGTTTTCCAGATAGAATTCACCGGGATGATCCGCTATATCCGCCAAGGGCATATAGGCGTAAAGGAAAGTCATCGCCTCCTTCTGCTCATCGCTCATGGGTTGTTCGAATACCTGGAAGAGGTCACCTTGGGCCAGCGTATCACGCCGTGCCTCAAAATCCTGCTGAACAGCGGCACGTTCAGCCTCATCACTGATCAAATGTTTGTTGTTTGTACACGAGGCACACAGCATCAAGCCTATCCCCGCCGCACACAAAGCCAATAATTTCATCTTGTTGTTTATTTAGGTTAGCAATTTGTTATTGGCTACGAAGATAAGACTTTTTTCTTATTTTTGACGAAGTTCAAGCTATTATTTAGTATCCGCCGGCTCCGATTGTTGCGATTGATAATATTCCTCCTTCCGCTTGTTGGCCTGCTGCACCAGACTGGTGACGTATACCGTGAAAATGGGGAACATCATCATTCCCAGGGCGGCCAGCACCACCGACAGTATTTTCCCCGTAGGAGTGACGGCATAAATATTGCTCCCTACGGTAGTGACATCCATAAACGCCCACCACAGCGCACTCCAGTAGTCCGTCACCATAGGGTTCACCTTATGTTCCAGCACAAAGAAGATAAGGCTGGCAAAATACACGGTGGCCATCAGCATGGTGATGTACGAGGTAAACAGCCCGGACGCCTTGCTGCCCGACAGCCAGCCCACCACGATGGCTAGTGCATACCCTCCCCTCAGCAAAGGGATAAAGCGCAGGAAATAACTGATTTCGGGCGAGAAAGTGATGTGATAGAAATCAATGATATTTAAATAAGGTATAGATACCAGCAGGAAAATAAAATGGCTGGTGAAGTATCTTCCTTTTTCTTTCGAGAGGAAAAACTCCAGCAGGAAATCGAACAGGAAAAACATGCATATCCAGAACTGAATCTTCAGATAAGAACCTTGATTCAGGAAAGGGATGTTATGAAAAGTATCTATCGAGATACTGATAACCAGAAAAAGGGACATCAACAGGATGAGTATATGCAAGATCCCGTAAATCCCCCTGCGGGAATAGATGAATGAGGAGAAAGCTGTTTTCATAAACTATACTGATTATATTGTTTTTTCTAGAAACACCCTTCCGGGTACGATTGTTTCATTCCGGATACCTTCCGGGTTAATAAACCTAAACGGATAAACATCAATTCGGGGAGGTTGTTATAGACACGTAACAAAAACAAATATATTTTTTAAACCTAAACTTTATGGCAAACATTAGTAAATCAGTCAAGCTAGGGGTATTTACCCTCGCTATTATGAACGTGACTGCGGTAGTATCCCTGCGCGGGCTGCCTGCTGAAGCCGAATACGGACTGAGTTCGGCATTTTATTATTTATTCGCGGCTATCGTCTTCCTGATACCTACCTCGTTGGTAGCGGCGGAACTGGCGGCCATGTTCCAGGACAAGCAAGGCGGTGTGTTCCGATGGGTGGGTGAAGCCTACGGAAAGAAATTCGGCTTCCTCGCCATCTTCCTGCAATGGGTGGAAAGCACCATCTGGTATCCCACCGTCCTGACTTTCGGAGCCGTGGCACTGGCATTTATCGGCATGAGTGACACCCATGATATGGTCTTGGCATCCAACCGCTATTACTCACTGGCGGTGGTCTTGATTATCTACTGGCTGGCCACCTTCATTTCGCTGAAAGGCATGGGCTGGGTAGGCAAAGTGGCCAAAGTAGGCGGTATGGTAGGTACGATCATTCCTGCCGGCCTGCTGATGGTGCTGGCGGTGATTTACCTTGCTTCCGGCGGACAGAGCCAGATGAACTTTGACGGCAACTTCTTCCCCGACTTCAGCAACTTCGACAACCTGGTACTGGCTTCCAGCATCTTCCTGTTCTATGCCGGTATGGAAATGGGCGGTATCCATGTAAAAGACATGGAAAATCCTGCCAAGAACTATCCGAAAGCCGTATTCATCGGTGCGGCTATCACCGTAATCATCTTCGTGCTCGGCACCTTCGCACTGGGGATCATCATTCCCGAAAAGGACATCAACCTGACACAGAGTCTGCTGGTAGGCTTTGATAATTACTTCAAGTATGTCCATGCTTCGTGGTTGTCGCCTATCATCGCCGTGGCTTTGGCATTCGGTGTGCTGGCAGGCGTGTTGACCTGGGTGGCAGGTCCGTCCAAAGGTATCTTCGCAGTGGGCAAAGCAGGTTATCTGCCTCCCTTCTTCCAGAAGACCAACGCCAACGGCGTACAGAAAAACATTCTGCTGATCCAAGGCCTTGCCGTAACCTTGCTCAGCCTGCTGTTCGTTGTGATGCCTTCCGTACAGAGTTTCTACCAAATCCTGTCACAGCTCACCGTATTGCTTTACCTCATCATGTATCTGCTGATGTTCAGCGGCGCCATCTATCTGCGTTACAATATGAAAAAGGCCCCGCGCCCGTTCCGCATCGGCAGCAAAGGAAACGGACTGATGTGGCTCATCGGCGGTCTGGGTTTCTGCGGTTCGCTGCTGGCATTCGTGCTCAGCTTCATTCCGCCCAGCCAGATTGCGGTAGGCAGCAACACCGTATGGTTTGCCGTTTTGATTATCGGCTGCGTCGTGGTAGTCGCAGCTCCGTTCATTATCTATGCATCGCGCAAACCGTCATGGGTAGACAAGGATACACAGTTCGAACCGTTCCACTGGGAAGAACAGGCCACAACGGCACAGACAGCGGCTCCGGTTTCCGGCGCGGCTAAAAGTTCCGCTTCAAGCGCCTCTACAAACGCCGCCGGACCGGCCTCTCAAAGCACCCCGACCCCGGAGCAACACAAATAACCCCGCTGACGGGTTGGCCCATTCCTTTTTATCACAGGCAATTCCGGTTCCTTGAAAAGCAAGAAGCATGTTTTTCAAGAAGCCGGAATTGCTGTTTTCCACAAACCGGGATGGTTACTTTCCCTCTCTCTTCCAATAATTTCCTGTAAATCATAGCCGGAATTAAAGAAACATTCCTATCTTTGTCCCTTGGTTCACTTAATAATCACGTTTGACATGAAGCATAAGGCCTTTTTCATTTTTATGACAGCCCTTCTTATAGGGAGTCCGCTTTATGCACAAAAATATAAAATAGCCCTTATCCATTCCTACCAGGAAGGGTACAGCGGTGCAGGCATTGTAAACAAACTGTTTGTCAAAGGACTGAAAGACCAGCAAATAGACTTCCAGTTGCGCACCTTTTATCTGGATTGCGAGAAATACGAATCCGTAGAAGAAGAGCGACGGATTTCCGAGTTTGCAGATTCCATCCGCTCATGGGGAGGGGATTTGATTGCCGTGCTCGATGATCAGGCAACCTACTCTGTCATGGCCTGCGGAAACCCGTATGTCAGGCAGGTTCCCGTCGTATTCAGCGGAGTGAATTATCCCAACCAAGAGTTGCTGGCACAATATCCCAACATTACGGGCTACATAGACAAACCCGATTACCTCACCACCTGCCGGATGATAGAACGCATCATGGGCAAAGTCCGCATCCACATCCTGAACGGGCGGACCGTGCTTGACCGCCTTATCCGGAAAGACCTGAGCGAACAATGCAAAGGATCGGAAATCGCCCTCCACCAATGGAAAAGACAAGAGGCCCTGCCCGACAAGCTGAATATCCCCATCAGTGACAAAGATGATACCGAATATGAATCCCTGCACGAAAAGCTGAACGAATACAACCAATTGGACTCCACCG
>OHYR01000316.1_pt1 | contig 11558 bp, 8 predicted proteins | sample 1580241 | NCBI WGS metagenome assembly OHYR01 (sample SAMEA3882533, study PRJEB24775) | human gut metagenome | biome: human-associated habitat; feature: intestine environment; material: feces | place: Netherlands | collected 2009/2010
CACCATATGTAAACTGGTTTGGCCGTATAGCCTTTGACGGCAACTCAAACTATAATGATGGATTGTGGTACGAGGGCTGGGAAGGCAATTATGATCTGGTCAAGCTTAATCTGAGAAATGAGGATGTAATCCAGCATATCTTTTCAGCGATAAAGGGCTGGGTAGACGAGTTTGATATAGATGGGCTGAGACTTGATGTGGCATACTGCCTCGACCATGATTTTCTCAGAAGACTAAGGGCGTTCTGCGACTCACTAAAACCGGATTTCTTCCTGGTGGGAGAGACACTGCATGGTGACTACAACCAGATTATGAATGATGTGATGCTTCACTCGGTAACTAACTATGAGTGCTATAAGGGTCTGTACTCAAGCTTTAATTCCATGAATATGTTTTAGATAAATCATTCGCTTCTCAGACAGTTCGGACCGGAGCAGTGGACTATCTACAAGGGTAAGCACCTCCTGTCATTTGTGGACAATCATGATGTGACAAGAGTGGCAAGCATACTGACCAATGAAAAGCATCTGCCACTAATCTATGCACTTGCATTTGGTATGCCGGGCATTCCTTGCGTATACTATGGCAGTGAGTGGGGAGAGAAGGCAAAAAAAGAAGACGGTGACCCGGCACTTAGGGTATGCTTTGAAGCCCCACAGTGGAATGAACTGACTGAGTGGATTTCAAAGCTCGCAGAGGCAAAGAAGCAGTCAAAGGCACTATGTTACGGTAATTTCTATTCGGTTGTGCTCACAAACGGCCAGTGTGTTTTTGGTCGAGAATGTGATGGTGAAAGGGTATTAGTGTGCATCAATGCTGCAGACCAGCCGTTTTTCGCAGGCTTTGATATGGGAAAGGGTGATGCAACAGACCTGATTACAGGTGAGCAGGTTACTTTAAACGGTGGCCTTGAGCTGCCACCTTACAGTGCATACTTTTTGAGATAACATTTGTATGGACAATAAAAGAAAAAATGAAAGAAAAGAGCTCATATGTGCTGTCACAGTCGTAGTGGTACTTTACACAGCTATGGAGTCGATAGGCATCACATGCCCCATTAAGTTCATCACCGGAATATCATGTGCAGGCTGTGGCATGTCGAGGGCATGGATGGCATTTTTACAGCTTGATATAGCAAAGGCATTTGCATACCATCCGCTTTTTTGGCTTGTGCCTATTGCGGTAATAATGCTTTTGTGTAAATATAAAATAAATATTAAAATTTATAAAATAATTATATTTACAATCATCATTATGTTTGCTATTGTTTATATATGCAGATTGATATGGTCAGGAGATGATGTCGTGGTCTTTGAGCCGGAAAACAATATCCTGTTTCGTATCATTCGTGTAATAAAAAGCAAATAAAAAAGGAGAAAGAAGATGTTTTGTAAAAAATGTGGAAAAGAAATTCCTGATTCAACAAAATTCTGTCCATACTGTGGAGCACCTGTTTCCAGGGCACAGGATTTTGTCAATAAAGCAGGAGAGGCCTTCAATGCAGCAGAGCAGGAGCTTGGAAGTGCATTTGATGAGGTAAAGCAGTCCTTCACAGGAAACAGTGCAAACCAGCAGAATGCAGGTGGACAGTACAATGGAGGCTACCAGAACAACGGAGCCGGACAGTACAACGCAGGCTACCAGAACAACGGAGCCGGACAGTACAATACAGGCTACCAGAACAATGGTGGTCAGACTCCTCCGCCATACAGGGGAGAGAAGTTAAAGGATGACAGAGGTCTTGCCTCATACATCATCCTGTCTATTATTACATGTGGTATTTATGGATATTATTTCATCTACAAGATGGCTCATGATGTCAATATAGCATGTGATGGAGATGGCGAGAATACATCAGGTCTCGTAGCATTTATCCTGCTTTCAATGATTACATGCGGTATTTATGCATGGTACTGGTACTATAAGCTGGGCAACAGACTGGCAAATAATGCAGGCAGATACGGACTTGGCATTCAGGAGAATGGAACCACTGTTTTGATGTGGTGCATATTTGGTACACTTATCTGTGGAATCGGACCATTCATTGCTATGCATATCCTTATCAAGAACTCAAATATGATCTGCAATGCTTACAACAGGGCACATGGACTTATGTAATTTGAGTTTTGATTTAATTTAATTAAATAATTTGATTATATTATTTCTAAGGCGGGAGGCAGTGTGCATTAAGCAGACTGTCTCCTTAAATTTTGTATATTAAATTAAACGGTAAATATTATTGAAAAAGGTCATTCAGACATTGACAAAAATTTGTCAAAGTGTTACTATTTTTTTATAAATTACGACAGAAATGTCGGTTATACATAGGTTTTTTAAGGAGGATTTATACAATGAGCGAGTTCAAAAATTTAACACTTGACGTAGCAGATCAGATTGCAGTACTTGCAATCTCAAGACCGGCTGCTCTTAATGCATTAAACAGTGAGACTCTTGATGAGTTAAATGTAGCATTAACAGAGATAGAGGCAAGAGACGATGTTAAGGTGCTTATCCTTACAGGTGGTCCTGACAAGAAGGGCAACGAGTTCAAGTCATTCGTAGCAGGAGCAGACATCTCAGAGATGGTTAATTTCACAGCACCACAGGCAAGAGCATTCGGAATCAAGGCTTCAGAGCCATTCTTCAAGCTCATGAATATGCGTCAGGTAACAATCGCAGCTGTCAATGGATTCGCACTCGGTGGAGGATGCGAGATTTCTATGGCATGTGATATCAGAATCGCTTCTGAGAACGCAATTTTCGGACAGCCTGAGACAGGACTTGGAATCATCCCTGGCTTTGGCGGTACACAGAGACTTGCTCGTTTAGTAGGAATGGGACGTGCTAAGGAAATGATCTTCACATGCGACAACGTAGACGCTGCAGAAGCATACCGCATCGGTCTCGTTAATAAAGTAGTAGCAAAAGAGGAGCTTATGCCAACAGCTAAGGCTATGGCTGCAAAGATCATCTCTAAGGGAAGCTACGCAATCTCAGTTGCAAAGGCTGCTATCAACAACGGATATGATATGGATATCAAGAACGCTGTTGAGATGGAAGCAAACCTCTTCGGTGTTGTAAATGATACAAACGACAAGAAAGAGGGAATGGGAGCATTCCTTGAGAAGAGAGCTGCAAACCTCACAGATTTCTAAATTATGATATACAGACGCTGTCTGGACGTGGGGCTGACATCATGATATCAGGCTGTGTGCAGCAGTGTAAATATGTAAGGTTTAAGGTATAAAAGCCGGTGCGTTTTAGCACCGGTTTTTTTCTGTTTTTTTGATGTTTACAGGTCTTGAAAAAAGTAGAAAATGTTTCTATAATAAATTAATATTTGATTTACCGGAGTATGACAAGAAAGTATTTGTAACTATTTCGTGAGAAAATATATTGTCATAGGAATATAATTTAAGCTTTACAAGAGGAAAAATGATGTCAAGAGCAACACAGACAAAAGAACTGGATATGGTGAACGGACCACTCGCAAGGAAGATACTGATTTACTCCATACCGCTCATGTTCTCAAACCTGCTTCAGGTATTTTTCAATATGACGGATGTGGCAGTGGTGGGAAAATTTGCAGGTGCAAGAGCACTCGGCTCGGTTGGTTCAACGACAATCATCATCACACTCACAACAGGCATACTGCTTGGCATGGGAGGCGGTGTCAATGCTGTCACGGCACTGCACATGGGAGCAGAGGACTATCAGAGGGTGCATAAGACCGTCCATACATCGGTCATCCTGTGCTTTATAGCGGGACTTTTACTGTTAGTGACAGGCCTGGCTTTTTCAAAGCCACTGCTTGAAGTGATGAATACAAAGCCTGAGCTTATAGACGGTGCTACAGCATATCTGATGATATATCTGTGCGGTTCGCCTGCGCTTGCGCTTTATAATTTCGGCAACGGTGTGCTGAGTGCAGTTGGAGATACAAAGAGGCCTCTCATATACCTGAGTATCTCAGGAATTATCAATATAGTGCTCAACCTGTTCTTTGTAATAGTATGCAATATGGGTGTGATAGGAGTAGCCATCGCAAGCATCATAGCACAGTATATCTCAGCGGCACTCATCATCAGGTTTCTCATGAAGACATACGGCAGCTACGGCCTGCGCATGAAGGATATAGCGATTGACAGGGATGCAGCTGCAGCAGTGCTTCGTATCGGAGTGCCGGCCGCGATACAGTACTCGCTCTTTGCCATAGCCAATATATGTATCCAGACATCCATCAATTCCTTCAGCCATGTGGTAGTGGAGGGCAATTCAGCTGCCACCAATGCGGATTCGCTCATCTATGACATGATGGCAGCATTTTACACCGCATGTACCAGTTTCATAGCGCAGAATCTGGGAGCGAGGAAAAAGGAAAGGGTGCTTAGGACATTTTTCATCACTCTAGCATACTCGTTTCTGATGGGACTGGTGCTTGGAGTGGCGCTGTTTATATTCCAAAGACCGTTCCTTTTGCTCTTTACGAGTGATGATGCCGTGATACACTATGGACAGATCAGAATCGGTGTGATGGCATTCGTCTACTGTGTATCAGCCTTCATGGACAATGCCACAGCCGCCGCCAGGGGCATCGGAAAAAGCGTAGCACCTACCATCATAGTGGTTATGGGCTCTGTCGTATTCAGGATTATATGGTTGCTCACAGTGTTTGCGTATTTTAAGACACTGCAGTCATTATATCTCATATATGTCATTTCGTGGACGATCACCGCAATAGCCGGCAATATTTACTTTGCGTATCACTATAGGAAAATTTAAGTTGGAATTTTTACAGCTTGAGGAAATTTAGAGACCCTTCAGGATTATCAGTGCCCTTCTCAAGCAGTGAGATGAGCTCAGAGATAGTCTGTTCGGTCTCTTCTTTTGTGGACGGAATCAGTGTATTGTCTAGCTTTACGACGAGCACGAGAAGCACAATCTCTGCAAGCGCATCAGGCTGTTGGCACACGATAAGTCCATCAGCTGCTCCCTGCCTTATGATTTCACCGGTCACCGGTTTTAGCTCAGTAATCAGGTAATTGATGTATTTGTTGTGCAAAAATGCATTCTCCTGTACACCGTTTCCGGCATTGGACTGGATTTTTAAAAAGGCTGCAGAGGAGTTGCGACATGCCTGAAATATCATCGCCATGCGCACAAACGGAGATATATCGGTGCGCTTTGCAAGCTCCTTTGCGGTGGCAAGCGGCTCCTCGTAGCTTTTTGCCATAAGTGCATCAAAGATAGCCTCCTTTGATGAAAAATAATAATATATGCTACCCTTGCCTATCCCGGCTGTCTGGGCGATTTCGCTGACAGATATCTGGGATATTTTTTTTGTTTCTAAAAGGGTTCTTAGCGCTTCAAGTATCTTCTCGTATTTTTCCGAATTTGGTCTTGTGGAATGTGGCATAGTGGCTCCTCTTTTATTAGTTACGTTCATTTTAATATATATGATTAAAGGGTCAAAAGGTATCATCGATGCATGCTTGCATGCAATTCGATGTATACCTTAAAAAAAAATAATAAATTTCTGCCGAATACATTGATACAAAGGTCATATTCTATTATAATTAAATAGATAATGGATTAATGTAAACAATGCACATAAGAAAGATGGGATTTGATGATAAAGATAAATAAATTTCTGGCAGCCTCTGTCGTTACATTGTCATTAGCTGCATGTGACCTGGCACCATACAGCAGCATAGCAGTCTATGCGGATCAGGCGGCTAAGGTTGTGTGTGATGAGAGATACTGGGTAGCGGCGAGAAGCGGACCGGGAACAGAGTATGAGCTGGAGCACAAGCTTTCAAACGGCAAGGATATTACTATTCTTGAGCAGACCACAGGCGCAGACGGCAAGGTGTGGTACAAGGCAAAGTACAATCTGGCAGCAAATAATGAGGAGTGTGTCAGCTATATCAGGTCTGATTTTGTATCAGCAGGTACAGCTGCATCAGACAATGCGCAGACAGGGGATGCTTCGGCAGACACCGGCAATGCGGATGCCATACAGCAGAATAATGAGGAGCAGATTGCCCTTGCAGCTGCATCGGGAGCATATGCTACAGGTACGATTACAGGTGGCAATGTGTATGTCCGCAATGCAGCAGGCACATCCGGCACTACCAAGGTTGTCTCACTCAACTGGAACCATCAGGTTGACATAATTGGAGAGACCAGGGTAAACGGTGTGGTCTGGTACAATGTCAAGGGTACTTTAAACGGCAAGGCATTTACGGGCTGGACTATCAGTACATACATAAAGGTGACATACAATAACAGCGGAGACAATACTGATTTTGTCACGGCTATGAAGAATGCAGGCTTTCCTGACAGCTATATTCCAAACCTTACAGCTCTTCACAATAAGTATCCAAGATGGACATTTGAGGCTGTAAATACAGGGCTTGATTGGGATACGGTGATTGAAAATGAAAGTGTAAACGGACTTAATCTGGTATCCAAATCAGCAGACAATTCCAAGAAATCCACAGCTGCCGGAGCATATAACTGGTCAACAAATACGTGGGTTGAGTACGAACCGGGATGGGTGTCAGCAAGCAGTGCCTATATTGCTTATCTCATGGATCCAAGGAATTTTCTTGATGAGACCAATATTTTTCAGTTTCAGAGTCTGGCATACAGTCCGAATGAGGCACTTGAAGGTGTTCAGTCCATAGTAAAAGGCACATTTATGGAGGAAACAAAGACCTATTCCAACAATGGTGAGAAAATCAATTATGCAAGCACATTCATGGATGTGGCAAAGAGCAGTGGAGTAAGTGCATACCATATAGCATCGCGTTTAAAGCAGGAGCAGGGACAAAAGGGAACGAGTCCTCTTATTTCGGGTACATATTCCGGATACGAAGGATATTATAATTATTTTAATTTTAATGCAACCGGAAACACGAAGGATAAGATTTATAAAAATGGTCTGTCTTTTGCCAAGAAGCAGGGCTGGAATACAAGAGTAAAGTCCATAAGCGGCGGAGCTGTAAAGGTGGGCAGCAATTATATAAATAAGGGTCAAAATACACTGTATTTTGAGAAGTTTAATGTAGTAAATAAAAGCTCGCTGTATTTCCATCAGTACATGGGCAATGCCACAGCGGCTCTTACTGAGGGACAGAGTCTGGCTAAAGGATATTCAGACAAGAATCAGGCTTTTGTATTTAAAATACCTGTATACAACAATATGCCATCGTCAGCAGTGGGCTTCGATAAAGCTGGCGATACCAATAACTATCTGCAGTCGCTTGCGATAAGCGGTGTAACACTCACACCGGCCTTCAATGGAGCGACAACAAGCTATTCAGCAGTTGTTTCAAATGCTATAAGCTCAGTGACTGTTTCGGCAGATGCAGTTTCAGGAAGCAGTGGTGTTTCAGGCACAGGAAGCTATTCGCTTGCTGTCGGAAATAATACAATTAAGGTAAATTGCAAGTCGCAAAGCGGTGATACAAGAACATACACTATCAATATAAACAGGCAGGCGGCATCTGCAAATAATGCAGGTGGCAATAATAATCAGAACAATAATAACAAAAATAATACAGATGTAAACATAACATCAGGTAAATACAGTATAGGTACTTATATTACAGGCATTGAGCCTGGAACCGGTGCAGCTGATTTTGTGAAGAATATAGCAGTATCAGCATCAGGTACTGTAAAGCTTCTGACAAGCTCAGGCTCAGAAAACAGCGGAAAGGTTGCAACAGGCAATAAAGTGGCTGTTTATGATGCTTCGGGTAACCTGAAAAAGACATATGATATTGTTATATATGGAGATATCAATGGTGACGGTGCTGTAAATGCCCTTGATATGATTAAGCTCAACAGACATATTTTAGGAAAGGGAACACTCACAGGTGCTTATCTGGAGGCAGCTGATGCCAACAGAAAGGGTGATGGTGGAAATGCCCTTGATATGATAATCATGAACAGACACATACTGGGCAAATCAAAGATATCGCAGAATTAGAAATGTGAGGAAAATATGAAGAAATTATTTGGATGTATATTATCACTTGTTATGGCGGTGATGCTTGTTTTCTCACCTGCCGAGCATGTATATGCGCAGGGACTTGGATTAAGTGTCAGCTCAAGCTCTGTAGCTGTTGGAAAAACAGTCAAGGTGACGGTTTCTATGCCGTCAGGATATTTTGGCACTGTAGTTATCTCAAGCTCCGACGAGGGAGTACTGAGTAACGGTGGAGATGGTGTGGCAAATATTGGTGATGCAGCGGGACCGGAATACCCGACATCGCGGTCATTTTCGTTTACGGCGAAGGCTGCAGGAAGCTGCACTATAAAGGCATATTGTACAGTTGTAGGAGATGCAGAGGCCAACGATGCCGGAGGTATAATTACCGGTGCCAGCACGAAGGTGACGGTAACAAGTGCTTCATCAAACAACGATTCAAACAGCAACAAGGATAACAAGGACAATTCCGGCAGCAATACCGGCAATGACAGCAATGCAAATAAAGATAATGAAAACAAAGAGGAAAAGAAATCCTCAAACGCATCTCTTGGTTCGCTGGTTATCTCAGCAGGTACGCTTTCCCCTGAGTTTTCTGCTGCGACAAAGGATTACACAGCTACAGTAGATTACAGCTGTTCAAGCCTTGCGGTTACAGCAAATCCGGCTGATTCCAAGGCGAGTGTGACATCCGTCACAGGCAATGATTCACTTGAGGTTGGTGTGACAGCAGAGGACGGCAGCACAAGCACATACAATATAGTTGTTACCAGAAGAGCTGAGGATGATCCGGAGAATGCAGATAAGCAGGATAACTGGAAGAAGTTCGATATAAATGGCACAGAGTGGACTATGGTAAATGACATTCCGGAGGATGTTGTTCCTGAAGGCTTTGAGCACTCAAAGACAGTGATTGACGGACTTGAATACAATACCCTTCATGGCACTTTTGGTGATATCACGCTTGTGTATTTACAGTCGGAAAGCGGCAATGGGCTTTTTGTATATGATGCAGCACAGAATACAGCATATGAGTTTGTCCGTATCAATTCAGAGTCCCATTTTATAGTGGTTTTACTGCCTAAGGTGGATGATGTGCCTGAGGGATATAATGAGATATCGCTCTCTATAGAGGGCAAGGGTGTGGCAACAGCCTACCAGACCAAAGTCGAAAAAACCGATGATCAGACAAAGGATTTTTACCTCGTATACGCTATGAATGACAATGGTGAGAGTGGCTGGTATACATATGATAGCGTAGATGGCACATATATGAGAACCGAGCTCAGTACACCTACAGTGGCACAGGAGGAAAACGATACAACAAAGAGCGAGCTTGTCCCGGGAATTGCCAATAAATATCTTGTTTTAGCTGCAATACTGGTTCTTATTATCATTATTCTGGCATTACTTCTTCTGGTGGTTATTGTGAAAAATAAGAAGCGCACAGCTAATGAAGTAAATGATGAAGAAGATGATACAAAAGAGTTCGATATAGAGGAAAATGATATAGAAGCTAATGATGATGCTCAGGAATCTGCTGAAGAATCGCAGGTAGATGAGGTTCAGGAACCGGCTGAGGAATCTGGCGAAGAGTCACAGATAGCTGAGATTTTAGAATCAGACGAAAATACGGAAAGTACAGAAGCATCCGATGCATCCTATGTCGGAAGAACCGTAGAAATTACATCCGATTTAAAGAAAACTGCTGAGAATGAAAAATCTGATTTTGATTCAAAAGAGGCTTCAGATCAGGAGAATGCTGCAGATGATGATACCTTGAAGAATCAGGTTCAAATGGCACTTGATGGCTTTGTCAATGAGGAAAATAAGCCGTCTGAGACTATAGACAGCAGTGCAAAGGATTACAATGAAGATGACAGCGAAGATGATGATTTGCAGTTCATCGACTTAAATTAGTGAATATGACTGGAGGATATGACTTGAAACCATATACAAGTAAGGCTAAAAAAGCAATAGATTTGGCTGCACGTATATCAAAGAAAATGAATTACAGCTATGTTGGAACAGAGCACATACTGGCTGGCCTTATAAAAGAGGGCACCGGTGTGGCAGCTGAGATTCTAACAGCCTGCAATGTGGAATATGATAAGCTTATTTCGATGATTGAAGACCTGATTTCACCGGGGGATAACATCGAAGTGATGGACAGGGATGGCTATTCACCAAGGACACAGAGAGTATTGGAGCGCGCATCGGAGGAAGCCGATAGATTTGAGTGCAATGAGATAGGTACAGAACACTTGCTGATGGCTATAGTACTGCAGGGAGACTGTGCAGCTGCAAGACTTTTAAACACCATGGGTGTTAACAGTCAGAAGATGTTTATAGATATTCTTGGTGCGATGGGTGAGGATCCGTCTGCATACAGGGATCTGATGAAAAGCTACAGTACATCATACAATTCTGCGACTCCTGTATTAGATCAGTATTCCAGAGATTTGACAGATATGGCAGAGGCAGGGCTTCTTGACCCTGTTATAGGCAGAAAAAAGGAGATGGAGCGCGTTATCCAGATACTTTGCCGCCGTGGCAAAAACAATCCATGTCTGATTGGAGAGCCGGGAGTGGGCAAGACCGCTATAGTAGAAGGACTTGCGCAGGATATAGTCAGTGGCAATGTTCCGGATATTCTTTTGGGAAAGAGACTGGTTTCTCTTGATATGTCCGGGCTTGTAGCCAAATCAAAGTATCGTGGTGAGTTTGAGGAGCGTATCAAGAAGGTGATAAGCGAGGTTTCAAATGCCAAAAATGTACTGCTTTTCATTGATGAGCTTCACACTATAATAGGTGCAGGAGGAGCAGAAGGCTCGTTAGATGCATCTAACATATTAAAGCCTGCGCTTGCCAGAGGCGAGGTACAGGTAATCGGCGCCACTACCATAGAAGAGTACCGCAAATACGTGGAAAAGGATGCTGCGCTTGAGCGCCGTTTCCAGCCGGTGATGGTTGAGGAGCCGGGTGTGGATGAGACAATAGAGATACTCACAGGATTAAAGGGACTCTATGAAAAGCATCATGGTGTCATCATAACAGATGAGGGTGTGAAAGCAGCAGTAAACCTTTCTGCACGATATATAAATGACAGATTTTTACCTGATAAGGCGATAGACCTTATGGATGAAGCGGCAGCCAGGATAAGGCTTAAGAATCTGACATCATCTGACGAGCTGCTTGCACTGAAAAAAGAGATAACAGATAAGCAGAACCAGTTGGAAAATGCTTTGTCGAAAGGAGATCTCGCAGCTGCCGGCGCGCTTATGTCGGAAAAGGAAGTGCTTGAAAATAAACAGCAGAAGCTTATGAAAAAGAACCGTCGCACAGGAGCCAAAAATCAGCCTGTAGTCGGCGAAAATGAGATAGCGGATGTAGTATCGGGATGGACCAAAATACCTGTAAATAAGCTTACAGAGTCAGAGGCAGGACGACTTGCAAAGCTTGAACAGATACTTCACAAGCGTGTAATAGGACAGGAGGAGGCTGTTTCTGCTGTTGCAAAGGCAGTCAGACGAGGCCGTGTTGGTTTAAAGGATCCTAAGAA
>OHYR01000322.1_pt1 | contig 11452 bp, 7 predicted proteins | sample 1580241 | NCBI WGS metagenome assembly OHYR01 (sample SAMEA3882533, study PRJEB24775) | human gut metagenome | biome: human-associated habitat; feature: intestine environment; material: feces | place: Netherlands | collected 2009/2010
GCAGCTCAGTCGCACCAGATCGATGCCCACGCCGGCTTCCTCGAGCTGCTCCTCGGTGAGCTGGCGATGCGTGGTGCCGGCCGGATACAGCGTGCAGCTGCGCGCATCGGCCACATGCGTGGCGATGGACACCATCTTCAGGTGGTCGAGGAACGCGGATACTTTCTCGCGGCCGCCCGGCACGCCGAAGGAAATCACGCCGCAGGTTCCGTTCGGCATGTACTTTTCGGCCAGTGTGTGATACTTGTCCGATTCCAGACCGGGGAAGCTCACCCAGCTGACGCGCGGATCGGCGTCGAGCCACTTGGCCACGGCCAGTGCGTTCGCGCAGTGGCGCTCCATGCGCACGCCGAGGGATTCCAGATGCATGCCCATGATCCACGAATTGATTGGCGCCGGAGTGGAGCCGAAGTCGCGCATGAGCTGCGCGGTGGCCTTGGTGATGTATGCGGCCTTGCCGAATTCCTTCGCGTAGGTGACGCCATGGTAGGAGTCGTCCGGAGTGGTGAGGCCCGGGAATTTCTCCGCATGGGCCATCCAGTCGAAATTGCCGGAATCGACGATCGCGCCGCCCACGCAGGATCCGTGGCCGTCCATGTACTTGGTGGTGGCGTGCGTGACGATGTCCACGCCGTACTGGAACGGACGGCAGTTGATCGGCGTCGGGAAGGTGTTGTCGACGATCAGTGGCACGCCGTGACGATGCGCTGCGTTCGCGAACTTCTCGAAGTCGAGCACGATAAGCGCCGGATTGGAGATGGACTCGCCGAACACGGCCTTGGTGTTCGGCTGGAACGCGGCCTCAAGTTCCTCTTCGGTGCAGTCCGGGCTGACGAAGGTGCATTCGACGCCCATCTTGCGCATGGTCACGTTGATGAGGTTGAACGTGCCGCCGTAGATGGCGGAGGAGGCGACGATGTGGTCGCCGTTGTTGCAGATGTTGAACAGCGCGAAGAAGTTCGCCGCCTGGCCGGACGAGGTGAGCATCGCGGCCGCGCCGCCTTCCAGCTCGCAGATCTTCGCGGCGACGGTGTCGTTGGTCGGATTCTGCAGGCGTGTGTAGAAGTAGCCGGATTCGGACAGGTCGAACAGTCGGCTCATCTGTTCGCTTGATTGGTATTTGAAGGTGGTGGCCTGAATGATCGGGGGAGTTCGTGATTCCCCATTGCCGGGCTGATAGCCTCCCTGCACGCAGATGGTGTCGACGTTTTCGCTCATATGTTCCTTCTTTCGATTCCGCGCTTCCGTGTGCCGCGCAGGTGTTGCGCCGCGATGCGAACAAACAAACACACTGTATCACTGCATTGATAAATGGCTTGATTCCAATGGAAACGCCGTATAGTTCAACGAATTGACAAACTTAGGTAATTCATTTTATTATCTATGGTGTCAAGAACGAAAGCCCGTTGGGGCAATCGAGCTTACGAATGGTAAGCCAACAGCAAAGGAGCAATCATGGGTCTGTGGGATATCGATAAGATTCCGTACGTCGGTCGCGAAAAGGGGCCGCAGGAGGGTCTTGCTTTCCATTACTACGACGCCGACAAGGTTGTTGCCGGCAAGAAGATGAAGGACTGGCTGCGCTTCGGCGTCGCATGGTGGCACACCTTCGACCAGGAGCTGGTCGACCCGTTCGGCACCGGCACCGCCCAGCGCCCGTGGTACGGCAAGTACTCCAACCCTGAGGATGAGGCTTTGGCCAAGGTCGACTACGCCTTCGAGTTCTTCCAGAAGCTTGGTGTCGAGTACTTCTGCTTCCACGATCGTGACATCGCCCCCGAAGGCGACACCCTGCGCGAGACCGACAAGAACCTGGACAAGGTCGTCGACAAGATCGAGGAGAACATGAAGTCCACCGGCATCAAGCTGCTGTGGAACACCTCCTCCCTGTTCACCAACCCGCGCTTCGTGTCCGGTGCCTCCACCTCGCCGCTCGCTGACATCTACGCCTACGCCGGCGGCCAGCTGAAGCATTCCTTGGAGATCGCCAAGCGCCTGGGCGCCGAGAATTACGTGTTCTGGGGCGGTCGTGAAGGCTACGAGAACCTGTGGAACACCCAGATGAAGCGCGAGCAGGAGCACATGGCCAAGTTCTTCCACATGTGCCATGACTACGCGAAGGAAATCGGCCTGGACGCCCAGTTCCTGATCGAGCCGAAGGCCAAGGAACCGACGATGCACCAGTATGACTTCGATGCATCCACCGCCATTGCCTTCCTTAAGACCTACGACATCGACTTCATGAAGCTGAACCTCGAAGGCAACCACGCCAACCTGGCCGGCCACACCTACCAGCACGAGATCCGCACCGCCCGCGAGGCCGGCGTGCTCGGCTCCCTGGACGCCAACCAGGGCGACAAGCTCATCGGCTGGGATATGGATGAGTTCCCGACCGACCTGTACGAGACTTCCACCGTCATGTGGGAGGTCCTCGCCGAGGGTCAGATCGGCCCTCACGGCGGCCTGAACTTCGACGCCAAGCCGCGCCGTACCTCCTTCGCCGCCGAGGATCTGTTCCGCTCCCACATCGCCGGCATGGATTCCTTCGCCGCCGGCCTCCTGGTCGCAGCCAAGATGCACGAGGACAAGGTCATCGAGAACCTGCAGGCCGAGCGCTACAGCTCCTTCGATTCCGGCATCGGCGCAACCGTCGAGAACGGCACCGCCTCCCTGGCATCCCTCGAGGAGTATGCTCTGGATATCCCGCAGTCCAAGCTCATCGAAGCCACCAAGTCCGATCACCTCGAGTCCGTCAAGGCCACGATCAACAACTATATGATCGACGCCCTGGCCGAGGCGTGAGCCGAAAACTCGCTAGGGTTTTAGGTAGCCTCGGGCGAAGTCCGAGACGGTAGTCGAGGGCGAGCAATGACTGGGCGCGCGTAGCGTTCCGGAATTGCAGGACCGAGGCATGGGCGCAGTAAGGAGTTTCCGTTAGGACTCCTGATTCATCGCTGGATCAAACAGTGGGGCTCGACTGTGACAGAGCCGGATGTGGTGTGCCGAAGCGTCGGTGTTCCGGCACACCACTCACTTTTCTTTCCTTCCTCCTTCCTCAAATTTCCTTCGCACGCAAGTCGTTTGCCGGCTAGATCGCCGGTGAGCGGCTTGTTTGCGTTGCTAGACCAAGCGAAAATTTCGATTATTCGCAATAATGTGATGTATCCAAACGTTCCCGAATGAGGCGTACTTATGACCACAACGATTACCATCGCCAATCCCATTCTTCACGGAATGCATCCTGATCCGAGTTGGATTTGGGATGATGATCTTCGGCAAATCGTGCTTGTGACCTCCACCTTCGAACTGGTTCCAGGCTTGCCTATTTACGTTTCCAGGGATATGGCCCACTGGAAACACGTGTCGGATGCCATAGATGAGGAGTTGGCAAGACGTTTGCTCATTCCTTTCGTGGATGACTCGGGTGGCGTCTATGCGCCGACGCTGCGTAGGATTCGTGGCAAATACGTGATTGCCTGCACCATCGCTCGCATCAATGGACGCAAAGCCATCGCGGAAGGATGCTCCCAGGCCGAATTGGATGCGGCCCAGGCGGCGGAAGGCAACTTCGTTCTTGAGTCGGACTCGATCGACGGACCTTGGCGTGGGCCGTTCTGGATCGAGGGCGCCGAAGGCATCGATCCAGACATATTCGAGGATGAGGACGGCAATGTGTACTGGACCCAGACCCGTCCTGCGGTCAATCCGCAATGGGAAGGCCAGACCGAGGTCTGGACCCAACGCATTAATCCGGAGACTTGGACTTTTGTCGATGACGGTCTTCCTGCGGGATCGGGCAAGACGGTAATATGGCGCGGATACGGTATGGAATCGGTGTGGGCTGAGGCGCCGCATCTCTATCGCGTGGGTGATTATGTGTATCTGATGACCGCCGAGGGGGGTACCAGTTTCGAACATAGCGAAATGGCCATGCGCATCTATGCGCCGCATGGACTGCTTCGGGCGTTCGAAGCTTACGAACGGGAAGTATCCGAATTGGGTGAGTGCATTCCGCAGGTTCGTGACGGGGAACGCTGCTATCTTGGCACCGCAATCCGTGCCTTCCACGCGGATAAGAAGAATCCGATTCTCACCCACCGACATCTGGGTTTGTCGGAACCGCTGCAATGCGTGGGACATGCGGACCTGTTGCTTCATCCGGAACTGGGATGGTGGCTGGTGTGTCTCGGCGTGAGAGAGACACGGGGAAAGCATGACGGCGAATTATTGAGCTACTTGGGAAGGGAGAGCTTTGTCGCTCCGGTATCCTGGGAACATAATCCGGCCGATTGGAAGCTGGACGGCAACGGTGCATCATATACGCATGAGGGTGACCCCGGATGGCCAGTGACTTGCGCTGGTCTTGGCCGCTTGGCCGACGAGATCACGGTTACTACTGAAGACGATGGCATCACCATCGAGCCTAGGGTGAAATCCTCGCTCGCCGGTGACGTGGAACCTGCGCTGGTGGATGTGGCTGATGGCTCGACGAACGGTGTGGTGGTGCGCGACGAGCGTGATGTCAGCTACCGCAGAATAGCGAAACTGCCGACGCTCATGCCGATTCCCATGTCCGGTTCTTTAGTGATCCGGCAGAATTCCACACATTACGCGGTGTTTTCGATGCGTGGCACGGATGTGCGCTACGAGATGGTGAATGGAGACGATTCGCAAGCTGGGTCTGTTGCCGTCGTACAGGCTGACGGAGTGCGTCCGGCGGTACTTTTCGACGACAACCGCTTGTCGGTCATCGTGACTGGCATGCATGGTTTGGTTGATTCTGCGACGTTCGTGAGTCAGGGGCAGGTTCTGCTGAGTGTCGATGCTCGTTTCCTCAGCACCGAATGGGCCGGTGGGTTCGTCGGTTGCATGGCCGGCTTCATGGCATAGTTTCTACGGAATTTCAGGATGGTTCACTGCTGGTGTTCCGACGGGCCGTCTTAGAACGAGTTGAAAAACGGGTCGAAAGGCTAGGAGCGCTGTGTTCTCCCTTCGGTTGTGCCTGTGAGGTTTGCCCCGCTGATTAACCCTCGAGTTGCTGTGTGCTGTTGCGTACCACTAGCGATGTCGGCATGATGATGTGCGGTTGGATCACGTCGTCGGTGGACAGCGCCTCGACCAGCATGCGTACGGCGGCCCTTGCCATGTCTTGGAGCGGCTGCCGTACGGTGGTCAGCGCCGGACCGAGGAATGCGGCAGTCTGCACATCGTCGAATCCGACCACGGATAAATCCTCGGGAATACGTAATCCCAGCTGTCTTGCCGCCTCGTAGACGCCCATGGCCTGCAGATCGCTGCCGGCGAAGATTGCGGTCGGACGATTTGGTCGTTTCAACAGGGAGATGGACTGTGCGTAACCGCCGGAAGTGGTGAAATCGCCTTCGGTGATAAGTTCGGGATCGGTTTCGATTCCATGTTCCGCAAGCGCTGATGTATATCCGTCCAGACGTGCTTTGGAACACATCATCTCCTCCGGTCCGGTGATGATGCCTATGCGGGTATGTCCGAGTGCGAGTAGATGCCTGGTGGCGATTACGCCTCCGGTCCAGTTGTCCGCATGCACTGACAACGTGTCCAGATCCGGATTTCCGAATGGGTCGAACAGAACGAAGGGAATGCCTCTGGAATGCAACTTGTTCCGTTCGATACGTGTCAGGTTCGAGAAAACGAGGATGGCGCCGTTCACCTGCCTGCGAAGCATGTTGTCGATCCAGGATGAGTCCGGGTGCTGCCGATTGCCACCTTCGGTGGTGATGATGCTCAGATCGTGTTGTTTGGCTTCGCGGATGGCTCCGCGTAACACTTCAAGAGCCCAGACATTATCGAAATCTTGGAACACGATTTCGATAATTCGTTGGCTTTTCGTGCTTGTCGCTTTACGGGAATACCCATACCGTTTCAATACCGCGTTGATGGTTTGCCGCGTCTCTTCGGAAACGTCGGCTCTGCCGTTGAGCGCCTTGGATACGGTGGAAAGGGAATAACCGGTCTCTTTAGCTATGTCAGAGAGTCGTACCGTAGCTTTCTTTGTCGTATTGCGCATGAGTCGCTCCTTCTTCATGCTCATCATATCCGAAAACGCGAACGAAAGTTTCGGTTTGCGTTTTTCGAAACTTTCGATATGTTGGCAATGCTTAAAAACGTTGTAAAATCAACGAAAAATAGTTAGTTTTCTGATTTTACAAAAAACTTGACTTTGTGTGATTTGTTTCGGTAGTCTGTATGGTACAACGAAAACGGAATGGAAATTTTCGAAGGGAGTCAAAGGCTGATTCTCTGTCTGCCAGGGGAGCTGCAGCAGCATTCGTTGCGGTCATGCTTCCCGATTCGACCCATTCGAGAGAAATTCCTGTCGTTGCCATCATTTTGTCGATGATGATTTGCTCAATAAGGAGAAGACAATGAAGTTCAAAACCATTGCAGCTGCCACTCTTGCGGTGGCGACCATGTTGGGCATGGGTGCCTGCGGCCCCAGCACTGGTGCCAAAGACGATAAGACCATTACGTTCTGGCATAACGCAACAGCTGGTGACGGCAAGCAGTATTGGGAGGATATGGCCAAAGCGTTCGAGAAGAAGACCGGTGTCAAGATCCAGATCCAAGCCATCCAAAACGAGGATTTCGAAGGCAAGCTGACCACCGCTATGCAGGATCCCGCCTCCGGCCCGGATGTGTACATGACCCTTGGTGGAGCCAAGACCAAGGACATGATTGACGCCGGACAGACCATGGACCTCACTGATAAGATCAGTGACACCGTCAAGAAGCAGATGTCTTCTGCGCTGGAGTCCATGTCCTATGACGGCAAGGTCTATGGTGTTCCAGTCACTGTGCAGCCTGGTGGCATCTGGTATTCCAAGGATCTGTTCAAGCAGGCTGGCATCGATGCCGCGCCGACCACCTTCAGCGAGCTGAAGACCGATGTACAGAAGCTTCGCAGCGCTGGCATCGATCCGATCGCACTCGGCGGCAAGGATGCTTGGCCGGTCGGTCACTGGTACTACTGGTTGTCCATGCGCGAATGCTCTCCGAAGGCCTACGCCAAGGGCGTCAATGACAAGGACTTCTCCGACTCCTGCTGGACCAAGGCCGGAGATGATCTGAAGGATTTGTTGGATGCGAATGCTTTTAACGAAGGATTCCTCACCACGACGGCCCAGCAGGGCGCCAGCTCATCCGCAGGTCTGCTGGCCAATCATAAGGCTGCGATGGAGCTCATGGGCACATGGGAGCCTGGAGTTCTCAAGGACCTGACTCCGGACAAGAAGCCAATGGCTGACCTTGGCTTCTTCGCCTTCCCGACCGTGGACGGAGGAAAAGGCGAGGAAGGTGCTTTGATGGGCGCTGTGACCGGTTTCGCTGTCAATCCCGAGGCTCCGGACGCTGCTGTTGATTTCGTCAATTTCATGGCTGAGAAATCAAATCAGGAGAAATACGCCACTGCGTTCAGCACCATTCCGGCTTCCGCCGAAGCTTACGATGCGGTTACCGATGAAAATCTTAAGAGCATCATCGAAGCTATGAAAAAGTCCGATGGCATGCAGCTGTGGATGGATACCGCTCTCGGCGGAAATATTGGCAACGCTCTTAATTCCGGAGTGGTGAATCTGCTTTCCGGACAGGGGACTTCGGCTGACATCGTCAAGGCGATGAAGGACGCAGCGGCCAAGGGCTGACAGTGAACATGGCTGGTTGAAGGCCAAAGGAGGGTGGATAGACAGATATTCATCCACCCTCCTTCCTATTCGAGAAACGTATCTGGTAGTGGAGAAAACCATGTCAAGTACAAGCAAAGACGCGGTGACGCTGCGCGCTAAGCGGTCCAAGAAACCGTCCGATGGCAAAATGCGTCGTAATGTTGAGATTTTCGTACTGTCCGCACCTGCGATTCTTCTGTTCGTCTGCTTTGTGATTCTGCCTATCGTCTTGGGTGCTTATTACGGCTTCTATCAGTGGAAGGGCTACGGAGTTCCCTCCAAGACAGGTAAATTCGTTGGTTTCCAGAACTACATCACAGCGCTTAAGGATCCCGCGTTCCAGGCGGCGATTCTGCATACCTTCGAGGTCGTGATCGGCTCGTTGGTCATCCAGGCTCCGCTCGCCATCCTGTTCGCATTGCTGCTGAACCAGAAGTTCAAGGGGCGTGGTCTCATCCGCACCCTCATCTTCGTGCCGTATGTCGTTTCCGAGGTCATCGTCGGCACAGGATGGAGCCTGTTGCTACAGAAGAAGGGCGCCATCAATGAGATTCTGGCCAACTTCGGCATCAATGGTCCCGATTGGCTGGCCGACCCGAAAATCGCTATTTGGACGCTGCTGTTGCTGATCAGCTGGAAATACGTCGGTTTCGCCGTAATTCTGATGCTCGCCGGCATGCAATCCATTCCCGAGGAACTGTATGAAGCAGCCAAGGTGGATGGGGCGAGTTTCTGGCAGATGCAGAAAAGCATCACGTTGCCGTTGCTTGCTCCGACGTTGCGGATCTGGGTGTTCCTTTCCATGATTGGCTCTCTGCAGCTTTTCGATCTGGTCTATATCGTGTGGGGCAAGTATGTGTCGACCACCGCTGGTGTGTCCACCATGGCCACCTACATGGTGCGTGAAGGTCGTGGAGCCGGCAACTATGGCTATGGTTCCGCCGTTGCTCTGATCATCTTCGTGATCTCTTTGATCATCGCACTCGTCTATCAGAAGTTCGTGCTGAACCGTGACTTGGACGGTGCTGTTACTGAACAGAAAGAAGCCAAGAAGCGTGCCAGGAAGCGCGCAAAAGAAGTGCAGCATCGTGAGGTTGCTGCCCTGGCAAGTGAGGTGAAGTGATGACTGCCGCAACAATCGCAGGACATTCCAACAAAAGCGAGTACAGCAAGAAGAATGGTTACCGTAAGTCATCCAAGACGCCATGGGGCAACCCAATCGTCTACTTCTTCTCCCTGGTGCTTGTGGCCATCTGCATCACTCCGGTGTTGTACATTATCTTCGGCGGTTTCCGTACCAATTCGCAGATCACCAACCATCCGTCCGGGATGCCGAACCCATGGGTCCCCGACAACTACAAGACGGTCTTCGAAAGTGATATTTTCTGGACGGAACTGAAGAATTCTACCATCGTGGGTATCGCCACCATGGTAGGCGTCGTGGTGCTTAGCATCATGGTGAGCTTTGTCATCGCCCGATACAAATTCCGCTATGCGCCGCTTATGTACGCGTTGTTCTCTGCTGGTCTCATGTTCCCGATGACCGTTGGCATTACACCTTTGTATCTGCTGATTCGCAATCTGGGTCTGGCCAACTCCCTGTGGGGTCTGATCCTTCCGCAAATTGCCTTCGGACTTCCTCAGACCATCATCATCTTGGTGCCGTTCCTACAGTCGATTCCTAATGAGCTTGAGGAGGCCTGTCTTCTCGATGGATGCTCCCGCCTTGGCTTCTTCTGGCGCATGGTCATTCCGCTGTCCATGCCTGGCGTGGCCACCACTGGAATCCTCACCTTCGTGGGAAGCTGGAATGCCTACATGCTGCCGCTGTTCGTGCTCAGTGATTCCAACAAGTACACATTGCCGCTTGGCGTACAGATGTTCAGCTCCGAACACTCCGTTGACACCGCACAGGTGTTGGCCTTCACCTCTCTGGCTATGATTCCGGCCCTGATCTGTTTCACCATCTTCCAGAAGAAGATCGTCGGCGGCCTGACAGGTGCGGTCAAGGGCTGACGAAATGTGACAATCCACGCCCGGAAGATGTTCCTTTCCGTCTTCCGGGCTTCATCTCTTATGCAAGAGGTACATTATGAAGATTTCCAACCCGGTGCTCACCGGTTTTCATGCCGATCCTTCAATGATTCGCGTCGGTGACACTTATTACATTGCCAATTCCACTTTCGAATGGTTCCCAGGCGTTCGCCTGCATGAGTCCAAGGACCTGGTGCATTGGAACATTCTTCCAAGCCCGTTGAGCCGGTCCAGCCAGCTTGATATGAGAGGAAACCCCTCTTCGGGAGGCATCTGGGCTCCTGACCTAAGCTATGCGGACGGCAGGTTCTGGTTGATCTACACTGATGTCAAGGTGGTCAATGGTGCATTCAAGGATTGCACTAATTATTTGGTCACCGCCGAGGACATCCACGGGCCATGGAGCGAGCCGGTTCGCATCAACGGGGTCGGTTTTGACGCCAGCCTGTTCCATGACGACGACGGCCGCAAATACTTGGTGCAGCAGACATGGGATTTCCGTGAATACCACCACCAGTTCGACGGCATCACATTGACGGAATTCGACGTCGACACCATGAAGCTCAAGCCAGAAACGGCCCGCACCATCTGGGATGGCACTTCGGTGAAGCTCACCGAAGGTCCCCACCTATACAAGAAGGATGGTTGGTACTACCTGTTTGCCGCAGAAGGCGGCACGGTGTATGAGCATCAGGAATCTGTGGCGCGTTCCCGTACCCTTGACGAATGCTCCTTCGAAGTTATGCCGAATGGCCCGTTCATCGGTAACTTCGACACTCCTGACACCTATTTGCAGAAGCAGGGCCATGGAGCGTTGGTGGACACCCCGTCCGGCGAGTGGTATTACGCCTCCCTATGCGGTCGTCCGTGGCGTCATGATACCGAACCGGCCCATGGCACCCGCGGATGGTGCACACTCGGACGCGAGACCTCCATCCAGAAAGTCGAATGGGATGAGGACGGTTGGCCGCGCGTGGTCGGAGGCCATGGCGGACAGCGTTACGTCGACGCTCCGAAAGACGCCATCGAGACCGTTGCCCCAGCGACGCGCGACGAGCGCGACGAGTTCGAATCCGACGAACTCGGATTGAATTGGAACACCCTGCGCGTCCCGTTCACCGACGCCATGGGCACGGTGGGCGGTGGCAAACTGGCATTGCGTGGTCAGGGCTCGCTGTGCAACCTGTTTGACCTGTCCCTTGTGGCTCGTCGCTGGCAGGCATTCGATTTCGACGCTGAGACCAAGGTGCGTTTCGATCCGAAGAACTACATGCAGATGGCAGGCCTGACCAACTATTACGATGACCTGTGCTGGTCATGGGCGTTCGTCACTTGGGATGAGAAACGACATGCAAGGGTCATCGAAGTGGCTCAGAACGATTTCAACCAATACACGTCGTTCCTCAAGGATGACGCCATCGTAGTGCCCGAAGATGCTGAGGCGGTATGGCTGCGCACCAAGGTCCGCACGGAATACTATTCCTACGAATATTCCTTTGACGGAGAACATTTCACCGAGATTCCGGTCAAGCTCGATGCGAAGATCCTGTCCGACGATTACGTGAACCAACGTTACGGCGGCTTCTTCACCGGCGCGTTCGTGGGACTTGCCTGCGTCGATCTGTCCGGCTACGACGCGCAGGCCGAATTCGACTACTTCGACTATCGGGAGCTTTCCGATAACCAGTAGACAGTGCCGGCTGACGACAGAGCATCCGTCG
>OHYR01000324.1_pt1 | contig 11389 bp, 8 predicted proteins | sample 1580241 | NCBI WGS metagenome assembly OHYR01 (sample SAMEA3882533, study PRJEB24775) | human gut metagenome | biome: human-associated habitat; feature: intestine environment; material: feces | place: Netherlands | collected 2009/2010
GCACGGGCCTCTATGAGCTTCAGACGCCCGACGTGCTCTCTGTGGAGCCTGACAGCCCCTTTGACATAGTTCGCCAGGAGGAGCGTGCAGGTATCCACTCCTACTTGCTCAAGGCTCACGGCGACGCCACGGGCAACCAACTGGTCGGCTATCTGGCCGGCAAGGTGGAGGTGCGCGCTTTTGCCGAACAGATCCCGTCGATGAACGACATCTTCCTCCAGCTGATCGGCAAAGACGCGCAGTGGGCCGATGAGCAGATAGAAAACCGTCAGCAGTCGCCAAAGGAAGACGGCGAGCAGACAGTGAATCATCGGCAGTCGCCAAAGGAAGAAAATGGCAATTCCGTCAGCAATCTTTAACCCCCCGCAACCATGAACAAAATATTGATTATCATCGAGCGCGAGTTTCTCAAGCGCATTCAGAAGAAGAGTTTCATCGTGCTCACCATTGTCTCGCCACTCATCATGGCCGCGCTCATCTTTGTGCCGCTTTGGCTCTCGTCGATCGAGAACGATGAGCAGCAGCACGTGGCCGTCATCGATCCCTCGGGACAATACTTCAAGGCGCTGAAGGAAACGGAGACCTTCCACTTCACGCTGGTGCCAAGTCTCAACAACGAGATGCGTAGCGAGGAATCTCCCTACGACGCCGTGGTGAGCATTCCCCGCGGACTGCTCGACAACAAGGCGAAGGTCTGTATCTATAGTAGGAAGGAGGTGCCTGTCAACTTGCTCTCCTACGTCCAAACGACCCTGGACGATCAGGTGAGGCAGCAGCGGCTGAAAGCCTCGGGCATTGCCCAACTCGACAAGATCATCAGCGAGGTGGAAAAAGGTACGAAGGTAGAGACCGTGAAGTGGAACGACCAGGGCGACGAGACCATCTCCAGCGGTGTCGTAGCCATGGTGGTGGGATTCCTGTTCACGTTCCTCATCTATATGTTCGTCGTAGGCTATGGAGGCCAGGTGATGCAAAGCGTCATCGAAGAGAAGGCCAACCGCATCGTCGAACTGATGGTGAGCAGTGTCAAGCCTTTTGAACTGATGATGGGAAAGATTATTGGCGTGATGCTCGTAGGTCTCCTCCAGATGGCTATTTGGGCCATCCTGCTCGTGGTGATTCTCTCGGGCGTGTCCGTCTATTTCGGTATCAACGCCATGGACACGATGTCTGCTGCCAATCCTGCCGTGATGCAGGCGGCTCAGGCCCAGCCCAATGTCGAGGCGCAGGAGATGCTTTCTATGCTTGGCAACTTGCCTTTGGCCGAACTGGCCATCATGTTCCTGCTCATGTTTGTAGGAGGCTACCTCCTCTATGCGAGTTTCTTCGCTGCCACGGGAGCCAGTATCAACGAGCAGGAGGACAGTTCGCAGTTTGTCATTCCCGTCACGATGATCACCCTCTTCGGTCTTTATGCCGCCATGTACAGTGTCGAGAATACCGATGGTCCGCTGGCTTTCTGGACCTCTCTGTTTCCCCTGACCTCTCCCATCGTCATGATGGTGCGCATCCCCTTTGGCGTGCCCTTGTGGCAGGAATTGCTGAGCGTCGTCTTGCTCTATGCCACGGCCTTCTTCATGATTTGGGCTGGTGGCAAGATCTATCGTGTCGGCATCCTCATGTACGGCAAAAAGCCGAGCATGAAGGAAATCATCAAGTGGATGCGCTACAAATGATGGCGAACTGACAAAGTGGTTCTGCAAGATCAGTAATCAGTAAGCAACAAAGGCTGCGTGGTGTCGAAAGAAGACCAGCGCAGCCTTTTCTGTCTGTGGCGAGCAACTTGCTATGGCAAGTGGTTTGCTGTGGCGAGCAACTTTCTATGGCAAGTGGTTTGCTGTGGTGAGCGACTTGGCCGTATGTCTCTCAGAGATATTTCGCCCTGAGCACTTTGGGCAGTTTGCTGACGACCAGGTCGTGCGACTCCCTGATCCAGTCTCTTACCAGCGGTGTGGCCAATTGCTCATAATATACGTCGATCCAATGCTTCTTGTTCCAGTGGAAGGCTGGCGTCACCGCCTCATACTGCAGGCGCAACGTCTCGTTTCGATCGGGAGGCAATTTGCAGGCAAAGCGTGGCCCGCCCTTCCAGTCTTGTCCCTCTTTACCCAGCCAAAGGCACAGGAAGATTTTGCCTTCCACGCGGAAGGTGACATTGTCCTCGCCAAACGGTTGATCTTCGGTCACGCCTGGCAGCGAAAGCGCATAGCTCCTTACTTCTTCTATATTCATTTGCTCTCTGATAGTTTTGCTCTATAATAGCTTTTGCTCTATAATTGTTTTGCTCTGTGATTATGTCTTGTTCGACTACAATCTCAACTACAATTTTCGAATGGATAATCGACAGCAATTACGACAGCAATCTCGACTGGAAATTTGGCTGCAAAAATAATGCCAATTCTCGTAGGACCCGCATTTGTCACGCAGCGTGCTTTGTCACTATTTTTTCTTTTAAAGACTTTTTTGTTTGTAATTTCTATAGATTGTCGATATTTAATTGTACCTTTGCCCCCCGAACGAACATCTAATCAATAGCAAATCATTATGGGAAAGAGAATAACCGACAAAGTGACATGGGTAGGCAAGATTGACTGGGAACTGAAGACCTTCCATGGCGACGAGCTTTCTACCCACAAGGGTACAAGCTACAATTCCTATTTGATCCGGGACGAGAAGACCGTCCTCATCGACACGGTATGGAATCCTTATGACCAGGAGTTTGTGGCCCATCTCAAGGAAGAGATCGACCTCCAAGCAATCGATGCCATCGTGGTGAACCACAGCGAGAGCGACCATAGCGGTGCACTGCCCGTGCTGATGCGCGAGATTCCTGATACGCCGATCTATTGCACGAAGAAGGCAGAGGGCATCTTGCGCGGACTGTATCATAAGGACTGGAACTTCCATAACGTGAAGACGGGCGACACGCTCTGCATCGGCGAGAACACGCTCACGTTTGTTGAGGCTCCGATGTGCCACTGGCCCGACACCATGGTGACCTATGCGGACAAGGAGGAGATCCTCTTTTCCAACGACGTCTTCGGACAGCACTACGCTACGGAGAGCCTTTACGACGACACGGTGAACCAGAAGGACCTGTTTGATGAGGCTGAGAAGTACTATGCCAACATCCTCAATATCTACAACCCGATGGTCAACCGCAAGGTGAAGGAAATAGTAGGCATGAACCTGCCTCTGAAGATGGTCGCTCCGTCCCACGGAGTCATCTGGACCAACCATATCGGCGAGATCGTAGAAAAGTATCTCCAGTGGTCAACCAACTATCAGGAGCATCAGATCACCATCATCTATGATACGATGTGGCAGAGTACGCGACGCATGGCCCAGGCCATTGCCGACGGCATCCGCGATTTCGACCCGACCGTCCGTGTGGTGTTGATGAACGCTGCCAAGGACGACAAGAACGATATTCTCGTCGAGGTGTTCCGCTCCAAGGCCATTATGGTGGGCAGCCCGACGGTCAATATGGGCATTACCTACGCCATTGCCGGACTCCTGGAAATGATCCACGGTATGAAGTGCAAGAACAAGAAGGCCGCGGCCTTTGGCTCCATTGGCTGGGGCGGCGGTGGCGAGAAGCGCATCCAGCAGCGATTGGAGGAAGCGGGCTTCGAGATTGCCGCCGAACCGGGCAAGCAGCTTTGGGCTCCCGACATGGAGGCTGAGCGCAAGTGGCGCGAATATGGCAAAGCCTTCGCCGCTGCCGTGCTTGGCGCGTAATAGTATAAAGAGGCTGTTATCCCAGCTATCATCTCAAAAGGCTGGCAAGGGAATTGGTCTCCTGCCAGCCTTTTGAGCGTCTTTGTGAGCAACGTGTCGCCGTCTTGTTCTTATATCTTGTTGATTTGTTCCTGGGTCAGCCCTGTAGCTTTCAACACTTGTGAGACAGGTATGCCAAGGGAAAGAAGGTTGCGTGCTATCTCCAAACTCTTTTCCAATTCACCTTCTGCTCTTCCTTCCGCTATTCCCTGAGCTCTTCCTTCTGCTCTCCCTTCTGCTCTTCCTTCTGCTCTTCCTTCCTCTATCCCCTCTTCGTAGCCTTCGTAGTGGCTGGTATCAAAAATGCTTTTCATGTGTCGTATAGACTCCATGTGTCGAACGTACGCTCGCTTGTCATGGTCGGAGAGCGAGTCCACCCGTAAGCATTCGCGCGCCTCGGCAAGGCCTTCGGCCGTGGCCTTGTCGCTAATTTGTCCCGTTTTGAGAAATTCTATCCACTCGTCGAGTGGGGTAGTGGCCACTTTGTCAAAGTCGTTCACGCGCAGTATGTAGTATTCCGGAAACAGGTCGCCCGCCTCTTTTCTGCTCATAAGGCTCCGCTCATCGATACCGAAGAACTTCTTGTTCTGACGGACGGAGAGTTTGAGAATGTCATGTGGTTCATGCGCACCCCTAAATTCTGTCTTGCCGTGATACACATAGTCTTTGCCCTGGCCCAATTCGAAATAGACGATGTTGATGGAATAGACTTTACGCACCTTGTCGTAGGGACTTCCCAGCCCAATATATTCCGTGATGGCCTTTGACACACCGTAGAGCATGCGGTGGAAATAGGTGAGCTCGCGGTTGTTCTGCACCTCTATGATGCAGAGTTCTCCGTTCTCGTTCTCTGCCAATATATCCACTCGGTTGTATTTGTCGGTCTCGTCCTCCTGGTTGCTCTCGCTCTCAAGAAACCGTTGTATCTTAAACTTCTTTCCTATCAATGAGGACAGAAATCCTTCCAACACCGCATGATTGGCCTTGTTGCGTAGCAGGCGTTTCATCGCCCAGTCGAACCGTATGTAGTTTTCTCCGATTATCGTCATGTTTCTTGTCGCTTTTGGTTTTCAGCCGCTAAAATACGATTTTCCATCGAATCCACCAAATGTTAGGCTACAAAAGTTGATAGCGGCCGTTTTGAAAAGTTATTTCCGCTACTCTAAATAAGTTACTTTCGCTCGGCCAAGCCATTGTAAAAGGGAAATTCTTCCCTTTTCCTTTGGCTTTGCGCTCGCTTATTCGTAACTTTGCAAAAATTTATAAGTGGGAAAAGAAATGGCGGAAGAAAACCATCGGATACTGCTTGACCAAATAGATTATCCAAGCGACTTGCGCAAACTGGAGGTGAAGGACCTGCCAGAGGTGTGTCGTGAGCTTCGCAGAAACATTATAGAAGAGGTGGCGGTCAACCCCGGCCACTTGGCTTCGAGCCTCGGTGTCGTGGAAATCACCGTGGCCGTACATTACGTGTTCAATACTCCCGACGACCGGATCGTCTGGGACGTAGGCCATCAGGCCTACGGCCACAAGATCCTGACTGGACGCCGTGAGCAGTTTAAGCTCAATCGGAAGTTGGGCGGACTTCGTCCGTTCCCGTCTCCTTTGGAGAGCGAGTACGACACGTTCACCTGCGGCCATGCTTCCAACTCCATCTCGGCGGCGCTGGGAATGGCCGTGGCGGCGAAGCTCGGCGGCAAAAAGACGGAAAACCGTCATGCTGTGGCTATCATTGGCGATGGTGCGATGAGTGGCGGACTGGCCTTTGAGGGACTCAACAATGTCTCCAGCCAGCCCAACGACCTGCTCATTATCCTCAACGACAACGACATGAGTATCGACCGGTCTGTGGGCGGTATGGAGAAATACCTGCTCAATCTGGACACGAACGAGACCTACAACCGTCTCCGCTTCAAAGCCAGCCAGTGGCTGCACGAGCGTGGCTACCTGAACGACGACCGGAGGAAAGGCATTATCCGACTGAACAATGCCCTGAAGAGTGCGTTGGCCCATCAGCAGAATATGTTTGAGGGGATGAACATCCGCTATTTTGGTCCTTACGACGGCAACGACGTAACGGAATTGGTGCGTATCCTCCGACAGATCAAGGATATGAAGGGGCCGAAGCTCCTCCATCTTCACACCAAGAAGGGCAAAGGCTATAAGCCTGCCGAGGAGAGCGCGACGATCTGGCATGCTCCAGGCAAGTTTGATCCCGAGACAGGCAAGCGGCTGAAGAGTGAATCCGCCGAACCGCAGCCACCAAAGTTTCAGGATGTGTTTGGCGAGACGCTGCTGGAATTGGCGCGCCAAAACGACCGCATCGTGGGTGTTACCCCAGCCATGCCCAGTGGTAGCTCGCTCTCCATATTGATGAACGAGATGCCGACCCGCGCCTTCGATGTGGGAATAGCCGAAGGCCATGCTGTCACCTTCTCAGCCGGTATGGCCAAGGACGGGTTGTTGCCGTTCTGTGCTATATATAGTGCGTTCTCGCAGCGAGCCTACGACAGCATCATCCACGACCTCTCGATCCTCAACCTGCCCGTTGTGCTCTGCCTGGACCGATCCGGACTAGTCGGCGAAGACGGCGCGACCCATCACGGTGCGTTCGACATGGCCGCCCTTCGTCCCGTCCCCAATCTCACGATAGCCTCTCCGATGGACGAGCGCGAGTTGCGGCGGTTGATGTTCACGGCTCAGTTGCCCGACAAGGGATCCTTCGTCATCCGCTATCCGCGCGGCCGTGGTGTGCTGACAGACTGGCGCTGCCCGCTCACGGAGATAGAGGTGGGTACGGGCCGCAGACTGACCGAGGGCGATCCGAAGCCCGGCGACGTGGCCGTGCTGACCATCGGCCCTGTGGGCAATGATGTGCAGCGTGTCATCCAGACGCTGGCCGAGGAAGGCAATCCCCAGCATCACACGATCTTCCATTATGACATGCGCTTCCTCAAGCCGCTCGACGAGCGCATCCTGCAGGAGGTGGGCAGTCGTTTTGATCGTGTTGTCACCATCGAGGACGGTATCCGTACGGGCGGTATGGGGTCGGCCGTACTGGAGTGGATGAGCGACCACGGTTTTGCCCCACGCATGACGCGCCTCGGTATGCCTGACCGTTTCGTCGAGCAGGGCACGGTCGGCCAGTTGCGCCACCTCTGTGGCTACGGCTATGAGGACATTAAGGAATTGTTGAGTAAGGAATAAATCAAGTATGAGGATAATTATAGCAGGCGCATTCGCCATCGGGTCGTATCTTGCCAAGTTGCTTTCGCGCAATAAGCAGGAGGTAGTGCTCATGGATCAGGACGAGGAGAAACTGGGCAAGCTGGCCATTGATTATGATCTGCTCACCATGCACGCCTCGGCCACCAGCATCCGTAGTCTGAAAGAGGCAAGGGTGGAGGATACTGACCTCTTCATCGCCGTCACGCCCGATGAGAGCTATAATATGACGGCATGTGGACTGGCGAAGGCGCTGGGTGCGAAGAAGACCGTTGCCAAGATCGACAGTTCGGAGTATGTGGATCCGCAGAACAAGGAACTCTTCCACGAAATGGGCATCAGCAGCATCATCTATCCCGAGATGCTGGCTGCCCGCGACATCATCAACGGTCTGAAAATGTCGTGGGTGCGGCAGCGATGGGATGTCCACGACGGTGCGTTGGTGATGCTGGGCATCAAGCTCCGCGAGACCTGCAAGGTGCTCGACAAGCCGCTCCATGAGATCTCGGGACCCGACGACCCCTTCCACGTCGTGGCCATACGCCGTCGCGGCGACACGATCATCCCGCGAGGAAGCGACGTACTGAAGCTCTACGACCTCGCCTACTTTATGACCACACGCAACTACATCCCCTATATCCGCCGCGTGGTGGGCAAGGAACACTACGTGGATGTGAAGAACGTGATGGTGATGGGTGGTGGATCCACCGCAGTTCGCGCCATCCGCCAAATGCCGGAATACATGCAGGTGAAGGTCATCGAGAAGAGCGTGGAGCGATGTGAGGCCCTCAACAGTAAGTTTGATGATGACATCCTCGTCATCAATGGCGACGGTCGCGACCTTTCGCTGCTGAGCGAGGAGGGAATCCGCTCTACCCAGGCCTTTGTCGCATTGACAGGGAAGGCTGAGACCAATATTTTGGCCTGTCTGATGGCCAAGCGCATGGGAGTGAGAAAGACGGTGGCGATGGTGGAGAACGTCGATTACGCCTATATGGCGGAGAGCCTTGATATAGGTACGATCATCAACAAGCGCGCCATTGCTGCCAGCCACATCTATCAGATGATGCTCGACGCCAATGTCCACAACGTGCGCTTCCTCATGTCGGCAGACGCAGATGTGGCTGAGTTTGTCCCTGTACAGGGGTCGAAGGTGACGCGCCGTCCCGTCAAGGACTTGGGATTGCCCAAAGGAATGACCATCGGTGGACTGGTGCGCAACGGCGAGGGAATGCTCGTCTCGGGCAACACGCAGATCGAGGCAGGCGATAGTGTGGTGGTGTTCTGCCATAACGTCAGCGTCAAGAAGTTGGAGGGACTTTTCAACTGACCTCCTGCTTGTACTGACAATTAGCGTTCGGACAATAGTGCTGGCAATAAGTGTGCTGGCAATAAGTATAGTGACAATAGTGTACAGACAATTAGCATAGTGACAAAAAGCGCGATATGCTCAATACCAAACTTATTTCCAAAATCTTCGGATCGTTGCTGCTCATCGAGGCGCTGCTTATGTCCTGTAGCCTGGGGGTGGCCCTCTACTATGGCGGCAGCGACGTTATGCCCTTCACGTGGAGTGTCGTCGTGCTTATAGCCGCTGGTGTAGCTTTCCGCTTGCTGGGCCTCAAGGCTTCCAATGCGCTGAGCAGACGCGATGCCTATTTCGTGGTGACGACCGTCTGGGTGCTCTTCACGATCTTTGGCATGATGCCTTTCTTGATAGGCGGCTATCTCCATTCGGTGACGGACGCCTTCTTTGAGACCATATCGGGTTTTACGACGACGGGAGCTACCATCATCGACTATCCGGAACGGCTTCCACGTGGCCTGCTCTTCTGGCGTTCCATCACCCAGTGGATTGGTGGTCTGGGTATTGTCTTCTTCACGATAGCCATCCTGCCCTCGTTTGTCGGTGGGTCTACGCGCGTCTTTGCTGCCGAGGCCACAGGTCCGATCGTCACCAAGCTCCACCCCAAGCTCAGCACGGGAGCCAAATGGATTTGGGCGGTCTATGCCGTGCTGACCATCTCCTGCTTCCTTTCTTATAAACTGTGCGGTATGAGCTGGTTTGATGCCATCAACTACGCCTTCACCAGTACGGCCACAGGAGGTTTCGCCACGGAGAGCGGATCCATTGCCACCTTCCGCTCCCCTGCAGAGGAATATGTCTGTACGCTCTTCTGCTTCCTTTCGGGCGTCAATTTCACGATGCTCTATGCTGCCGTGGCCCGCTTTCGCATAAAACAGCTCTTCCGCAACAACGAGTTTCGCTTCTATCTCTTCGTCGTCACCTCCTGCACCTTGTTTGTCATGGTGGAACTGATGTGGCACAACCACTACGACCTGGAGCGCGCCTTCCGCAGTGGTGTCTTCCAGGTGGTCTCCTTCATCACGACCACGGGCCTCTTCAGCGATGACGCTTCCAAATGGCCCCATGTCACGTGGTTTGCTCTCATCCTCTGTATGGTTGTCGGCGGTTGCTCTGGTTCGACGAGTGGAGGCATGAAGAGTATTCGCGCGGTGATGATCCTGAAGATTATCCGTAATGAGTTTCGCCAGATTCTCCACCCCAATGCCGTCTTGCCCCTCAATGTCGATGGGCACAACGTCCCCCAGTCGAAGCGCGTCACGCTCTTGGCCTTTGTCGGACTCTATCTGATCCTGGCCTTCCTTCTGGGATTTGCCATGATGGCCTGTGGCGTTGATTCCACCAACTCCTTCACTATTGCCATCAGTAGTATGGGCAATGTGGGCCCGACCCTGGGCCTTGAGATTGGTCCGACGATGTCGTGGGCACAGTTGCCCGATGTGGCGAAGTGGATCTGTGCGTTTCTGATGCTGGTGGGACGTCTCGAACTCTTCACCGTCCTCGTGCTCTTCACCAAGGCATTCTGGAAAGATAACTAACGGGTGTTTTTGGAGAGATAATTAACAGGGTCCAGGTTGACCTCCTCTTGATTCTACGACTCTTCTTGTTCCGATGACATCACCTTCTGCCGCTTCTCCCGCCGCCTCTGCGCCCCGTCTGCTTTGGATCGACCTTCTGCGTGGATTCTTGATGCTTGCCATCATCTTCGACCACACCGAGATCTGCTTCACGGGCGATAATATCGTTCCCTATAGGATGTACGTCCCCGACGTGCTGATGGCCTTCTTCTTCCTTTCGGGCTATCTCTTCTATCGTCCTGAAGGGTTTCGCCTGCGGCATAAGCTGCACTCGTGGCTGCGCGGCGTGCTCATGCCTTATTTTATCTTCACGAGTGCCCTGGCGCTTCCCAAGGCTTGGCTTCATGGAGCCGGCGGATCGCTGTCAGATCTGCTGCTGACCATCCTCACGGGCCAAGGATCATGGTTTATTGCCTCCTTGGCCGTTGCCGAGCTCCTCTTTTGTCTCCTCCTGTGGTTGTCGCGTGCGCATTGGCGCTGGCTGGCCGGAGCAGGACTTTTCGCCGTAGCCCTGGCCTATGGCTTCGGTACGCGTCGTCTGGCTTTTGAGGCCAACTGGTGGCACGTGAATGAAGCCGTCGTGGCCTTGCCATTCCTTCTCCTGGGCTATATGGTCCATCGTTTCGATAAGCTCGGGACGAGCTGGCGACTTGGCCTTTTCGCTCTGCTGTTGGTGCTCTCCTTGCCAGTCAATGTCCTTGTGGCGAGTTCTGCGTGGCCTTCTGTCTTGGTAGGCGCGCTCGTTCTTCCCCGCCTGTTTCTCGTCAAGAACGCGCTCTCCGTGCTCCTCCTCTATCTCCTCTTCACGATCTCGCAGCGAGACGGCGTGCGGTGGGTGGAGCAGATGCCTCGCTGGCTTGCCGCGATGGTGTCCTGGACAGGACGCCGATCCATCGTCTATTATTTCTTCAGTAGTGGCATTCCCACAGCCCTTACCGCAGTCTTTTCCCGCCTCGGCTACACCTACCGTGGTTGCTATGCCGAAGTCTTGGTGGTCTTTTTTCTTAATCTTCTTCTCATCACCTTCGTCACATGGGCCATCTATCGCTACCTGCCGTGGACCACAGGCCGCAGGAAGCCGAACGGATAAGCATGGGAACGTGAGAAACCTATTGCCCCCAAGCTCCAAGGAAAGCCCAATGGACAAGGGGAAAGATGAAGGATCAGGGGAGGCCCAATGGACAAAGGAAACATGATGGGCAAAGGGAAATGATGGGCAAAAGGAATGCTGATGGACATGAAAAAACGTGTCCAGCCCAAGGCCGGACACGTTCCCATTAATCTCATTTAAACTATGTTGGAAGCCCGCTTGCCAGGTTTGTCCCAGTAGGCTTCCTTTGTTGGCTTTACGACTTCTGACTTAGATGTCGAGCAGATTGATAGCCACACGGAAGTAGCCCTTGTTGGCCTCCGGGTTCCACATCATCTGCGAGGTGATCGG
>OHYR01000331.1_pt1 | contig 11306 bp, 8 predicted proteins | sample 1580241 | NCBI WGS metagenome assembly OHYR01 (sample SAMEA3882533, study PRJEB24775) | human gut metagenome | biome: human-associated habitat; feature: intestine environment; material: feces | place: Netherlands | collected 2009/2010
TCTCCCTTTGCAACAAGGGTAAGGGCATTTTCCCAATCAGCGGTAAGTTTCGGTGACTTTACCACATCGGGAAGCACCGTAATCAGCTTCATTCCGTCCTCTGTCGGAATCATCTGCTTTTTCTCACGCTTTACGAATCCGTCTTTTACCAGTTTTTCAATAATGTCAGCTCTGGTGGCAGGTGTGCCAAGTCCTTTTCTCTCCACTTCGTCACCCATATCTTCTGCTCCGGCTCGCTCCATGGCAGACAGTAAGCTGTCCTCGGTGTAATGTTTCGGTGGCTGTGTGAAATGCTCGGAAACTCTTGTCTGCTCCACTGCAATCGTCATGCCCTCACGAAGCTCCGGCAGCTTCTTTTCTTCCTCTGCATCCGATTTATCCTCTGCGGTTTTATAGGAATTTTTGAAGAAATCCTCAAATTCCTTCCATCCATTTTTCCACACTTCCTTGCCGGATACCTTAAATACAGTATTGTTGCAGGTAATCACTGCCTTTGTGGAATTATAAATGTGCTTCTCCCCGGTCGCACACAGCAGACGGTTTGCACAAAGGGAAAGTATCTTCATTTCGCTCTCCGGGATTGCCTTTAAGTCCTGCTTGATGATCTCCATGGTAGGAATGATTGCGTGGTGGTCCGTCACTTTCTTGCTGTTCAAAATTCTTTTAATATCTGGATTGAACATGATATTCTGCTCAAATAACAGAGAATTGAAAATCGCTTCGATCACATTTTTTGCAGTACCTTCCATGTCATCGGAAAGATACTGGCTGTCTGTTCTTGGATAAGTTACTAACTTTTTCTCATAAAGGCTCTGCGTATATTCCAATGTCTGCTTGGCAGTAAAACCAAACAGACGGTTTGCATCCCTCTGGAGTGTTGTAAGGTCATAGAGCTTCGGCGGTGCTACCCACTTTTCTTCCTTTACCACGGAAGTGACAAGAGCCTGTCCGTTTTCACAGGCTCCTGCAATCCTCTCTGCTTCCGTTTTATCACTGATATGCTCTGATACCGCATCCAGACCATTTCCCATGATGTGAGCCATATAATAGGCTTCTTTCTTGAAATTCATGATTTTACTTTCACGATCCACCAGCATGGCAAGTGTCGGTGTCTGCACTCTGCCAACCTTCAATGCCTTACCGCCATATAATACCGTAAAAAGTCTTGTCCCATTGATACCCACAAGCCAGTCTGCTTCCTGCCTGCATAATGCTGAATGATACAAGTTATCATAGTCGCTGCCTGGGCGAAGATTATGGAAGCCGTCACGGATAGCACTTTCCTCCATGGAAGAAATCCATAACCGCTTCATCGGTTTTCTGCACCCTGCCATGTTGTAGGTCAGGCGAAAGATCAGCTCACCCTCCCTTCCAGCATCGGTAGCACATACAACGGCATCTACCCTGTCATCATGCATGAGCTTTTTCAAAATCTGATACTGTGCTTTTGTATCACTTTTCACTTCATGCTGCCATTCCTGCGGAATGATCGGAAGGCTCTCATAGCTCCATTTCTTCCATGCTTCCTCATAGCTTTCCGGCTGTGCCAGTTCTACCAGATGTCCCACACACCATGATACCAGATACTCATTGCCTTCCAAATATCCGTCCTTACGCTGTGTGGCACCAAGAACCGCCGCAATGCTCTGTGCCACACTCGGCTTCTCTGCAATTACAAGCTCCATCTCTATTCCTCCCCATCTTCTTCGTCATTCTCGTTGTTGTTATCTTCATTGTCATTCTCGTCTGTGTCTACTGATTCTGTATCATCACCACCATTTATGAATGCTTCGTCGGAATCCTGCTCGGTTTCTTCCTCGTCCTCATAATCGTAGTCCTCGTCAAGCTCGTCCTCATCTTCATCCTCATCAATGAAGTTTTCCTTTTTCTTCTTGGATTTCACAACATATACCACTCCGATCACAGCTACCGCAGCAATGCCCATTAAAATATATGTAAAGCCGGAACCATCTGCCTTTGCGGTATCCTCTTTCGGCTCACTTGTATCTTCCGTGCTATCTTCGGTGCTGTCCTCAACACTTTCTGCTCCCTGTGTTTTCTCTCCTGTGGTATCAGCATTATTGTTTGATAATGCGCTGTCTTTGGTAGGGATTGCAGATTCCAATGCCGCTGAATTTTTCGGAAGTGTCTCGCTGTTATCCGTTGTGGTATTCAGCAGGTCGTTTTCACTGACTTCTGTAAGGAAATACACCTTTTCATCTTCCCCATCACGATCAATCACAAGATAAAATACCTTTTCTGATGCAGTCTGGATTGTGTAAAATTCCTTGCCTTTTTCAGAAGTCTGACTGTCACTGCTCTGGTCTGCATCCTTAGAAGTATCTCCCGTACTTGGAGATTGCTTTGCTGTTGCGGAACTGCTTGAATTTGTTCCACTGCCTGTCTGGGAAACTGTATTTCCATTCACATCCGTTTTTGTATGTTCTGTGACCTGTGCGGTTGCAGAGCTAGGTTTGGTTGCCGACGCATCCACTGGGAGCTGCTGTGCCGGATCTTTTTCATTGCTGTCCTTATTCTCCGGATCGGTGTAATACGGATTGGCTGTTTTATAGATTTCAGAGGTATTTCCTGCATTATCCATGGCAGAAATCGTGAAATACTGATACCCTGCATCGAACTGTTGCAGACGGATATTCAAGGCTCCATTCGTATGCTCTGTAAACTCATAGCCATTGACATAGATTGCCTTGATACCGGAATCCGTATCATGTGCCTGAATGCTCAAAAGACCGTCGCTGACTGCCGCATTTAAGGTAGGCTTGGTAAAATCAAAACACTTGATATAACGGTTTTTCTCGTAGGTCTTGCCCTTCTGGTCTGTGACCTGCACATAAATGGTGCTGTTCTCGGAAATCTCTATGTACATATCCTCGGTAATGTCTGTCCAGCTTCCATTCTGTCCGACTTTCGCCTTTACTGTCTGAATAGTAAAATTGCCGGATACAATAGTATCCTCCACCTTGACTGTTACTTTCGTGGTATCGTTATGCCACCCAGAAGGTGTATTGATTGTGATTTTTACGCTCGGATTGATATAAGCACATTCCTTATAATCCTTTGCACACACCTCACAATCCTCATCCACCGCATACTGACTGCATTTTTCCTTGCAGGTGCATTTTGCAGAAGGCTGTGTTTCCTCGGTTGTGCCTTCTGTGGAATTTTCCGTTGTATTCTCTGTGGACTGCTCTGTGTGATTTTCTCCACTACCGGAACTGTCCTTGTTATCATTACCGGACGCTGTGCTTTCTGCACTGCTTTCCTCTGCCGCACTTTCTGTTTTCTGCTCTGCTGTATCCTCCGCATGAACCTCCACAGTATTTGCCCTGTTTGCAAAAAATGCCCCAATCGGCATACAAAAAAGTATTGCCGACAGTATCAGGGACATTAGTGCCTTAACGGATAACTTCTTCATTTTCATTGGTTGAAACCTCCTTTTCCTGTTCCCGTTTCTGTAATAAATTTCTGACTTCATCCTCACTGAGCTTGTTTAACATCTGCAAACGCTCCGATGAGATTTTATATTTTCGTATAATCTTCATGGCTTCGGCATCCTCCGCCATCTGTTTCTGTTCTGCAAGGTCTTTTTCCTTTGCCTGTAGCTGTGCTATCTGCTCTCTGACCTTTTTAAGCTGTGAATTGATTCGTTCTACTGACAAAAATAATTCCTCCCTTCGCTAATTCAATCTTCCAAAACCATAAAAATGGCTCTGCCAGTAAGAAGTATTGATTGATGTGTACTGAATTGGATCACCGCAATGCACCATCGTACCGTTTCCACAGTAGATACCAACGTGTGTAACCGGACGTCCTGCATTATAGGTTCCTGTAAAAAATATAATGTCCCCTGCCTTTGCATCTGCCGCTGATACCGGAGTACACTGGTCATAAATGCCCTGTGCGGTGGTTCTTGGCAGGTTATGTACGCCGCTGTTTGTAAATACCCAACATACAAAGCCAGAACAATCAAAACTTGCCGGAGCTGTTCCTCCAAAGGTGTATGGCATTCCCAGATACCTGTTTGCTTCCCGCATAAGCGTCTGTACGGTTGCATCATCATAAGATTCCGGTGGTATCACATTGCCGGTTCCTCCTCCGGTGCCGCCCGGTGTTTCTCCATAAATGGTCTGTTCTCCTGCTTCAAAATAAAATAACGGGTTATAATATTCCCCGTTATACAGACATTCGATATGAAGGTGGCTTCCGGTACTGCTTCCTGTATTTCCGCTTTTGCCTATATTGTCACCTTTTTTTACACTCTGCCCTGCGGACACATTTAAGCTGTCCATGTGGGCATATTTTGTGGTATATCCCTTACTGTCCGTAATCACCACATAATTCCCGTAATAGGAATCATAAGCCGCTTCCATAACCGTTCCGTCATGTGCTGCATGTACCATGGTTCCAGTCGGTACTGCTATATCCACACCCCTGTGAATCTCCTCGTCTCCTGTGTTTGGATTTTTCCGGTAGCCATAATAACTGCTGATATAGTAATACCAGTAATAATCAACCGGAGAAGCAAAGACCTGTAAGCCGCCTTTTGTCTCCGTATAGGCTCCAAAAATTTCCGTCTGTTCGCTGTCCATGCGTCCGGCTACAATGCTCTCAAGCGGTGTGACCGTAAGTGTGACACGAAGAATTGTTACGGTATATTCTTCTTCCTCCTCATACTCGTATTCCTCGGTACTGATGCTTCCATCTGCATTTGTAACTGTTCTGGTTCCGGTCTTTGTGACTGTCCTTGTCCGTGTCTCCTCCACTTCCTCAGTAGTAAGGGAATACATGGCATCAAATAATTCCTGAATTTCACTCTCCATTTCTGCGGCAGTAAATTCCGTATGGACTGCGGAAAGATAACTGATCAGTGTATATGGATCATGCCCGATTGCACCAAGGTTATAATCGTATTCATCATATCCCGGATAATCAGTTTCAATCCGGTCAATCTTGTTTTGCAGCTCCATTTCCTTTTCTGTAAAAGATAAATCTGCTGCATCAATCTCTGCCGGAAGGCTAAGATATGTGCTTGCCATCGTTGTTGTCACAGTTCCGGTAAACATGGAACCGCAGCTTGATAATGCCGACATGATCATAATAAGCAGAAGAGCAAAAATACCCACTGTGATAATCAGTGTTTTATTTTTTGTGGCAATCTCCTGTAACTTCTTTGCAATGCCGGTTGCAGCATTGGCTGTCTTTGTAAATGTTTCCTTTGCAGTCTTGGCTTCTGCTCCTGCCCGCCTTGCCTTGGCATACTCACGCTTGATACGCTGTTTCTGTAGCTGCCTTTGCAACTGCTTCTTTGGACTGTTGCCCTTTAGATGTGGATTTTCACTGATGAATTTCTCATACTCCAGCTTCATATCCGCTGTGACCTGCTTTTTCTGCAATCGCTCTAGGCGGTCACGCTTTCTCTGTGCCTTGCTCTTGCGGTGATATTTCATGTAATGGTAAACATCTTCTGCACGCTGTTCTGTCTTATGTGCACCCTCCACAGCAGAATTATCCTTTTCTGTCTCTGCAATCTTTCGATGCACAAAATACATATTTTCGGTCTGGAGTTTGTGAACCGCAGCTTTTCCAAGTCCGTCAGGCTTGAATGGCTTCTCCACTTCCACCGGAACCACCACATACTTTGCTTTTCCGGTCTGTTCATCAAAGACACGTTTCATCTCATACTGCCGCTTTTTCGGCATCTTGTCCTTTGCTTTCTGTAACTTCTGACGACTCTTTTCCGACTTATCAAAAGCCTTCTGTACTTTTTTGTCGGTAAATTCTTCCGCCTGTCCCTGCGAAAATGTGGCATCCTTTGTCTGGAAATCTCCATAATCGGACTGCTTTGTATTTTCTGACTTCGCACGCTCTCTGTGTGCGTGTTCTCTCTGCACACGCCCTTTGTGATATTTTCCTTTTTCCTCAGACCGTTGGTAGGTGTCCCTGACATGAACCTCATTTTCCATCGTGCTGTCAGAATCCCCCGGCTGTTCCTCCTGCATGAAACTGTTTTCCTTTAAGAATGCCTTTTCCGCATCGGCTTCTGACTTCTGGACATTGTGACCAGAAGTGTTCTGTTGCTGTTGCAACTGACGGTAATATTTCTTTTTATTGCCCGTTTTTCTCTCTGCTCCAGTTTCCGACTTTTGGACATTGTGACCAGAAGTTACATTTTTTGTATCACTGCCATGGTTCGCATCCCGTGGCAGATTGCTCACAGGCTTCTCATTGGCATGAAAATGATTTTCCGTAGGAAAGGTGTTATCCTGCCTGTGTTCTGTGTGTTTTGCTCCAGTCACTTCCTTGTCTTTGGAAAATGTCTCTTTTTCAAATGCCTTTACTGCCTGCTTCTTCTGTCTTTTTTCTGCCATTTTATATTGCGTCCTCCTTCTGCACCGATTCCTCCGGCTTGGTATTCATAATTCTGTAAGTCTTGGTGTCTGTCGGGTATTTATCCACGAAGGGAATTACCACGTTATCAAACAGTATCAGACCACTTCCCGGCTCGGAGTTGGTGACATAGGAAAGCTGCTTATCAGATAGTCCCAGTTTATCAGCGAGAATTGCCTGATCTTTGGCATTCTGATTTAACAGATACACAAAATCGCTGTTACCCAAAATACCCTCAATCTCCTCAGAACGGAGAAAATCGCCCACATTCTGCGTCAAACCTGTCGGAATACCGCCCCATTTTCTGAAACGCTTCCAGATTTCCACGGAATAAATAGCTGTCTGCTTCTCCTTCAGAAGAAGGTGGAACTCATCACAGTAATAACGGGTAGCAATCTTTCGCTCCCTGTTCTGCGATACCCTGTTCCAAACCGCATCCTGCACGATTAACATACCCAGCTCTTTCAACTGATTTCCCAAGTCTCTGATGTCAAAGCACATGATACGGTTGCCGCTGTCCACATTGGTATGGTGGTTGAAGTAATTCTGTGAACCATGCACATACAGCACAAGGCTGTTTGCGATACGCTCTGCCTTTGGATTTTTGTGTGCTAACAGGGCATCATATAAATCCTCCAACAGCGGCATATTTTCCGGCACCGGATTTTCAAAATATTTATCGTAAATATGACGGATGCATTCGTCGATGATACCTTTCTCATCATTCTCCAGACCGTCCTTGCCACCTGCAATCAGATCACACAATGTAATGATAAAATCGGATTTCAGCTTTAACGCTTCCTTATCCCCCTTATGGGATAACTGTATATCCATAGGGTTCAGATAGTCTTTGGAATTGGTGGCAAGTTTTACCACCTGTCCATGTAGTGCTGCCACAAGAGCAAAATACTCTCCCTCCGGATCGCAGATGATAATATCGTCCTTTGTGATAAGAAAACAGCTTAAAATCTCACGCTTTGCACTAAAACTCTTACCACTTCCGGGAGTACCTAAGATAACTCCGTTTGGTGTACGGAGCCTTTTGCGGTCTGCCATGATCATGTTGTTGCTGAGTGCATTTAATCCGTAATAGATTGCCGGTGCAGGCATAAATAATTCCTGTGTGCAGAATGGTACTAAGATTGCGGTACTCTTTGTGGAAAGGGTACGCTCAATTCCGGTTTCATTGCACCCAATCGGTGCAGATGCCATAAGGCCCTGCTCCTGTAAATACTGTAAACATCTGAGGTCACAGTTTGCCTGCTGAATGATACCGGACACCCTCTGCATTAAACTCTCCAGTTCCCTCCTTGTTCTTCCATAACAGGTAATGAGAAATGTCATGTTGATCATCTTCTGGTTGCTTGTGTTCAAATCGTCCAGAAACTCCAGTGTATCCTTTTCATAAGTCACAATGTCCGTCGGTAAAATATCCATATCATAGCCACTTCGTACTGCTTTTTTCTGCTCCTCAATCTTCATTTTCTGGATATTGGAAATAACCGCTTTTAACTTCTTGATTGCCTTTACCGGATCTTCCGTCTGCATGTGCATGGAAATCGTAAGATTAGCATCAATATCCAGAAGATGCTTGATCAGCTCGTCCGTAAACTTCGGTGCGATAATATCCAGATAGGACACACAGCCATACATATTTCCCGACTTGAAGCGGTTCGGATAGCGGAAATCAAACCCCGGCGGTGCAATATAGTCCTTGACCGACTTACCGGATTCTGCCAAATCCTTAAATGAAAAACGGAAAGGCTCCATCGTATCCTGATTAAAATATTCATGCAGGATGCGCAGTCTTTCCTTTCCGTCCAGTCCCCTCGCAAGGGTTCCTATGTTGTTTAAGTTCCGTATGACATCTTTTTCAATGTTGTTAAGGCGGCTCTTGGCTTCCTTGTAGCCATTGCTCTCCACACCAAAAATCAGATATTTTGATTTGATGATACCGTTGTTGCCCTTTGCCGCCTGCTTCTTTAACATCTCCGTGTATTCCTCACGGATGTCGTTAAAATCATCCTCCTGCCACGGAATGTCAAACTGTTCTGTAAGCATCTGCTCGTTGACCTGCCTGTTGAAAAGCACCAGTTCAAACTTCACAGACGGATCAAAATAATTGATAAGCTTGCTGTACTGTGCCAGTATGTCCGCCTGGTCATCCACTTCCAGAAGCTCATAGTTTATATCAAAAAATTCCACCATCTTTGTATAATAACGGTGGCTGACCTGACAGATACCATCACGGAACATCTTTTCAAAAGTGATCGTCCTTTGTGCGGTAGTCGGCTTTTCTTTCTCAATGCTCTTTCCCGATAAAATATGCTTTAACTGTATAAGACGCTTCTTTTCTGAAAAGGTAAGACCGCCACTTTTACTGTTGTTCCTGCTATTGCCTTTATAACTGCTTTTTCTGCGGCTTTCCGGTTCTGCCTTTTGCTTTTTCTTCAAGATAACGAACCTCCCTTCGTATTTTTTCTTTCTCTTCCAACTGCTTGTATAAGTTCTCTGTCCGGTATGGTCTTATGCCCGGTGTGAGTATCTTCTGCCGGAGCATAAAATACAAAATCTTCTCCGCCGGAAACCCGTTTTTCTCATACATCGCAAAAAAGAAGAACGGAAGCATTGCTCCCATCATAAGAAGTGATGCGGCTGATGTCCCGATCAGTCCCTTCGTCAAAAAATACAGCGGGATGCCCGTTACTGCCGCACCACTGAAACAGATAATCTGTCTCTTTGTTAAATTCAGTGCCACTTTTGTCTTGATCCCGGACAAATCCTTTGGCACCTGCACAGATATTGCCATGTCGTTCCTCCCTTAGTGCGCATTCCAGATAGATTTTGACAACGAACCTGTCTTAAACAGGGAAAAGCATAAAATAACGGTATATGCTGCCACCGACCAGAGTGCCGTATGCAGGTTGTCGGATACTGCCACACCAGCCACAAGCACTGCATAGATAGCGACACACACCATCATAAAAAATCCCTGAAATGCCAATGCACAAAGTCCCTTAAAATAATTGGTTCCTATCGTTCCCCATTCCCGGTTGGTTACGGTTGCACAGGGAACCGGTGCTACTGATACATAAAGATATATTTCAATCATTCGCCCATAAAGAATGACGGTGATCAGGACTGACATGATTTTCATACATAAACTGACGATCATGGTCTCCATCCCCAGTCCTAACAGCTCGCCTATGCTCATCTCCGAAAACTGCTCATTGAACATCGTTTGCAGCGTACTTGAAACATCAATACTGGTTTCCCCGCTGATTGCTGCCGCTGCGGAATTGACGATGTGGCTTCCCACATCAAATACCGCCATTACAATGTCAAAAGTCTTGCTTAACAGCATGACTGCAATACACGCTTTCATAAAAAAACGGATAAAAATTGCCGTATTGAAGTCATGCAGGTTATTCTTGTCAATAACCATGGAAATAAGCTCGTAGACGAGTACAAAACTGATGATCATTCCCGCTATGGGAATCATCACGTTATCGGACAGGGTTTTTATCATGTCAAAAATACCGGAGTTCCAAGTGCTGGGAGTTTTGCTGACCTCCCCTGCAATCGTGCCTACCTTGTCATTAACATCGGTAAACATGGTTTCAAAATTGGTCAGCACCCATCCCTGCAACAGTTCCTTTATGAATTCAGTAATCTTATCAATGATTCCGCCCATAAATTATGAGAACAGTGTGGTAAGCTGTGGAATTACCGTCTGTGCCACAATGATGATGCCACCGCCACTCATAAGCTGCTTGATGCCCTGTGATTTTGCACCAGGATTATCATTTCCGTATCCTTCGAGAAGATTGATAACGCCCCATACACCCACACCTGCGCCGATTGCGGTTACTACTGTTTTAAGTCCTGTTACTGATGTTGTAAAAAAGCCCATTTGTTTGTCTCCTTTTTCTTGAAAAATAAAATAAAAAAGGGAGCTGTTCTGATTTGTGATTTTTCAGAAAAACTCCCATAACAATAGTTCTAATATTTAGTTGTAAAGTCACTTCTGGACATTGTGACCAGAAGTTACTCAGCAATTTCTCCGACATCGCATACCTCATCCACCACATCATTCTTCTTAAAGCGGAGTCTGTTGCGGTTCTTAACGTATTTTTCAATGTCAAACTCATTCTTTTTGTCATAATCGGATAACAGCGGGTACTGCTTATGCTTCGTTATATCAAATTTATCTGAGAAAAATGGTCTCACACCTCTAAGCTGCATGATACACTTGCTGCCATCCATGACCGCAATCTCGTCCTGACTCATTAACTCCTTTCCAGTCTTTTGATAATTCAGACCGTAGGACTGGCTCGTACCTCTCGTATCCGAGGTATTATAAAGGTCAATCGTTTCTTTTCCAAGGATTTCTGCCAAGTCTTTCAGAGTATCTTTCTCTTTTCCTCCCAGAAACAGGGTTGTGTCGCAGTTTCCTTCAATCGTGGAAGCGTTGTCCCGGTACAGAGCCTTAAGCTGTGACTTTGACTGCAAAATAATAGAAGCTGATATTTCCCTGCTACGAATGGTAGCAATCAGCTTCTCAAACTGTGGAATCTGCCCGATGTTCGCAAACTCGTCCAGTAAGCACCGGACGTGGATCGGCAGTCTCCCGTTATATACATCATCTGCCTTGTCACAAAGCAGGTTGAATAACTGCGAATACATGATACTTACAATAAAATTGAATGTGGCATCGGTATCGGAGATAATGACAAACAGTGCTGTCTTTTTCTCCCCCAATGTATCAAGCTCCAGTTCATCATAAGCAGTCAGGTCACGCAGCTCCTTGATGTCAAATGGTGCCAACCTCGCACCACAGCTAATCAGAATAGATTTTGCTGTCTTTCCAGAGACAAATTGTCAAGGACTTTTTCATC
>OHYR01000335.1_pt1 | contig 11139 bp, 6 predicted proteins | sample 1580241 | NCBI WGS metagenome assembly OHYR01 (sample SAMEA3882533, study PRJEB24775) | human gut metagenome | biome: human-associated habitat; feature: intestine environment; material: feces | place: Netherlands | collected 2009/2010
CCGATGAGGAGCGGGAAGAGCCACAGACCGATATTCTGAATCCAGAAGATCAGCGCGTAGGCAGAACCAATCACCTTGGCATCGACGAGCTTCGGCACGCTGGGCCACAGAGAGGCCGGTACGAGCGAGAAGGAAGCACCGAGGACGAGGATGGTGAGATAGGCCACGATGACACCGCCCACCTGGCTGCCCTTGAACTCAGGAAGTACGAAGGCGAAGGTGAGGTGGCAGGCGATGAGCAGGATAGAGCCCAGCACGAGCATGGAAGCAGCCTTACCCTTGTGGTCGACATAGTTGCCGAGCACCGGCGTGATACCCACGGCGAGCAAGGGGAAGACGGCGAAGATAGACTCTGCTGACTGGCGCATGTAGCCCATATAGCAATAGGTGACGAGACCAGCTATGGAGAGGGCCAGTACGAAGAACTTCACGGCCTTCTGCTTCATGAAGTTGAACAAGAAGGCGGTGGCGGCTACGAAGAGCATGATGACATACTGGATGTAGGTCACGCTCTGAGAACCCCAGAACGAGTCGGCGGGCACCTCAGTGAAAGTGAGGTTGCACTGGAGCATGTTCACAGCATACTTCTGGAAGGGGAAGATGGCGGAGTAGTAGAGCACGCAGAGCAGTGATACGAGCCAGAAGCCACTGGAGGTGAGAATCTGGCCAAGGTCGCTGAGTTTGAATGGCTCGTCCTTCTCCTCAGCCTCGCCAGTCTGCTCGTCGAGCTTCTTGTCCATAAAGAAATAGACGACCAGCATGATCATGGCGATGCAGAGCAGCACCACACCGAAGGCTACAGAGCGCGACACGCTGACGACACCGCCAAACTTGGCTACGAACGGCGAGAAGATCATGCAGGTGGCCACACCGAGACGGGCCAATGCCATCTCTGATCCCATGGCCAGTGCCATCTCGCGGCCCTTGAACCATTTCACGATACCGCGCGAGACCGTGATACCAGCCATCTCCGTACCGCAACCGAAAAGCATGAAACCGATGGCGGCCAACTTGGCAGAGGCGGGCATTCCCTCATAGAAGGGTGAGACGCCGAGCTGTTCGAAGACGGGAATATGGTTGAGGTTGTTGGTGAACCAAGTCTCCAGGCCGCTGCCGATGAAGCCGTCGCTGACAGCGTACCACTTGATGCAAGCGCCCACCAGCATCACGCCACCAGAGAGAAGGGCCGTGAAGCGGACACCCATCTTGTCGAGGATAATACCGGCAAAGATGAGGAAGAAGATGAACACGTTGAGGAACGTCTCGGAACCCTGCATGGTGCCGAAGGCGTCAGAATCCCAGCCGCGCTGCGACTGCATGAGGTCTTTGATCGGAGACAAGATGTCTACGAAGATGTAGGCACAGAACATGGCCAGTGCCAGGAGCAACAAGGCGGTCCAACGGATGGCTGCCGAGTCGCGCAAAGTTTTATTTTCCATTTTTTGTTATTTTGTTGATTGACTTTCCTGTGATTACTTCTTCAGCCAGCGGTCGAGCCACTCGAAGAAGGTGCGCTGCCAGAGAATGCCGTTCTGCGGCTGCAATACCCAGTGGTTCTCATCGGGGAAGATGAGCAGTTCTGCGGGAATGCCGCGAAGGCGGGCTGCATTGAAAGCACCCATGCCCTGGTTGGCATTGATGCGATAGTCCATCTCGCCGTGGATGCAGAGAATCGGCGTGTCCCACTTGTCAACGGTGAGGTGGGGGCTGTTCTCATAGGTGCGGCGGGCGTTGTCCGTGCGGTCCTGGTTCCAGTAGGCGTCGTCATACTCCCAATTGCTAAACCAGGCCTCCTCGGTATCGGTATACATCGACTCCAGATTGAAGGCACCGTCGTGGGAGATAAAGCACTTGAATCGTTTGTCGTGGTGGCCGGCAAGGTAATAGACGGAGAAACCGCCGAAAGAGGCGCCGACAGCACCGAGACGGTCTTTGTCAACAAACGGGAGGTTGTTGGCAGCATCGTCGATGGCAGCCAGATAGTCTCTCATGCATTGGCCCGTCCAGTCGCCAGAGATCTCCTCGTTCCACTTGCTGCCATAGCCAGGCAGTCCACGACGGTTCGGGGCGACGACCACATAGCCGTTGGCAGCCATGATCTGGAAGTTCCAGCGGTAGCTCCAAAACTGTGAGACGGGGCTCTGCGGGCCACCCTCACAGAAGAGCAGCGTAGGATACTTCTTGTTGGGGTCGAAGTGGGGCGGGGTGATGATCCACACCTGCATCTCCTTGCCGTCAGAGGTCTTCACCCAGCGGTCCGTGACGTTGCCCACAGCCATCTGGTCGTAGATGTGCTTGTTCTCGAAGGTGATCTGCGTCTGCTCCGACTGTCCCTCCTTCTTAGCGGGCTTGATGACGTAGAGGTCACTGGGGACGGTGATGCTCTGGCGCGTGCCGAGGAGCTTGCCTGTGTTGCCCAGCAGCTGGAGAGCCACGTAGTTGTGGTCGCCCTCGGTCAGCTTCTTCACCTCGCCCTTGAGGTTGGTCTGGTAGGCGTTGACCGTGGCGTGCCAGCAGCCAATGAAGTAGAGGGTCTTGGAGTCGGTGTTCCAGCAGTAGTCATCGACGTTGGAGTCGAAGGCCTCTGCGACATACGACTTCTTGCCCGTGGCCAGCTCATAGACACACAGGCGGTTGCGGTCGCTCTCGTAGCCATCGTGCTCCATGCTGAGCCAGGCCACATACTTGCCGTCCGGCGAGAAGCGCGGATTGACGTCGTAGCCGACGTTCATGTCGCCCTCCTGGTGGTTAACTTTCTGGTTGCGGAGCGACTTGGTATAGTTGATCTTTGGAGCCACATAGCCCTCGGGCTTGCAGAGGTTGCGGTCGGCCTTGGTCTCGATGTTGAAGAGGAAGATGTCGGCGTCGGTGGAGACGGCGTAGTCCACGCCCACCTTCTTGCGGCAGGTGTAGGCGATGTGCTTAGAGTCGGGGCTCCAGTCAAACTGCTCGATGCCACCAAAGGGTGCCAGCGGGCTCTCGTAGGGCTGTCCCTCGAGGATATCCCATCCTGCGTCGATGCCCTGGACGGATACCTGTGCGACGAAGGGGTGAGCAATGCTCTCCACATAGTGGTCCCAGTGGCGGTAGTTCATGTCCGTGACGAGACGGCCCGATGCCATAGGAAGGTCGTCGGGGTTCTTCTTGATCGTGCCGTGGTAGGGCAGCGACTTGATGAGCAGTACGCGGCTGCCGTCGGGTGAGAACTTGAATCCCTCGATGGCCGTGGCGTCCTTCGTGAGCTGTGTGCGGCCCGAGCCGTCAGGGTTCATGGCCCATACCTGACCTCCACGAAGGAAGGCGATGCGCTTGCCGCCTTCGATCCATACAGGGTCGCTCTCGCTCTTGGCGTCGGTGGTGAGTTTGGTCTGGCCCGTGCCGTCAGCGTTCATGATAAATAACACTTGGTGGCCGCGGTTCTCCTTCACGCTGTAGTAGCCCACCTGATAGACGACCTGCTTGCCGTCGGGTGAGGCTGCCGCAGAGCCCACACGTCCCATGGCCCAGAGAGTCTCGGGAGTCATGATGTCGCCTTTCAGCATCACCTGCTTGCTCTTGCCAATGTTCACGTCTTGTGCTTGCGTTTGTGCCACGCCGCCGCTCAGTAGCATTGCAGTCGTCATGGCGATTGTAAGGTTTTTGTTCATCGTTATAAATCTAAAGTACTCACGGACATTTTTTGCCCGTGAGTAACCGTTGTTATTTCTGAAAAAGTGATTTTTTCCATGGATAGTCCTTTTGGTGTCTTCCCAGGAAAGATCCTTCTGTCTGAAAAGAGAGGCCGGGTGCTGTAAGACACCCGGTTGGTGGGGGAAGAGCTATTGCTTCTTCCTCCTGTTTAGATCCTCCTTCTTTCTTCTCAGTTCCTCCTGCTGCTTCTGCTGCAGTTCCTGCATGGCCTGCATGCGGGCCATCAGGCCGTTCTGCTTCTTCGGGTTCTTCTGGTTCTCCGAACGGCGTGCCTCAAGGTAGTCCAGCAACTTCTTCTCGTTGGTAGTCTTGCGCAGCGTGAACATAATGGCTGCGGAGAAGAACAGGGAGATGAAGTAGTAGAAGTTGAGACCTGACGAGTAGTCGTTGAACATGAAGAAGAACATCAGTGGCATGAGATACATCATCCACTGCATCATCTTCATCTGCTCGGCTTGCTGACCGACCATCTGGTCCTTCTGCTGCTGCATGGTGAACCAGGTGTAGAGGATGTTGGCACCGCAGAAGAGGATACAGGTCAGGGACAGGTGGTCGCCGATGAGCCAGATATTCGTACCCCATTCGACGATGGGGTCGTAGGTGCTCAGATCCAGCATCCACAGGAAACTCTGTCCGCGCAACTGGATGGCATTTGGCACGAAGTTGAACATTGCAATCCAGATCGGCAACTGGATCAGCATCGGCAGACAGCCTGAGAGCGGGCTGACGCCATACTCCGAGTAGAGCTGCATCATAGCCTGCTGCTTCTTCATCTGATCCTCCGGCTTGTCATACTGCTTCGTGGCCTCGTCGAGTTTCGGTTTGAGCACGCGCATCTTGGCAGAACTCATGTAGCTCTTCTTCACCATCGGGAAGGTGATGACCTTGAGCAGGAGTGTGATGAGGATGAGCACGACACCCATCGGGAAGAAGGTGCTCAGCCAGTCGAAGACATAGATGGTGAACCAGCGGTTGATGATACGGAAGAGCGGCCAGCCCAAATAGACAAGCTGCTGCATCTCCAGATCCTTGCCGAAGGCGCTCTCTTTCTCCACCTTCTGCAGGAGGCGGAAGTCGTTGGGGCCATAGTAGAACTCCAGTTCCGTGGCCTTCTTGCCCGTGGGGTCGAAGGCCGTCTTCAGGCGTGCCTGGTAGTTCTTCAGATAGTGCGACTCCTTCTTCAGCGGGGTGCTCTTCAGTCGTGCGCCCGTCTGGAAGTTGTCCTTCGAGATCATCACTGCCGAGAAGAATTGGTTCTTGAAGGCCACCCAGTCGAGGGCGTCCTCCGTGGTCTCCTCTTTCTCCGAAGCCTCGCTCAGATGGTCTGTGCCACCGTCGGCCTTCTTGTAGGTCAGTGTGGCATAGCGGTTCTCAAAGGTGAAGCCGCGCTCCTGCTGTCGTGCGTTCTCCTCCCAGGAGATGCCCACCTCGTTGTAGTCGGGGGCGAAGAGGCCACCCAGACCGTTGGCGCGCAGGCTCACGCGGAGAATATAGTCCTTGCCCAGGACGTAGTCCAGCGTCAGCGTCTTGCCCGGTGCAGCCTCCGCCGTCATCGTCACCGTGGAGTCGGTGACGTTGCTGGGCGTGAAGTAAAGGTCCTCAGTCTCGATATTGAGTTCTTTGCCCGATAGCAAGTAGTTGAGCCGCTGGTCGTTGCCCTCGAAGAGGGTGACGTTCTTGGTATCTTTCGAACCGTCCTGCACCTTCAGGTTGTGGCCCACATAGTCCTTGATGACGGCCTTGGCCACCGTACCACCCTTCGTGGAGAGCGTGAGGGCGAGCTTTCCGTTCTGGAGCACCACGTCCTGTGCCGTGCCCGAGAGCGACTTGTGGAAGAGGGCCGACGTATCGGCTTGGGCCTTCTCTTGCTGTTGCTGCTGCAGCGCCTCCTTCTTGGCCTGTTGTTGTTTGGCTTTGACCGCACGGAGAGAGTCTTCTACAAACTCCTTCCGCTGCTGCTCTAGCTGCTCCTCCGAGGGCTGTTGCCAGCGCAATGAGCACAAAGCCGGTAATCGTATTTTTGTCCATTCGTTTATCTGATACTGTTTCTTTGTCTGATGAGAGGTGCTACTACGCCTTGTGGTTCTCGCCTGCCACGCGGACGAAGTCGAGGAAGAGGGGGTGTGGCTTCAGCACCGTACTCTGATACTCGGGGTGGAACTGCGTGCCGATGTACCATTTCAGCCCCGGTATCTCCACAATCTCGATAAGGTCGCTCTCAGGATTGCGTCCCACGCAGTTCATGCCGTTGCGCTCAAACTCCTTCTCGAAGTTGTTGTTGAACTCATAACGGTGGCGGTGGCGCTCCTGAATGTGCTCAGACTTATATATATTGAACACGCGCGAACCTTGTTTTAATACACACTCGTAGGCACCCAGACGCATCGTACCACCCATGTTGGTGATGTTCTTCTGCTCCTCCATGATGTCGATGACGTTGTGGGGTGTCTTCTTGTCCATCTCGCGGCTGTTGGCGTCGGCGTAGCCCAGCACGTTGCGTGCAAACTCCACCACCATCATCTGCATACCGAGGCAGATACCGAAGGTCGGGATATCGTGGGTGCGGTTGTAGTGGGCAGCGATGACCTTGCCCTCGATGACACGCTGGCCGAAGCCCGGGCAGACGACGATGCCGTCCTGTCCCTTGAGCATCTCGCCGACGTTCTCCTCGGTAATCTCCTCGGAGTTGATAAACGTCAATACGGTCTTGCGGTCGTTGTATGTGCCAGCCTGAAGCAGCGCCTCGCGGATGCTCTTGTAGGCGTCCTGCAGGTCATATTTGCCGACGAGTCCGATGTGCACTTCCTCGGTAGCCTTGGCGCGGCGGTCGAGGAACGACTTCCATGGACCCAGGGCCGGACGCTCTCCGATAGGCTCATGACACTTGCGCAGGATGGCTTCGTCGAGCCCCTGGTTCTGCATGGCCACGGGCACCTCGTAGATGCTCGGCAGGTCCTCGCTCTGCACGACGCAGTCGAAATCGACGTTGCAGAAGTTGGCCACCTTCTTGCGAATGCCCTCGTCGAGGTGCTTCTCCGTGCGAAGGACGAGCACGTCGGGCTGGATACCGACGCTCTGGAGCTCCTTCACGCTGTGCTGCGTGGGCTTCGTCTTCAGCTCACCCGCTGCGTGCAGGTAGGGCACGTAGGTCAGGTGGACGTTGATGGCGCGGTCGCCCAGCTCCCATTTCATCTGGCGGATCGCCTCCATGAACGGCGCACTCTCGATGTCGCCGATCGTACCGCCAATCTCGGTGATGACGAAGTCGTAGTGATATTTCTGGCCAAGCTGCTTGATGTTGCGCTTGATCTCGTCCGTGATGTGAGGTACGACCTGGATGGTCTTGCCCAGATAGTCGCCGCGGCGCTCCTTGTCGATGACGCTCTTGTAGATGCGGCCCGTCGTCATGGAGTTGGCCTTGGTGGTCTGGATGCCGGTGAACCGCTCATAGTGTCCCAAGTCAAGGTCCGTTTCCATACCATCGACCGTCACATAGCACTCGCCATGCTCATAGGGGTTCAGCGTTCCCGGGTCGATATTGATGTAGGGATCGAACTTCTGAATGGTGATGTTATAGCCCCTTGCCTGGAGCAGCTTGCCGATAGATGAGGAGATAATCCCCTTGCCAAGCGATGAAACTACACCGCCGGTCACAAAGATGTATTTTGTCTCAGCCACTTTGTTGATAAATGTATATGTTATAACAAGGTGCAAATTTACAATAAATAACCGAAAGTGGCAAGTTCTTACGGCTTTTATTTGTATCTTTGCGCCTAAATTAATAACGCTCGAACGAATGAAAACGATGATATGGATGGCGTTTAGCCTGCTTTGCCTGCCGACAATCGCCACGGCCCAGGCCAGATCGCACGCCTCAAGATCCGCAGTTTCAGCGGTTTCCGTAGAGAAGCCCCATGGCGATCTCTCGGATCCAGTTGACTCGCTTGCGCTCCTGCGCGACTCTATCTTTGGTGATGCGGCTCGTCGACCTGCCTACCGTCCTTCCAAGGTTGCTCCGCTCTCCGCAGCACAACTTTTCCTGCCTCTGACCTTCTACAAGGGCAAGGTGCTCGACGCTTTCTCCCTCTCTGGTGGAAGCACGGGGGAGCAGGCCTTTGTCGATAGCACCCTGCTGGGCCTCTATGTGCGCCGGCCCGACTTGGTGCGCACCACTTCTGCTCGCCTCCGTGCCGACCGTTCCGACCTCGACCTCATCGAGGCGCCCATACAGACCGAGACGGAGATGGGCGACCATGCAGACCCCATGCCCGTGGAGCCCGACGTCGTGCCCGTCCAGCTGGTGGTCCATAAGCCCAACTTTTGGCATTACTCGGGTTACTACTCCCTGCGCTTCATGCAGAACTACGTCTCCGACAACTGGTATAAGGGAGGCGAGAGCAACTACTCCGCCCTGGGATCCGTCATCATGGAGGCCAACTACAATAACAAGCAGAAGGTGAAGTGGGAGAACAAGCTGGAGATGCGCTTCGGATTTCAGAGTTCCCGTTCCGACTCGCTCCATCGCTACAAGACCACGGAGGACCTAATCCGACTCACCTCCAAGTTGGGCCTGCAGGCTTCGAAACGTTGGTACTACACGCTCCAGTTGCTCACCTACACGCAGTTCACCCACAGCTATCGGTCCAACGACCCGACCCTCTACTCCGACTTCCTTGCCCCGCTCAATGTCAACCTCTCTTTGGGTATGGACTATAGTGTCGATTGGCAGCACCACCGGTTGAAGGGCAACATCCATCTCGCTCCGCTGGCCTACAACATGAAGTACACCCGTGTGCGCTCCCTCTCCTCCCGCCTCGGCATCGAGGACAACCGCAGGGTGCTCAACGACTTTGGTTCGGAGTTTACGGTCGATCTCTCGTGGACGCTGATGGAGGACCTGACCTGGCGCACGCGCCTCTATGGCTACACTACCTACGAGCGTGTGGAGTTGGAATGGGAAAACACGTTCGTCTTCCAGTTCAACCGCTTCGTCTCTGCGCAGATCTTCCTCTATCCCCGCTTCGACGATGGCGTGGCGCGCGATAGCCACCACGGCTACTTGCAGTTTAAGGAGTACGCCTCGATAGGCTTCAATTTCAGTTTTTAGATTTTGGACTGAGCCCCCTGTTTGGAGCATGGGCCTTGCCACCAGCGATCAAGCGAAGCTGGGGACAAGGCCCATGTCTCATATTAGCGGTAGTCCCCCTCCTTATCCGAGAATCTTCCCCCGGTTGATGATGCCCACGTAGGTCAGTAGGATTACGTTCATCATCAGGGCGTAGATGATGGTGGGGATGGCCATGCGCCCGTCGTTGAAGACAAAGGGGCTGGAGGCCACGGCGATGGCCTGGGCTGCGTTCTGCATGCCCACCTCGATAACGATGGTGCGCCGCTCCTGTGTACGCAGGCGGAAGACGTAGCAGAGCAGTCCCGCCCCCGTGGTGGCACAGAGGAGGAGCAGGGTGGTGGCCAGGCCCAGTGTGCCGAAGTTGTCGGCGATAGTGGTCTTGTGTTGCACGAAGAAGATGCCGGCCAGCAGTATCAGGGCCGGGAAGGCCAGTCGGGAGAGCACTCGTTCGATCTTTCGGGCCGTCTCTCGCCAGTAGTGGCGCACGCCAATGCCCAGAAGGATAGGCAGCAGCATCGTCACCACGTTTTGCATCAGCAGGTTGACCACGGGCAACTTCACTCCCATGGCCTCGCCCAGGTGGGCGGTGGTGGCCTGCATGATCAGCGGGACGGTGAAGAGGGTGATGAGGCTGCTGACGGCCGTGAGCGATACCGACAGGGCCACGTCGCCCTTGGCCAGCATCGAGAAGACATTGGACGAACTGCCTCCAGGACAGCAGGCGATGAGCATCAGGCCGATGGTGAAGAGCGGGCTCAGCGACAAGGCGCCTGCCACGCCCCAGGCGATGAGGGGCAGCAGGAACAGTTGGCCGATCATGCCGGCCAGGACAGCTTTGTAGCGGAGCATGACTAAGCGGAAATCCATGCCCTCCAGCGTCAGTCCGAGGTCGAACATCAAGGTGGTGAGGATAGGCAATACGATAAACAGACTGTTCATAGTCGTGGTGTGATATAGGTTTGACTTAATTGATAACCAAGGTTGTGTGCGAACGCCGACAAACTGCTTCCGTGTCTGCCTTCTGTCCTGTTTGGAGAGAGGAGGATGGAAGCAGTCTGTCTGCGCAATAGAATGTCGGATTGGGAAAAGCCTGTCTGGGTCTTGGGCCTTTCGCCCGCGGTCCCATGGGCGTCCCGTTCCAGTTTCTTTCTCTTATTCTACATGGAGGGCCTTGAGGATGTCGGCCATCTTCTGCTTTGTCGTCACCTCGGTGGGTACGAGCGGCAGGCGGAGCACGTTCTCTATCATGCCCATGTCGTTGAGCAGGGCCTTCACGCCCGCAGGGTTGCCATCGACGAAGAGGAGCTTGTAGAGTTCGGTAAACTGATGGTGGATCTTGCGTGCTTCGCCATAGTTGCCCTCAAACTCCAAGCGGATCATGCGGGAGAACTGGCGGGGCAGGGCGTTGCCGATGACTGAGATCACACCGACGGCTCCGCTGGCTATCATCGGGAACGTCAGCGCGTCGTCGCCGCTGATCACCTCAAAGCCCTCAGGCTTGTTCTTGATGATCTCGTCGACTTGCTCCAGGCTGCCCGAGGCTTCCTTGATGCCCACGATGTTGGGGAAGTCCTTGGCGATGCGGCACGTCGTGGCCGCCTTCATGTTCACTCCCGTGCGTCCCGGCACGTTGTAGAGCACCAAGGGCAGCGGACTGGCCTCGGCGATGGCCTTGAAGTGCTGGTACAAGCCCTCCTGCGACGGCTTGTTGTAGTAAGGACAGATGCTCAGGATGCCGTCGATACCCTCCCAGTCGCTGGACTTCATCTCCTCGATGACGGCCCGCGTGTTGTTGCCGCCACAGTATTTGAGCAGGGGCACGCGGCCCTTCACCACGCTCTTGACGACCCGGGTGATCTCGTCTTTCTCGCTCCGCGTCAGGCAGGGCGTCTCGCCCGTTGTGGCCAGGATGCACAGGAAGTCGGCACCATTGTCCAGTTGATAGTTGACGAGTCGCTCCAAAGCCTCGAAATCGATGCTCATGTCGCTCTTGAAAGGAGTGATCAGCGCAACTCCCAATCCTCTGAAAATATTACTCATATCGTTGTCTGTTCTTGTGTCTCCTCCCCGCTTTCCGGTGGAAGGAACTGGGTAAAAGATGCTATGTTTTGACTTTGATGGCGCAAAAATAAGCCTTTTTTCTCAAACTGGCAACCAAAGTGTTCATTTATTTAGCCGAAACGCAATTTTCCTGCGGTTCCAGCCCGTCATACTCCACATCCCACAGAAATAGCGCGTGGGCTGGCATGCTCTCGCCCGCGTCGCTCCTGGTGCCCTTAGCGAGCACCTCCTCCAGCCTTTGCAGCGAGAGGCGTCCGCGT
>OHYR01000337.1_pt1 | contig 11117 bp, 7 predicted proteins | sample 1580241 | NCBI WGS metagenome assembly OHYR01 (sample SAMEA3882533, study PRJEB24775) | human gut metagenome | biome: human-associated habitat; feature: intestine environment; material: feces | place: Netherlands | collected 2009/2010
GAGGTCGCCATCGGTGCTGACCTGTGCACCATCGACGAGGCGAAGGACTTCATGGAAGAGGTTCCCGCCAAGATCCCGTTCATGGGTACGTCCTGCTGCCCCGCGTGGAGCGTGATGGCTAAGAAGCTGTTCCCCCAGCAGGCCGAGTGTATCAGCATGGCCATGACCCCCATGGTCCTGACCGCCCGCCTCATCAAGAAGGAAAAGCCCAACGCCCGTATCTGCTTTATCGGCCCCTGCGCCGCCAAGAAGCTGGAGGCCAGCCGCCGTTCCGTCCGCAGTGAGGTCGACTTCGTCCTGACCTTCGAGGAGCTGATGGGTCTGTTTGAGGCCAAGGCTGTCAACTTTGCCGACCTGCCGGACAACCCGGAGGATGCCTTCAACAGCGCCAGTGCCGACGCCCGCGGCTTTGCTGCCTCCGGTGGTGTCGCACAGGCGGTTGTCAACGCCATCAAGAAGATGGACCCGGACCGCGAGGTCAAGGTCATGAGCGCCCAGGGTCTGGCCGACTGCAAGAAGATGATGATGATGGCCAAGGCCGGCAAGTACAACGGCTACCTGCTGGAAGGCATGGCCTGCCCGGGCGGCTGCATTGCCGGTGCCGGTACGCTGGCTGACCCTGCCAAGAGCGTTGCTATGCTGAACAAGTACAAGAACGAGGCCACCATGAAGGTCGCCACCGAGACCCCGTATCAGGATTCTCTGGATCTGCTGCACTATTGATATGTAACTGAACAGCCCCGCATGGAGATGAAAACTCCATGCGGGGCATTTTTTTGCGGTGATTTGCGGGCCGATGCGAGCATCGGCCTCTACAGGGAGCAAACTTTCCGCTTGCAGCGGCGAAAACGTCCGCGGGCGGATATGGGATCCGCCCCTGCCGATTCGGCAAAGAATTTCTTACTTGTGGTACTTCATTCCCGCGTTGATCGTGCAGGCGCGGTAGAGCTGTTCGGTCAAAACAAGACGCGCCAGCTGGTGCGGCAGCGTGATGCGTCCCAGGCTGATGCGGGCCTGTGCGGCGCGCTTGACGCTGTCGTCCAGCCCGTGGGAGGATCCGATGACAAACGCCATATCCCCTGCGCCGCTCATGGCGCGGTCTGCAATCATAGCCGCCAGATCCTCACTGGATACCTGCTTACCCTCGACACAGAGCGCAACGAGATACGCACCCCTGCGCACGCTGGCCAGGATAGCCTCCCCCTCCTTTTGCAGCGCTTTGGCAATCTGCCTGTCGCTGGCGTTCTTGTCGGCAATCTGCACCTCGGGCAATTCGATAATACGGAAATTGCAGAAGCCGCCGAGGCGCTTCTGGTATTCGGCCACGCCCTGCGCAAAGTAGGCGGCGTTCATCTTGCCAATGGCAATCAAATCAATATTCTGCATAGGCTCCCCCGCTCAAAATTCAATATACGGGCTGACCTCACTGCGGGACTGGGTCTGGATCAGCACGTCCCGTCCGGGTTGGATGCCCGCGGCCAGCAGCACATTATAAACAGTGGTCATGACCAGCTCCGGCGAGTTGTTTGTCTGGCTCAAATGGCAGAGCGCAAACTTTTTGCAGCCGTCCTGGATCAAGTCCAGAATCTCCGCCGCGCAGGCCTTGTTGTCCAGATGGCCGCGGTCACTGGCAATGCGCACCTTCAAATAATACGGGTACGGCCCGCCGTGCAGGCTGAATGCGTCATAGTTGGCCTCCAGCGCGACGAGATCGCAGCCCATCAGGTTGTCCTGTACGACGGGCGTCAGGTAGCCGAGGTCGGTGGCGAACGCCATGACGCGGCCTTCCGGTGTGCGGATGCGGTAGCCGCAGCAGGGCACATCATGGCTGGTGGGAAAGCTCGTCACCGTGAAGCTGCCGATTTCCAGCGTCTGACCGTCCACAGGGATTGCCTCCACCGCGGGCGGAATCGTGCCGCGGGAGGCCAGCGTATCCAGCGTATCGGCACATCCGTACAGCGGGACGGGGTGCTTTTTCAAAAAGGTATCCAGTCCCGAGACGTGGTCGGAGTGCTCGTGCGTGACGAGGATGCCGACGCAGTCGCTGACCGCCAGACCCAGGGATTTCAGCGCGGTCAGAGTCGTGCGGCAGCTCTTGCCCATGTCGATCAGCAGATACTTGTCATCACTGCGAATCAGCGCGCAGTTGCCGGAAGAACCGGAATACAGGGTGGTAAAATATGCCATTCGTTTGTCCTAACGCTTTCCATAAAAATTGGGCCGCCCGGTCAGCGGCCCAAGGGTCCTTTTAGATTGCCCGGCTCACTGCATTGGCCGGAATCTCGACGCGGCGGATGTCCGCGCCCAAAGCCTGCAGCTTTTCTACGATGTTCTCGTAGCCGCGCTCAATGTGGATGGTCTCGTCGACCTCGCTCACGCCGTTGGCGGCCAGAGCAGCCATGACCATGGCGGCACCGGCGCGCAGGTCGGTAGCGCGCAGCGGCGCGGGATGCAGCTCCTTCACGCCTTCAATGACAGCGACCTGGCCGTCGACCTGGATGTTTGCGCCCATGTGGATCAGCTCATCCACATAGCGGAAGCGGTTCTCCCAGATGCCCTCCGTCACGATGGAGGTTCCCTTCGCCAGCGTCAGCAGCGCAGTCATCAGCGGCTGCATATCCGTGGGGAAGCCGGGGTGCGGCATAGTCTTGAGCTTGAGCGGCTTCAACTCGCCGGTGCGCCGGATACGCAGCGCGTCGTCGAATTCCTCCACCTCGCAGCCGGCCGCGCGCAGCTTGGCGGTGATGGGCTCCATGTGCTTCGGGATAACGTTGTGCAGCGTGATGTCCCCCTTCGTGATAGCGGCGGCCACCATATAGCTGCCGGCCTCGATCTGGTCGGGAATGATGGAGTAGTTGCAGCCGTGCATCTCCTTGACGCCGTGAATCTTGATGACGTCGGTACCGGCGCCGTGTACGTCTGCACCCATCATATTCAGGAAATTGGCCAAATCGACAATGTGCGGCTCACGGGCCACGTTTTCAAGAATCGTCGTGCCTTCGGCCAAGACAGCGGCCAGCATGGCGTTCATCGTGGCACCGACGGAGACCGTGTCAAAAAAGACATGCCCGCCGACCAGATGCTCCGACCTGACGTGGATCTGGCCGTACTCCACGGAATCCTCTGCACCAAAGGCGGTGAAGGCTTTCAGGTGTTGGTCAATCGGGCGCGGGCCCAGATTGCAGCCGCCCGGCATGGCGACCTGACCGGAACCAAAGCGGCCCAGCAATGCGCCGAGAAAGTAGTAGCTTGCGCGCATCTGGCGTGACAGTTCATTGGATACCTCGGTACTGTCCAAATGCGACGTGTCAATTTCATAGGTGCTGCGGCTGACCATGCGGATGCTCGCACCCAGCTCGCTCAAAATCTGCAGCGACGCCATGACATCACTGATACAGGGCAGGTTTTCAATCAGGCACTTCCCGCCGGCCAGGATCGTGGCCGGGAGTATGGCAACCGCGGCGTTCTTTGCGCCGCCAATGTTGACATCGCCAACAAGCGGCTTACCTCCGCGAATAACGTATTTTTCCAAGTGTAGCTCTCCTTTGTGCGGTAATCGGCTCGTATACCCTCTGTACAGGGCCGACCTATAGTACACACTTTCTAAGATTATACAACATTTTGCGCTAATTGAAAAGGCCTGTCCCCTGCAATTGCAAAATTTTTGTGAAACAGCACAAGATATGTTGACCATGCACCGTAATTTCGCCGGAAATCACATACCCGAGAACAGCGTATAGGCGCTGAACAGCGCACCGTTATAGGACATCTCAAAATGGCAGTGATTGCCGGTGGAATTGCCCGTGGAGCCGACATAGCCGATGACCTGCCCCTGCGTGACGGCCTGCCCCTGAGAAACAGCGATGCTGGACATGTGACCGTACAGAGTCTTGTAGCCGTTGCCGTGGTCGATCTCCACATAGTTTCCGTAGGAATAATGCCAGCCTGCAGCAATGATTGTGCCGGAGTCGGAGGCCAAAATCGGCGTGCCGTAGGCAGCACAGATGTCCGCGCCGCGGTGGCCGTTGCCCATCCAGCGGCTGACGTACTTATAATTCGGCACAGGCCAGATGAAGGAGCCGGAGCCGACCTTGGCAATCATACCGTTCTTCAGCTTCGTGCCGGTGACGGTGATTTCCGGGGTCGGGGCCTGCAGCACATTGTAGGCCACGGCCTGACGGTCCGTGACCGCGCCGTCGATCATCGTTGTCTCGTAGGTGATCTCCTCGGAGCCGTCTGCACCCTCCTGCAGGGTCACGACCTTGCCGAAATCATACTGGTCGGACTCGGTGTTCTGGGTGTCGAACGGGATGGCGACAGTTTCTGTGTCGCGGCGGACGACCTTGACCTTGATGAGCTCTGCCGAGGACGCACCGGTGGTGATGACCGTGCCCGCAGGAATCTCCTGGTCGAGCGTCAGCAGTTCGGGGTTCATCTGTGCCAGAGAGTCAAACGAAACGCCGGTAGCGTTGACGACGCTCTCGACGGTGTCGCCGTCGACGGCTGTATAGGTGTGGATGCCGCCGCCCTCGGTCAGGGCGTTGATGACGTCCGCGTAGGAGCTGACAGACTCCTGCAGATAAACACCGTCCACGAGGCGGATGTTGTGGGCAAACGCCGTGTAGACGCTGCTGTCCATCGCATTTTCAAACGGTGCCTTGATGTTTTCCAGATAGCTGCGCAGGTGGTCGCCCTCGGTGGTGACGTAGAGCAGCTGATCGTCGACGTAGACAGCCGTGCCGTTGATGATCTCATCACTGGCCGTGCGCAGGATGGCGTTGGCGATCTCGCTCTCGGTCATCGTCTGGTTGCCGATGGAAAGCGAGTAGGTCGGGTAGACATCCCAGCTTGTGTCCTCCACCGCAGAGCCGGAGGCCTGCAGCATACGCTTGGCCGTGTTGATACGGGACTGCACGTCCTCACGGGCGTTTTCAAACACCTGCTCGCTCTCCACGTAACCGACGTTCTCGCCGTTCACCTGCACATTCAGCACAAAGCGCAGCCCCAGCCCGCTGCGCACCAGGACCACAAGCCCTGCTGCGGCAACTGCCGGGAGTATGTAAGTGATGGCGTTCCAGACAACGATGGAGTATTTTCGGATGCCGCTGGCCAGGTATTTTTTCTTGGCACGGCGCACATCGCCATCCTCGCTCTCCACGAGGGTATCGGGGATGTCGCGGATATGACGGATGCCAGAGGCCATCCGCACGAACGGGCTGGTCAGGTCCTCAATCAGCGTGATAATACCGATCAGAATCGGGCGCAGGACAATGAGCAGCAGATTCAGCACGGTATCACCGATGCCGCGCACAACAGCCCCCACTCTGCGGCCTACGCAGACAAAAACATACTCGACCCAGAAGCCGACCATGTACAGCATATCGCCGACAGTGTTGCGGCGGTGCAGGTCCTGCATGTAACGGGCTGCCTTGCGGCGGTTATCGCTGCGCTTTTTTTCCTGCGATGAGTGCGAAAAGCGCGTTACAGGGGTCATCTCCGGGGGTTCGGTGATGCTATCGTTTTTCGGATTGGGATCAGTTTGGATGGGATTCAAAATACGGAAGCTCCTTTCCGTGTGAAGCAAATTTACGTAGGGTCTGCACCGCAGGGCAGACTGTGCAGCTGCCAGCCCGTCAGCAGCTTTTCCTGCCGGGCCAGGGCGGCCATATCCTCGGGCAGCGGACACTCCACACGGAGGGGCTCCCCTGTCAGCGGGTGCGCAAACGCAAGGATGCCGCAGTGCAGTGCGTGACGGCGCAGAAGGATGTCCGACCCGCCGTACAGCGTATCGCCCGCCAGCGGATGGCCGATATAGGACATATGTACGCGAATCTGATGGGTGCGCCCGGTGCGCGGCCAGCAGGCCAGCAGACTGTGGCCCGGCCCCGCGGCCAGCACCGCGTACTCGGTCAGGCTGTACTTGCCGTCCGCGCACACGCAGCGGCCAATGATGGAGTCACCACGCCGCGCGATAGGCGCTTCGACCCGGCCCGGCCCCAGCGGCATTGTACCCTGCACAATCGCAAGGTAGCACTTGTGGGCAGACCCGGCCAGCAGCGGTGCGGCAAAGGCGTTTTTCGCGCACAGCACCAGGCCGCTTGTGTTTTTGTCAATGCGGTTTACCGGGCGGAAGATGCCGCTCTCCCCCTGCTGCCGCAGGTGGTACAGCCAGCCGTTGGCCAGTGTGCCGTCAGGGTAGTTCAGCGTAGGGTGCACGGCAATGCCCGCGGGCTTGTTGAGCACCGCGGCAAAATCGTCCATATAGGCGATGGAAAACGGCACGGGCTGCGGGGTCACACTCGTCTCCTGCTCGGGCGGGAGCGCAAAGCGGATGCACTGCCCGGCGTGTACAGGCTCATTCGTGCGGATGGGCTGATCGTCGGCGTAAAAGCCGTCACCGTCATATTTGACGGACTTGATCAGTCCTGCCGTAACACCCTGCATGCGCAGGAACAGCCCCAGCTTGCAGCCCTCGTTTTCCGGCGGCACGGTATAACGCAAAACGGTCACAGTACCGCCCTCCTTAAAGCCTATATGAGGGTATTATACCACAAAACGCCCTGTGATGCAAACCCCAATGTCTGGCAGAAAGGTACACTGCAACAGCAAACGGCCCTCCCGGAGGAGAGCCGTTTGTGTTATTTCTGTGATTGCAGCTCCGCGGCGCGCTCCAGCACGGGCCGGAGATACTGCCCCGTGAAGGAGTGCGGGTTCTGCGCGACCTCCTCCGGGGTGCCGGTGGCGACGATGGTGCCGCCGCCGCTGCCGCCCTCGGGGCCGAGGTCGATGATATAGTCGGCGCGTTTGATGACGTCGAGATTGTGCTCAATGACGATGACCGTATTGCCCGCATCAACGAGCTTATCCAGCACCTTGACCAGCCGGTGGACATCGGCCACATGCAGGCCGGTGGTAGGCTCGTCAAGGATATAGACGGTCTGCCCGGTATCGCGGCGGGCCAACTCATTGGCCAGCTTGACGCGCTGCGCCTCACCGCCCGAAAGCGTCGTGGCTGCCTGACCCAGCTGGATGTAGCCAAGGCCGACCTCCTGCAGCGTTTGCAGCTTGCGCGCAATCTTCGGAATGTTGGCGAAAAATACGCAGGCCTCCTCCACCGTCATGTCCAGCACGTCGGAGATGGTCTTGTCCTTGTACTTGACCTCGAGCGTTTCACGGTTGTAGCGCTTGCCCTTGCAGACGTCACAGGGCACGTAAATATCCGGCAGAAAGTGCATTTCAATCGTCAGGATGCCGCCGCCTTCGCAGGCCTCGCAGCGTCCGCCCTTGACATTGAAGCTGAACCGCCCGGGGCCGTAGCCGCGCATTTTGGCATCCTGCGTGTTGGAAAACAGCGTGCGGATATCGCCAAACACGCCTGTGTAGGTGGCCGGGTTGGAGCGCGGCGTGCGGCCAATCGGCGACTGGTCGATGCCGATGACCTTATCGACCCACTCCATGCCCTCGACACACTGGCCGGGGCGGCTGCGCGCACCGTTCAGGGCGGCAGCCAGCGTTTTGTACAGAATTTCGTTGACAAGCGTCGACTTGCCGGAGCCGGACACGCCGGTAACGCAGATCAGCTTGCCGAGCGGGAAGTCTACGGTAATGTCCTGCAGATTGTTCTCATGGGCCTTGACGACGCGCAGCGCCTTGCCGTTTCCTTCGCGGCGTGTCTCGGGAACCTCTACGAATTTGCGGCCAGACAGATACGCGCCAGTGATGCTGCGCTTGACCTTGCAGATGTCCGCGACGCTGCCTGCGGCGACGATCTCGCCGCCGTGGACGCCCGCACCGGGGCCGACATCGACAATATAGTCGGCCTGCCGCATTGTGTCTTCATCGTGCTCAACGACGATCAGCGTGTTGCCAAGATCACGCAGCCGCTTCATCGTTGCAATAAGCTTATCGTTGTCACGCTGGTGCAGGCCGATGCTCGGCTCGTCGAGCACGTAGAGCACGCCGGTCAGCGCACTGCCGATCTGGGTCGCCAGACGGATGCGCTGGCTCTCGCCGCCGGACAGCGAAGCCGCACCGCGGGAGAGCGTCAGATAGCCAAGGCCGACGCTCTTTAAAAAGCCCAGACGTTCTTTTACCTCTTTAAAAATAGGCGCACCGATCATCTCGTCCCGGGTGCTGACCTTGGCCGTGTTGATAAAGTCCAACTCCTCGTTGACGCTCTTGTCACAGAAATCGGCAATGTTGATGCCGCCTACAGTCACGGCCAGGCTTGTCGGCTTTAAGCGGCGGCCATGGCAGGCGGGGCATTCCTCGCTGGACATGACAAGGGCGATTTCCTCCTTGACCCACTCGCTGCTCGTCTCGCGGAAGCGGCGCTCCAGATTCGGGATGATGCCTTCGAACTGGTTAAAGTAGGTCCCGGAGCCAAACATGCTCTCGCGCTGCATCTCAATACGTTCGTCACCCGTGCCGTACAGCAGGGCGTGCAGGGCTTCCTTGCTGAAGTCCTTAACGGGGGTATCGAGTGTAAAGCCGTAGCGCTTGCCCAGCGCCTTATAGGTCATTTCGGAGATGGAGCCCTCGGCGTAATACCAGCCGCTGGCCTTGATGGCGCTTTCCCGGATGGACTTGCGCTTGTCGGGGATGACACGCGCCGGGTCTACCTTCATGAAGGTGCCGAGACCCGTACACTTCTCGCAGGCACCGAAGGGATTGTTGAAGCTGAACATCCGCGGGGTCAGTTCCTCGACGGAGATGCCGTGCTCGGGGCAGGCGTAGCTCTGGCTGAACATCATCGGTTCACCGCCAATGACGTCGATGACAACAAGCCCGTTTGCCTGCGCCAGCGCGGTTTCTATGGAATCGGCCAGACGCCCGCGGACTGTGTCGTTGATGACCAGGCGATCCACGACGATCTCAACGGTGTGCTTGATGTTCTTTTCGAGGTTGATCTCCTCGCTCAGATCGTACATATTGCCGTCGACGCGCACGCGGGCAAAACCGGCTCGGCGGGCGGCATCCAACTCCTTGGCCTGGGTGCCCTTGCGGGCACGCACAACGGGGGCCAGCACCTGAAAGCGGGTGCGCTCCGGCAGCTTCATGACTTCGTCGACCATCTCGTCCACGGTCTGCTGGGTAATCTCCCGCCCGCAAATCGGGCAGTGGGGCACGCCGATGCGGGCGTACATCAGACGCAGATAGTCGTAAATCTCCGTTACCGTTCCCACCGTGGAACGCGGGTTGTGGCTTGTTGTTTTCTGGTCGATGGAGATGGCCGGGGACAGGCCGGTGATCTCGTCGACATCGGGCTTTGGCGGGCATAGCTGGAGAGGCTTTCCATATAGCGGCGCTGGCCGTCGGCGTAGATCGTGTCAAACGCCAGGCTCGACTTGCCAGAGCCGGACAGGCCGGTCATGACGATCAGCTTATCTCTGGGCAGCTCCAAATCGACGTTTTTCAGGTTATGCTCACGCGCACCCTTGATGACAATGCGGTTGTTCGGGTCGATTTTGATTTTGGAGTTGCGCTTTGCAGGCTTTTTTTCGGGTGTTGTACTCAATTTTTATATTTCCTCCTGCCCTTGCGTGTTTTGGCAGCGGCCTTGCGTTCACTGGTGTCGGCGGCGGTGGGATCTTCTCCGCGTTCCAGCCGCTGAATTTCGTCGCGCAGCTGCGCGGCCAGCTCAAATTGCAGCAGCCGCGCGGCCTCCTTCATCTCCTTGGTCAGGCGTTCAATTGTCTGCTGGCGCTCGGCGCGGCTCATGCGGTGCTGGCGCATCCGCTTGTTTTCCTCGCTCATGCTGATTTCGAGCCCGTCGCCGATGGCCTTGACGATGGTTTTGGGCGTGATGCCGTGTTCTTTATTGTAGGCGTCCTGAATGGTGCGGCGGCGCTCGGTCTCCATGATGGCACGCTCCATGCTGGGCGTGACCTCATCTGCGTACATGAGCACTACGCCGTTGGCGTTGCGGGCCGCGCGGCCGATCGTCTGAATCAGGCTTGTCTCACTGCGCAGGAAGCCTTCCTTATCGGCATCCAGAATCGCAATCAGCGACACCTCCGGCAGGTCCAGACCCTCGCGCAGCAGGTTGATGCCAACAATAACATCAATTGCGCCGACGCGCAGGTCCTTGATGATCTCCATGCGCTCAAACGTGTCGACCTCGTGGTGCATATACTTCGTCTTGACGCCATGTTCCTCCAGATAATCCGTCAGATCCTCGGCCATCTTGACGGTCAGCGTAGTGACGAGTGCGCGCTCGCCACGGTCAATGCGGGTGCGGATCTCCCCCAGCAGGTCCTCGATCTGGCCCTCCACCGGGCGCACCATGATAAGCGGGTCCAGCAGGCCGGTGGGACGGATGACCTGCTCCGCCACGCGGCTGGAATGCTGGCGTTCATATTCACCGGGGGTTGCAGAAACAAAAATCTTCTGATGGATTTTGGCTTCAAATTCTTCAAATTTCAACGGGCGATTGTCAAACGCCGACGGCAGACGGAAGCCGTATTCGACCAGCGTTTTCTTGCGGCTGTAGTCGCCGCCGAACATACCGCGCACCTGCGGCAGCATAACGTGGCTCTCGTCGACCATCAGCAGGAAATCATCCGGGAAATAATCCAGCAGCGTTGTGGGCGTGGAGCCGGGCGCACGGCCTGACAGGACAGCGGAGTAGTTCTCGATGCCCTTGCACATGCCGACCTCCTGCAGCATCTCCATGTCGTAGTTGGTGCGCTGCTGGATGCGCTGGGCCTCCAAGAGCTTGCCCTCCTCGGTGAATTTTTTGACCTGTTCCTCCATCTCGGCCTGAATCTTTTTCAGGCCCTCCTGCATCTTTTCGGGGCCGACGATATAGTGGCTGGCCGGGAAGATGGCAACATGACGCACCACGTTTTTGTGCTCGCCGGTCAGCGGGTCAAACTCCACAATGCGGTCAATCTCGTCGCCGAAGAACTCGACCCGAATCGCAAATTCGTCGTTGTAAGCCAGGTGGATGTCCACCGTGTCCCCTTTTACGCGGAACTTGTTGCGGATGAAGTTCATGTCGTTGCGCTCATATTGCAGCTTGACCAGGCGGCTGCAAAGCTCGTCGCGCTCCATCTGCATACCGGGGCGCAGGCTGATGACCATGCTGCGGTAGTCGATGGGGTCGCCCAGCGAGT
>OHYR01000339.1_pt1 | contig 11094 bp, 6 predicted proteins | sample 1580241 | NCBI WGS metagenome assembly OHYR01 (sample SAMEA3882533, study PRJEB24775) | human gut metagenome | biome: human-associated habitat; feature: intestine environment; material: feces | place: Netherlands | collected 2009/2010
CCGTGCTGCTCTGCGCGGGCATCGCCGCCGCTGCACTCATCCTGCTGCGCCGCCGCAAAAATGTCTATGTGTATGTTCCGGACAGCAAGCCCCGAGAGTACCGGCTAATTGCAAAGTTCCGTGTGGAGCCTGACAGCGAGGTTCCCGCTATCGATGCAGGCGCTCTCACACTGAATCCGGGAGATACCGTCGCGGTTGAGGTGAAAAAATCCCTTGCCAGGCATCTGACTGGGCGCGAGTTCACCGTTTCTTTCCCGCAGAGTGACCATACTTACACGATCCAAGCCAGCAAGCACAATGACTGGCATGAATTTACCGTTCCCGCTGAAGAAGAACAGGAGGCTCCCGTATGAAGAAGTTTTTCTCATTGACTTTGACTCTGGCTGCCATGCTTTCTGCGATGGCGGTCAGCGCACAGGCTGCCGATTATTCCTTTGAAACCGATGGCACCCCGGAATACTATCCCTCCTCTTCCTATGAGGACGTCTACGGCTCTCGCTACAATTACGGTGGAAAAAATGTGGTGGACTACCAGATCCCCGAGCTGGAGTACGGGCAGCTCAGCACCACCCAAACCGGGGTGATGGAGAAAATCATGCTGCATGGTCTTCAGGGCATCTCTGCATCCGGCAGCGGAATTTACGGAATTTCTCCCGGCGGCGGAACTGTGGAGATCCCCGGTTTTCTGCAGGGCGGCTCCACATCTACTCCTGCGATGCCCGCTTTCACAGAGCTGACACAGGATTTTCTGCTCTCCAACGGTGCCGTCGGAAAGATATCCATTCCTGCCATCGGAGTTAAGAATTACTATCTATGGGAAGGTGAAACGACTGCCAGCATGAAAAAGGGGCTGGGGCATTTCACCAGTACCAGCGTCTGGAACGGCAATGTGGCTGTCTGCGGGCATAATCGCGGCGCCAAATATGTGATCGGCAGCATCAAGGATCTGAATGTGGGCGATAAAATCACCTATACCACATCCATGGGTACCCGCACCTATCTGGTGGAGACTGTGACCAAAATCAGCAGCAGCGATTGGAGCTATTTGTCCTCTACCACGGATAATCGAATGACTCTCCTTACCTGCGTTGCCGGAGATTCCAGTCAGCGCTGGTGTGTGCAGGCTGTTCAGACCTCTTAAAAATCTTTTGTTGAAAAAGCCGCTTTATGATCGTAAAGGAATAGTAGATCAAAAATAAGGAGGCTTTTCCATGAAGAAGCAGATCCTCACGATGTTTACGGGCCTTTTTATCGGCGCTATTATCACAGGCGGAGCTTCCGCCTATGCTGCGGGAATCCTCGCTGAACGCAGCAACCATCGTATTTTTGTCGATGGGCAGGAGGTGCAGATGGAAGCCTATGCGGTCAACGGCAACAACTATGTGAAACTCCGCGACATTGGAAAAGCGGTCGGCTTCAATGTGTTCTGGGATGCGGACAGCGGATGTGTGCAAATTGAAACCGGTGCGCCTTACACCGGCGAGGCTCCCTCCGCTGAAGCTGTTCCGTCTGCTGCTGCGCCTTCTGATGTGGGTGCTGCAAAGCAGGATATTGTAGCTCGCACCAACGCCCTCCGTGCGGAGCGAGGCATCGCAGCTTTGACTGCCGATGATCAACTGATGCGCGCCGCGCAGGTGCGGGCCGATGAAATGGCTGCCACAGGTACCTATTCTCATACCAGACCGGACGGCAGGAAGTATTACACCGTTACGGACTGCAGGCAGGTTGGGGAAAATATCCACCAGATCCCGCTGCTCTATCTTGCGCAGCAAAAAACCGCGCTTGCGGAAACGCTCGTATATTCATGGTCAAAATCCGCAGGACACATGGAAAACATGACCGATGAAAGCTATGCGGCTATCGGCGTCGGCCTTGCACGAGGGACTGACGCCAACGGCTTGGAGTGCTGGTACTGTGTCCAACTATTTCTTCGCAGCGGATACAGCATTTCGGCGGTGGACAAGCCGGCAACGAAGTAAATCCTGTTATCCTATATCACAAAGCAGACCGGGAAGCCTCGGTCTGCTTTTTCTTGTGCAATTTTGCAAGGAGGTAGCTCATTGAAAAAATTAAGAACCAGGCTCGTCTCGGCGTTTCTCGTTATCATGACGCTGTTGACGCTGCTCCCGACTTCCGCGCTGGCCGCTTCCAGCACCGGAACAGGGATCAAGCCTACCAGCAACACAAACTACTGGACAACGCGGCTTCTCCATGACGGTACGCCTTACAGCTATAAGCCCCCGATGGCGGCAGGCAAAATGCTCTACTGCCTGGATCGCGGCTATGGCTACCGCTGGGGTACTCCGTCGTTCCTCAACTCTTACACCTATACCTCCGCCACCGGCGCGGACGCGGACGCTGTCCTGAAAACGGCGCTGGCGCAGAGCGGCATGGGTGAACTGGATGCCCAGCAGCTTGAAAACTTCAAATGGATGATGTCATTCATCGTGGACTATAAGGGTGACATCCCCGGCAGCCTTTTTATGGCCGCGCAGACGTATGTATGGGATCACCAGACCTTCAAGGGTGAGGGCGATGGTGACATCGATGGCGGTGGTTACGCCAACGCCGATACCTATGAAATGTATCTGGGCTATATCGATTGGATGTTGAAAGAAAAGGCCAAGGAAGACGCAGAATTTCAGCGCCAAATTGAAGAATACGCAGAACAGGGAATCATCGCCACTGTGGTAGAAGATGAAGCTGCAAAATGGGCGGTCTACGCGAAATCCAGCGTTAAGGGGCGTCAGGCTTTCTTTAACTATTATGCGCCGAGAAAACTCGTCACCAATACAACTGAGCCGGGAAAGCCGCCAGCTGGGGACGCTGATATTACGCTGCGGAAGGTTGCCGCAGGAACGACCCGTGGTTTGGATGGCGCAAAATTTAATATTTACCGCGACGGTCAGATCGTCGGTAGCGATGTGACCCAAAATGGCGGAATCATTGAGGTCAAGGATGTCACCAAGGGCCTGTGGTCCTTCGTGGAAACCGAGGCTCCGGAGGGCTACTGCGCCGACTCTACGCCCATCAGCGTCTATGTCGATACCACCGATGGCGACAAGCAGTACACGGTCACTGCCGAAAATTACGCACTGCCCGATATGAAGATCACCAAGCGGGACGCCATGAGCGGCAAGCCCATCGCTGGCACGGTCTTTTCCATTAAGTCCGTTACCGGAAGTTATTCCACCTCCGTCACGACTGGCACGGACGGTTCCGCCACCCTCTCGTCTATCCCCGCTGATGTTTATGTGGTGCGAGAGGAATCTGTGCCGGAACCCTATATCGTAACCAATACCGAGCAGACCGTGGCGCTGCGCCCCGGCAAAACCTCCGAGGTCACTTTCGTTGACTATGAAAAGCCCGGTCTTGAAATTGTCAAGAAGAACATCGCCAACGGAGAGCCTATCGAGGGCGTGACCTACCGCATCGAGCAGATCGACGGCAACTTCTCCACCAGTGCCACCACCGATAACCATGGCCGCATCTTCCTCGACTCTGTCCCGGTCGGCACATTCAAAGTGACGGAGATCAATGTCCCCAACCATGTCATTCTCTGCCCCATTCCGCAGGAAGTAGCGCTGAAGGCTGGTGAGACATCTACCGTCACCTTCTTCAACGCCCTCAAGCCCAGTCTGGAGATCCGCAAGTTGGATAGCGTCACCGGTGATCCCGTCAAGGGTGCCAAGTTCCAGATCTGGTATGGCAGCAACCATACCGACACCGGTGAGCTCAATGACCTCGGCACTTACTTTTCTGACGCAAGCGGAAAAATCATTCTTCCTGAGATCAAGGATGGCTGGTACAAAGTGACGGAGCTGGAACCGGCGTCCGGGTACGCCATCAAGGAGCCTGCCACGCAGGAATGCTTCATCTCCGGTGGTGAGAGCAAAGTCCTAACCTTTGAGAACACGCCTCTTTCCGCAATCATCATCCGCAAGGTGGACAGTGAGAGTGGTCAGCCGCTGGAGGGCGCGTGGTTCCGCATCCGCTACCTCGGCGGCACCTCCGGTACGGGTGGTACCGTGGTTGGCGAGTACAAAACATCCAGCAATGGCACCATCGTTGCAACCGGCCTCAAGGCAGGCACTTATGTCTGCGAGGAGATCTCCGCGCCGGATGGGTATGTGATCACCGACGCCACGGAAACCGTTTATCTCTCCGGTAAGGATCAGGACGTCATTACCGTGACCTTTGGCAATGATAAGAAGGGTTCCCTCCTGATCGTAAAAAAGGACGCCGTGACCGGCGCCCCCATTTCCGATGTGGAGTTCTTCATCACCGATTCGGATGGCAGCGTGATCGGCAACGCCAACGGAAAGTATGTGACCGATAGCGCGGGCACCATCCGCATTGACGGCCTGACTCCCGGCATGACAGTCATCGCCCGTGAGGTGCGGGCAAAAGACGGCTACATCCTGGACGATACGCCGCAGAGCATCAAAATCAAACGCAATGCCGTGATGACGCTGGAGTTCCGCAACCAGCCCAGGGGCGGCGTTTTGGTGAAAAAGGTGGACGCTGTGACGAACGCTCCCATCTCTGACGTGGAGTTCCTTGTCACGGATTCCGACGGCAATCTCATCGGCAACGCCAACGGCAAGTTCGTGACGGACGGCGCAGGCACGTTCACGATTACCGACATCGCCCCCGGCACCACGCTTATCATCAAGGAAACCCGCGCAAAGGACGGCTATTTGTTGGATGATACGCCCCAGACAGTCAAGGTCAAGTCCAATGAAGTTGTCACGGTGGAGTTCCGCAATCAGCCAAAGGGCAATCTCATCATCGTGAAGCAGGACTCCGTTACAAAAGAACCTCTGGAGGGCGTACAGTTCAAGATTGTCTATGCCGACGGTTCCTATGTAGATGCTGCGGGCGGCACGCTGTCTTCCGCCGGCCTGTACCGGACGGATAAGGCAGGTAAAATCACCATTTCCGGTATTTCCGGCACCGTGGTGGTCACAGAGATCAAAACGATCCCCGGTTACACCATCGATGAGAACACCCGTACCCAGACCGTGGTTGTCAACCCCAACGATACACAGACTCTCCACTTCGTGCGCTTTGTTCCTTGACAATCTGCGTGGAAACACGCAACAAAACAAGGCAGATTCTGAAGAATCTGAACTCTATGCTTGATTCGGCAGGGGCAGAACCTGCCTGACCCGGCGTGACGGGTAACAAAAACTCTGAATCTCCGACGTGCAGATTTGTAGTGTCATGCAATCTGTACGAAGCTCGGTAAAGAGCGGTAGCATGGTCTGAGACGGCTATGCCCGCAGGAGGCTATAAATCGGTCATGTCCAGAATGTCTTGTTGCAACCGACAAAAGTCCCGAATGTACGGCTCGTAAAGGCGTAGGATGATTATACAGCCATCCGCTCCCATGTGGAGTGCTGTCGCCGTCGAAATCTGAAGTAGTGGAAAACGGCAGAAAACCAAAAAAGGTCGAATGTCTTTGGCAGAATATCACACAGGCCAAAGACGGCAGCCGGGTCAAAGGGACGGGCTAAAACCGATATGTAAAGCTAAGGCATAGGGAACAAAGGAACCGTGGACGGACACATCCCAAGATGTAAACAGAATGACACTTCTGTCCGCACAGGTAGGAAATGACCTGTTAATCCGCGGGACAGCAGCCCGTAGTAGTGATGAAACTCCTGTAATGGGAGTGGAGCGAAGGGGCATAGTCAATGCAGATTTGTATGTGAACAGAAAGTCGAGGAAGCCGTAGGCATACCTGACTAAAACCAGAAACACCAATTCCAGAGAGGAGGCGGTGCGTATGGCACAACAATTCGACTACCCAAAAACCGAAACTCAATTACGCGAAATTCAAGATGCACTGTATCAGCACAGCAAAGAAGTCTATGAGGCTGGCGGCCGTCCGGCATTCAAAGGACTTCTGGAGATTATGTCAGCAGAGTCAACCATTATCACAGCAATCCATAATATCAAAGGCAATCATGGAAGCGAAACCCCTGGTGTAGATTCCAAAACCATGCGCAAAGATTATCTTCAAAAACCATTCCCGTGGGTTGTAGCAGATATTCAACGTGCATTTAAGTATTTTGAACCCCAGCAGATACGGAGAGTATATATCGACAAACCGGGAAAATCAGAAAAGCGGCCTCTGGGCATTCCTGCAATACGGGATAGAATCGTACAAGAATGTATGAGGATAGTGCTGGAACCTATATTAGAAGCACAATTCTTTGCACATTCCTATGGATTCCGCCCCATGCGAGATGCGGCTATGGCCTTAGAACGAGTTGACATTATAATGCACAACACGGGAAATTACTGGATTGTCGAAGGTGACATCAGCAAATGCTTTGACCGTATCGACCACAGCATACTCATAAAGCGGTTGTACCACATGGGTATCAAGGATAGGCGGGTCTTGCAGATTATCAAGGCCATGTTAAAAGCCGGGGTCATGGAAGAATGCGCCGTAAACGAAGAAGGAACACCGCAGGGCGGCCTAATCAGCCCACTACTCGCGAATGTTTATTTAGATATTATGGATGAATGGGTATCAAAGCAATGGGAAAATAAACGAACCAGACATCAGTATGTACAGGACCAGAGCAGGTACGCGGTCATGCGCAAGAAAACCACTCTTGTTCCCGGATACCTTGTCAGATACGCGGATGACTTCATCATTGCAACAGACACCCGAGCACATGCGGAAGACTGGAAAGCTCGCCTGCAATCCTTTCTTCAGGAAAAAATGAAATTGACATTATCCCAAGAAAAAACACTGATAACAGACATCAGAAAGAAGTACATCAAATTCTTAGGCTACGAGTTCAAAATGGTTCGGGGGAAATCCCGCAGAGGCTACATCCCAAGAACGATTCCAGACCGTGAGCGATTAAAGCGCAGAGCTGACAAAATCGCGGAAGACATCAAAAAGATTCCCGGTAATTACAGCCGTGAGCAAATGGTTGGTGCAATAAACCGCATCAACAGTCAGATAAGAGGGATTATCCAATATTATCAATGCTGTACATGGGTAAATATTGCCATGCAAAAACACAGCAGAAAATTGCAACTTGCGGCAAGGCGCCGCTTGAAACAGTACAACGGGAAATGGATTCCAGCAAATCAAACCCGGAACCTTCCTCGAGTACACCAACAATACAAACAGAAAATTCCCTCTATCAAATACCGGGACATCTATGTAGGCTTTACAGCGCTTACCTTTTGCAGATGGGAAAGAACTCCACCTAAAAACCAAGCTGAGACACCATACACCGACACTGGGCGGCAGTTGTATTTTGAACGTACGAAAAAGAAGAAAATGCAGGCGCGTCTGGATGAAATGTATTCGGATAGGTCGGCACGGGCAATCAGCTATGGCAAATGGGGGAAGTTCAACAATTTCGAGTTTATTATGAACAGGGCTTACGCTCTCAACCGTGATAAACTCAGGTGCCGGGTCTGTGGAGGTTGGTTAATCGCTAATACGCCATGGGCACACCGGATAAATCCATACCTCCCATTGGATAAGGTGAACCGTGTCAACAATCTGATTTCGCTTCATAAGAAATGCTTCATCGCGGTTAATAATCCGAATCAGGACATTAGTGAGTTTGATGTCAAAGCACAAAAGAAAATTGTCGGTTATAGGGACAAACTGGTTATTTCACATACACGCAACAAATAATTTGCATTGATGGAGCGCCGTGTGCGGTGAAAGTCGCACGCACGGTGCGAAGCGGGGGAAAATCCACCCTGACTGTCCCAGTCCAACTGGGATAAAAGCGGTGGATTACCTATCGCTATTACAACACGCCTATTGGTGGCGTGGAGATCATCAAGGTCAACGAGGATAACCACAGTGAGCGCATCCCCAACACGACCTTTGAGATCCGCAAGGTGGATGATGCCTTGGTGGATACCGTTACGACGGACAAAAATGGCCGTGTGTTCGTGGCTCTGGAGGATGGCAGCTACTATGCAAAAGAGGTCACATCGAACAAATCGTTCCGGCTGGATGATACGCCCCACTATTTTGAGATCAAGGACGGCAAGCGTGTGACGCTTCAGGTGACCAACAAAAAGCTCAGCGGCATCGTCATCCACAAAATTGACAGCGCCACGGGAGAGGGGATCTATGGCGTAAAGTTTGTCCTCTATGATGCGAACAAGAAGCCCATCGGCGAGTACACCTCGGACGATGAGGGCTACATCTACATTGACGAGATTCCTGGCGGGCTGAGCGGCCGCTTTTATCTGAGAGAGCTGGAAGCCGCTCCCGGCTACACGCTGGATAAGCAGTATAAGACCGTTTATGTCTCTCCGGGCAAAACCGTGGAGATCGAGTGGGAAAATACCGCTGTCACGGGCCAGATCCAGATTTATAAGTACGCCGCTGAGTATAACGAGGTCACCGGCACCGCCGCAGGCACCCCGCTCAAGGGCGCTGTTTATGAGATCGTCAATGCCCGCAGCGGCAAGGTGGTGGACTACATCACGACGGACGCCCGGGGCGTCGCGGCCAGCAAGCCGCTGCCGCTGACCCGCTATCAGATCCGAGAGGTCACAGCGCCCGCCTATTGGCAGCTCGACCCTACCGTGCATGATGTGACGCTGGAATATCCCGGTCAGATCATCAAGCTCTCTGCCTATGATAAGCCTGCCAGTCTCGGCGTCATCATCACCAAGCGCGGCAACGCGCAGGTCATGGCAGGCCAGTCCATGCGCTACGATCTGACGGTGGCCAACACCTCCAACGTGCCGTTGGAGTCCTTCTTCTGGCACGATAAAATTCCTTACGATGTGGCTCGTCCCACGACGCTGACCACCGGCACTTACAGCGCGCGGCTCAACTACCGCATTCTCTATAAGACCAACTACAACGTGAGCTATCAGGTGCTGGCCTCCAACCTGCTCACCAACAACAACTACAGCTTCAGCCTCAACGCCATTCCCATGCAGGCCGGCGAAGTGGTGACCGACATCTATTTTGATTTTGGGAAGGTTCCTGTCGGCTTCCAAAGCATTGTTAATCCCACGCTGAGCGTGATGGTCAACGGAAACGCGGTCAATGGCTATCAGATGGTCAACCGCGCTGATGTGGGCGGCAAATATCAGGGCACATGGCAGACCGCAACGGCAAGCTGGGTGACAATCATCCGCCGTCTCTGGAATACACCTACACTCCCCAAGACTGGCTACTAAATCCAATCCTTTTCAGGGAAAGCGCCCTATCCGGGGCGCTTTCCCAATTCTAATGTGAGGAGCTGACCTATGAAACACAAAAAAGGATTTGCTGCCGTCCTTTTGACGCTGATCATCAGCGCGCTGCTGTCCGTTTCCGCCTTTGCCGCCTCTGACGGCTTTTCTGATGTGCCGGAGACATCTCCGTTTTACGAAAGCGTCGCTTACCTTGCCGGGCAGGGCATTACTTACGGTACGGGAAACGGCTGGTATGCACCGGACACACCGATTACGGTGCGCCAATGGGCAACAATGATCTGCCGGGCCTTTGATAAAGAAGACGCCCTTTCGGATCCTGCCGGCTATGGCGGTGATGCCTGTATCAACCAGGGCTATGCGGATGGATGGTTGAATCTGCCAGCTATGGCGGCGCCGGACTCCCGCCTGTGCCGCTATGCCATCTATGAAAGCGGCTTTGCTGCCTTTGACATTGCCCTTTACAGTTCTCAGCTCTACCCGGAGGGGGAAACCCTGTCTTCGCAGGACAATGCTTTCCACGCTGCTGTGAGCTTTGGCTTATGCGAAGACACCTGTGCAGGGACGGACATCATCACACGGGGCGAGGCTGCGGATCTTCTCTATGCTCTTTTGACCGGGGAATTTACCGTTGCGCCGCCGCCCATTCTGGAGACGATCCCTCTGAACAATAAAGAGGGCGTCCATCTGAACAGCTATCTGCTGGAACTTCAAAAGATCCCGGAGCCGATCCGGCAGGCATTTGCGGAAAGAGGGTGGCAGTACACCATTGACTATGCGTACCTTGCAAGGCTGAGTGAAGAGCGGAATATGAGTTGTATTGGGGCAACCAATTACGGAAGCCGCCAAATCACTGTATCCTCGGCAGGGGCCACCATCCACGAGTTTGGCCACTTTCTCGATGAGCTGACGGGCTTCCCGTCTCAGACGGAAGGCTTTTATCAGGAGGAATCCGGAACCGCAGCAGCCCTGCTCCGTCCATATGCGCTTACCAACGAGCAGGAGTATTTTGCGGACTGCTTCGTGTACTGGCTCACTTACCGTGATAACAGCAAAAAAATGGCGTCGCTTTGCAGCGCCGCACCAAAAACATACGCATATCTTTTGGCATTGGAAAGTCAAAATTGGCAGCCGGCTGCATAGGCCTTCCTGCCTGGCTGCGGCTGTTTGAAACCCCATAACATTGTTATTATACTGTACCGTATCCTGCATCGTCAATCAAATTAACAGCAATCCACCTAAAATCAGATGGATACACAGTTTGCATTATGGATATTTCGTACAATTTGCGGATTGCAAACCAATAGAAAATCTGCTATTTTATAAATACAGAAAGAAAGGTGAGTCCGATGTACCAGTAACCCTCAAATCTGTAGAAATCGGAGGTAACCAGTGATGGTAGAGCCCAAGACTTACATAGAATGACCCTTGACTGCGGAACACGAAAGCAGTCAAGGGCCATTCTTATATGCTGGCTCCTGCGTGCAGCAGGGGCTTTTTCCATGTCTGCGGGAAACCTCATTCATCGGCGCGCAGAAGTGCCTGTGTCTTGAGCAGCGCACTCATCAAGGCACGGTGATCTTCCCACTCTTCCCACCAGAGCGGCTTTAGGGCAAGCAGCATTTGTTCGGCCCATTGCAGCTCCGATTTTTGCAAACAGCCCCGTTCCAATCCGACTTGAAACCGTGCGAACGCATCTCGGACATGGTCTGATGCAGAGTCACGATTCAAGTAACTGCTGAGAAAGCCACCTAAAACAGCGGATTCTTCCTGCGTATAAAACAATATTCTTCCCCTCCTATCGCACACGAGGGGTATTCTACCACAGACTGTTCGGATTGAGAAGTGTGGATTTTTGAAGGCTCCGATCTGCCACGCAAAAAA
>OHYR01000343.1_pt1 | contig 10973 bp, 9 predicted proteins | sample 1580241 | NCBI WGS metagenome assembly OHYR01 (sample SAMEA3882533, study PRJEB24775) | human gut metagenome | biome: human-associated habitat; feature: intestine environment; material: feces | place: Netherlands | collected 2009/2010
GATCGCCGCCGACATCGAAAAGCACGTCAAATGCCCGCACCTCGTCTGCGAGGACCGCGCCGAATGTATCCGCCGCGCCATTCTCGACCATCCCGAGCCGCACGTCATCCTGCTCACAGGCAAGGGCGAGGAGACGACTATGAAGCGCGGCAGAGAGTTCGTCCCCTTCCCGAGCGACGTGGAGCTGACTCTCAAATATCTGGCAGAATATGACGAAAAGGAAGCGAAGGCATGAAGAAAAAGGACTTTTTGCCCATCATTCTCGGCAGCGACGAGAACGCCTACGGCACGGCGCGGCTCTTCCGCGAGGCGTACCCCGAGGTCACGCCGCTGCTCGTGTGCACCGCGCAGCTCATTCCCACGCGGCACTCGCGTCTTTTTGACTGCCGCATCATCGCCGGCTTTGAACGCGAGGAGGTCTTTCCCGACGCGCTGCTCGGCGTACTGCGCGAGTGCTCCAAGGACTGCGAAAAGCTGCTCGTCATCCCCTGCTCGGACTATTATACCGGTCTGCTCTGCCGCCATTATGACCACTTCGAGGGACTGATCGCGAACCGCTTCATCCCCGAGCAGCTGCTCGAGACCTTCGACACCAAGGATCGGTTCTACGCGCTCTGCGAGCAGTACGGCATGGACTATCCCAAGACCGTCATCGCCGCGCCCGACGAGCGCATCGAGGTCGCCGACCGTCTGCCGTTCGACTTCCCCATCGTCGTCAAGCCGGAAAACTCCAACGCGCTCGACTACCTGCGCTGCCACTTTGAGGGGCAGAAGAAGGTCTTTTTCTTCGACACCAGGGAGGAATACCTCACGATGGTGCGCAGCATGAACGGCTCCGACTATCGCGGCAAGCTCATCCTTCAGGAGTTTATTCCCGGCGGGGACGACGCCATGCGTGTGCTCAACAGCTACTCCGACACGGACGGAACGGTGCGCGCGATGTGCCTCGGCCAGCCGGTGCTCGAATACTACGACCCCAAGAGCGTCGGCAACTACGCCGCCATCCTCTCGCGCGGCGACACGCTGCTCTACGATAAAATGCAGCGTTTTTTGCAGGCCATCGGCTACGTCGGCTTCTCCAACATCGACATGAAGTACGACAGCCGCACCGGACGCTATGTTCTCTTTGAGATCAACCCGCGGCTGGGCCGTTCGAGCTTCTTCTGCCGCGCGGCGGGCATCAACATGATGAAGCTGCTCACCGAGGACGTGGTCTACGGCCGCCGTGGGAAGTGCATCTACAACGAAACGACCGCGCTGTGGTCCAACGTCCCGCGCGGCATCCTGACGAGGTACGTCACCTCCCCCGCCCTGCGCGAGGAGATGAAGCAATACAAAGCCCTGCACACGCTCTGGTGCGGCGGCGACCTCGCCCCCGCGCGCGTGTACCGGCTGGCAAGGTATTATGCCGCACAGTACAAGAACTTCGCGCACTATTATTTTGATAAGAGCAAAGAGAAATAACGCAAAAGCGCCGGCACGGAGCCGGCGCTTTTCCTATTTCACAATGTCGTAAAGCTCCCGCAGATCGCGGATCTCGTAGTCCACGCGCAGACTCTCCGGCTTCGGCGCTTTCTTCGGATTGAACCAGCAGCACGCAAGTCCATAGTTGTTCGCGCCCTGAATGTCGCTCGTGAGCGAGTCGCCGATGACCAGGCAATTCTCCCGCGTAATGCCGTCGATGTGGGCGAACACATAGTCAAAGTATTCCACGGACGGCTTCGCCGCACCCGCGGTCTCGGAGATGAACGCCTCCTCAACGTAGGGCGCGAGCGCCGAGCGTCCCAGCCGCCCGCGCTGGACGGACTCGACCGCGTTGGTGATGAGGTAGACGCGGTGCGTTTTCTTCAGCTCACGCACGACCTCCAGCGCGTGGGGCACGAGCGCGGTCGAACGGCCAAGCACCTCGAGACGGACGCGGTTGCAGCCCTCGATGTCCAGCTCAAGGCCCAGCTCCTCGGACATTTCGCGGAACTGGATGCGCAGCTGTCTGCGTGCCGGCAGGAGCAGGAGTCCTGCGGCAGCGACTATGTCCGCTTGCAGGCGCTCACGGCCGAGCAGGAGCGCCTGACGGCAGAGCTGGACGCGAAAACAGAGCGCTGGGTCTACCTGAACGACCTGAAGGAGCGCATTGACGCGCAATAGAAATATTGCACAAATTTTCCCTCAGGCCGTATACGGATCCGGGACAGAGTGCTATAATATAGACAGAAGGAAACGGAAAGCTTTGCGGTTCGGATGAAGAAGAGGAGGTTTCTCTATGAATCTGAAAACGATCAAGGTTCTGCTGTTCACGCTGCTCGCGCTGACGCTGGCCAGCTTTCTTATTGGCTGCGGCGTGTCCAAGCCGGTGTATTTTCTGTTTACGGCGCTGTTCGCCATCGGTTACGCAGCCGTCTGGCTGCTGTGCTGGCGCTGCCCCTTCTGCGGCGAACGCCTCGGCCGCAGCGACGGCGAGACCTGCCCGCACTGCGGCAAAAGCCTTCTCGCATCCCGCGGGCACCAGACCTGAGTGCGGTATATGATTGAACTGCTGCGATTCTTGTAGGGGCGGACGCCTCTGTCCGCCCGCAGAATGCAGCGTTTTCTCGGAAATCTTCGGCAAATCCGCAACATTTATCGGGCCGACAGAGTCGTCGGCCCCTACGCGGCGCGGTACGAATTCGCCGAAAGGTTTTCGGGTTTGCAGTTGCCTGCTGCAAACGCCTCATAATGAATCTGACAGACAAAACAGAACCGGCCTGCCGCGTGTGCGGCAGGCCGGTTCTGTTGGTGTAGAAAAGAAAGAAGAAAGAGAAGAGAGGAAAGAAAAGATTGGCTTGCTTACGAGTATGAGTATACCGGCCAATCATGTCGGAACTGTGAACGAATCCGAAAGGATTTGTGAACTTTCTCCGCACTTCATTCCTAATTACTGTACATTTTTCGTCGCAACGATATCGACGCCCGTTCCGGCGGCATTTGTCAGCAGTACGTCGCCGATCTTCACGGGCGCGTGCGCCGTGACCTGACGGAGCGCCGCGACGATCTCGAAGATCTTGCCCTTCGGGATGTCCTGCGCCGTCTTGCAGCTGACGACGGCTGCGCCGGTCGCGCTGCCGGTCAGACGGACGGTGCTCGTGACGATGCGCGTCGGGTTCGTGACTTCCTTTCTCGCGTAATCATGACCGCGCTTGCAGGTGTACCCGGCAACATCTTTGATCTCGCCGTTTTCCAGCGTGACGGCAGCCGATGCAGGTCAGTTCTCGTTTTTCCATCGTTATGCCTCCTCCACTGTGATATGAATGCGCGTCAGACCGGGATGTGCGTCCAGCATATCCTTCGTGAGCTTCAGCTCCTCCATCTCACCGGGGGCCATGACCTCAAAATGATTTTTTCATAACGGATGATCCCATCCTTCTGCATCTTGGAAAGCTCGTTGCTCAGCGCCGAGCGCTCGACGCCGAGATAGTCGGCAAGCTGCTGACGGCTGTAGGGGATGTCGAACGAATAGCTGCCCATTCGCTTGACACACTCAGAAAAATAGGAAAGCACCCGTCCACGGATAGTTTTCGAACCCGTGTGAAGAATCCGCCGTGAGAGCTGAAGATTTTTCCGTGCGTACAGCGCCAGAAGATTCTGGACAAGCCGGATATGATAGCCGCATCCACGGGAACAGACGGCAATTACCCTCCCAACATTGAGCAGCAGCGCCGTTGCGTCCTCCTCCGTTACGTTGGCCAGCACAGGTTCGCCCGGGACGCAGGCAAACGCTTCGGCAAAGGTCTCACCCGGGCCAACACTCCCCAGTACGCTGTTGTTGCTCCAAACATCTCCTATCTGAATGATGGCCCTTCCGGACAAAATCACACCGATCTGTTCTGTAGGAGAACCATCCCAAAGAAGATGCTCCCCCCTTTTATATTGCCGCTTCCTCACATCCAGACATTGCAGCAGCGCGTCCAGTTCCGCAGGGGCAATGCCGCAGAAAAGCTGCGTTTTGGTAAGATCAATTCCCATTTTCTCCTCCGATGTTTGTATAACAACATACTTTTTCCTCAAATGATAGTATGCTGACAGCAGAACATCAAGATTATTGTGGGATAATAGGACTAAATCAGAAAGACCTTGTAACCGTCAAAGCAGGCAGCGGCTGGACAGACATGGGACAATAGTGGTGGGGAGTTGTGAAACTTTCCACCACTATAATGTTCAGGGTGTGAAGTAAATGACGAGCAATGAGCTGAAACATGAAGCCAAGAAGCAGGAATGGAGCATGTCTATACAGGAATGCAGGGGCAGCGGCCTCTCTGTAAGTGAATGGTGCCGGCAGCGGGGTGTTACGACAGCCACCTATTACCGTTGGGAACGTGAACTGTTGACAGGCGTGCGGAAAAACGGAGCACCGCCATCAACGGCCGTGACCTTTGCGGAGTTACCGGCGCCGAAACAGGTATCATGCAACGTAGCGGAACGTTGTGCCACACTGCATATTGGGAAGGCCAGTCTGGACATTTACCCCGGTTGTAACGCGGAACAGCTGAGACTGCTGGTGGAGCTTCTGCGCCTATGCTGAACGATTTCACCGGTGCAGATCAAGTCTATATCGCCTGCGGCTACACGGATCTGCGCAAGGGCATAGATGGTCTGGCGCGCCTCGTCCAGCAGCAGTTTGAACTGGATCCATTTACCAACACACTGTTCCTGTTCTGCGGGCGGCGGCGAGACCGTATCAAGGGCTTGTACTGGGAAAAAGATGGCTTCATCCTGCTGTACAAGCGACTGGAACAGGGCGCGTACCAATGGCCGCGCTCTGAATCCGAGGTGAAGACTTTAACGCAGCAGCAGTACCGCTGGCTCATGGAGGGGCTGCAAATCGAACAGCCGAAAGCCCACCACCCAGTGACGGGATTGACTGCTGTCTAAACAAGCAAAACAGGCGGAAATCATTGAAAACACTGGCTTTTTGCCGCATTCTGTGGTATAATGTTTACATGGAAAACAGAGAAATGCAGACAAGCAACACGGAAGAAATGGTGACCATTTCCCGTGCGGAATATGAGCGGTTGCAGCAGGAAAATGCGCAGTTGGAAGCAAAGAGCGCCAAGTTGGAAGAGGCGCATGCAAGACTGGAAGCAAAGTTTGCTGCCCGCGAACAGGAACAGGCGCAGGTCATTACCAGCCTCACGCTGCAAAACGAGTGGCTGCTGGAACAGCTGAAGCTGTCTAAAAAGAAGCTGTTTGGCCGTTCTTCGGAACAGGCGGAGCAGATGGTCATGGAGCAGCTGAGCCTGACCTACAACGAGCTGGAGGCCTACGCCTTTGGCACCAAAGCCGCCACGGAGAAGCAGATCACCGTGAAGGCGCACGAGCGCAAACGGCAGTCCGGCAATGTGCTGGATGTCGTTCCAGAGGGTACTCCCACCGAGGTGGTGGAGCACCGCCTGCCGGGGAACGAACGGACTTGTTCTGCCTGTGGCAGCAAATTGGTGGAGATTGGCAAGGAAGTCCGCCGCAGCTTAATGATGAAGCCGGCAGAGTTCTGGGTGCGCGAGGACGTGTACTACACCTACGCCTGCAAGAACTGCGAGCAGGAGACCGGTGAAGCCAACATTGTGAAGGCGGCGAAAGAGCCTGCGCTGCTGCCTGGCAGCTTTGCCTCTGCGGAGGCGGTGGCTTATCTGGCAACGCAAAAATTCGTCATGTACTCGCCGCTGTACCGGTTGCAGCAGGAGTTTGAGCGTCAGGGTCTGAAATTGTCCCGACAGGCCATGGCTAACTGGCTGCTGAACACTTCGGAGAAGTGGCTGCGGCCGGTCTACGATACGCTGCGCGAGCAGCTTTGCAAGGAGCCGGTGCTGCATGCGGATGAGACGACCTTGCAGGTGCTGAAAGAGCCGGGACGTTCCTCCACCAGCAAGTCCTATATGTGGCTGTACCGCACCAGCGGCTGCGCAAAACAGGGCATTGTGCTGTATGAGTATCAGCCCACGAGGAAAGCGGAGCACGCCGAGCGTTTTCTGCAAGGTTTCTCAGGATGGCTGCACGCGGACGGATACCAGGGATACCACAGACTGCCGGGCAGTATTCGCGTGGTGGGCTGTTGGGCACATGCGAGGCGAAAATTTGACGAGGCGTTGCAAACGCTGCCCAAGGAGATGCAAAAGGACTCGCCGGCAGCGATTGGCGAATGCTATTGCTCCCGGCTTTTCAAGCTGGAGCAGGCGTTTGCAGAGCTGACGCCGGAGGAACGATATGAAAAGCGGCTGGAGCAGGAGAAACCTGTTTTAGACGCGTTGTTGTCATGGGCAAATGAGATGCAGGCGAAAACCGCGCCGAAATCCGCGTTGGGCAGGGCCATTCACTATCTGTTGGAGCAGTGGCCATACCTGACAAGGTATCTGGAGGATGGCCGTCTGGAGCTGAGCAATAATCGTGCCGAGCGCAGCATTAAGCCCTTTGTGATGGGCAGAAAGAACTGGCTGTTTGCCAATACGCCGGGTGGCGCGCAAGCCAGTACAGTGATCTACAGCCTGATTGAAACGGCGAAAGAAAACAAACTTGGCCCGTACAAATACCTTCTTTGGGTTCTGCAGAGTGCTCCGGGGCTGAGCCAAGCTGACGAATTCTGGGCTGAAAAACTTCTGCCAGCCAACGCCCCACAAGAATGCTATATGACTCATAAATAAAAGACCGCCATCTCGCTGAGCAGCAGCTCGCTTTGAGATGGCGGTCACTATTTTTGATGTGTGCAAATTAGGGCCGATCACTGTGCAGTGCATCGTGTATCCGTTCGGCCAGCGCCCTTGTCGTAAAAGGCTTCGGGAGCACAAAGCTTGCGCCCAGACGGTATGCCTCCTCTATGACCTTGTGCGTCGGCAGAGCTGTCATAAAAATCGTCGAGATTTTATACCCGTCCTCGCGCAGATGCTGCATAACGTGAAAGCCGCCCTTGTGCGGCAGCAGAAAATCCAGCAGAAGAACGTGAGGTCGGTGCCGGTGGAGCGCCTTGGTTGTCTCGTCCTCATCCTTTGCGTGAAATACATGGAAGTTTCCGCGCTCACGCAGGGAATCCGTCAGGAGCATACTGAAGGCTTCATTACTGTCTGAGAGTAAAATCTTCTTACGGTGCGGCATTTTTATCCGCCTCCCCCTTAAAAATTTGATTTTACACACTCACCTTGTATAAAATAGTCCCGTCAGCTTATTTTTTCAATCCGCTGCGCAGCATTTTAACGGTTTTTTTACTTGGCAGGATTTGAGCTTCCGCAAAAGAAAGAGGGATGCCTGAGAAACTTGCCAGGAGTGTTGTTGTAACACCTTGCTGCCGGCACCATTCGCTTACGGAGAGACCGCTGCCCCGGCATTCCTGTATAGCTATGTTCCATTCCTGCTTCTTGGCTTCGTGTTTCAGTTCATTGCTCGTCATTTACTTCACACCCTGAACATTATAGTGGTGGGAAGTTTCGCAATGTTCCGCTACTATTGTCCCATGTCTGTCCAGCCGCCCTCAGCTTTGACGGTTACTTGAGATGGCGGCCTTTTATATGCGGTTACGTTTTACGCTTACTGAGGGGCGGTCCATCGGACCGCCCCTCCTTGCTGTGCCGTATTCGGCTTTAGTCCGCGTTCTTGAGGTACCGCGCCATCATCGCGGCGACCTGCGCGCGTTGGGCATCTGCGCTCGGCGCGACACAGTTATTGCCGACGCCGTTCATAATGCCGTTCTGCGTCGCCCAAAGAAGCGCATCCTGCGCGTAAGCGCTGACTGCTCCCGCGTCCGCAAAGCGCAGCGTACCGCTAATCGCAGGTGAACCATAGAAGCGATAAAGCAGCGTCGCAAGCTGCTCGCGCGTCACGCTCGCCTCGGGGTTCGTGCCATCTGTGATGCCCTTGCTCTTGGCCCACTCGGTACCAACCTCGTACCACTTCTGGCCATTCTTGGGTGTGGTATCAATGCCCGCAAGTCTTGCCAGCACAGTATTCACCATGCCACGGGTCATGGGCTGACTGACACCAAAGAGATTATTCCCGACGCCATTGAATATATCACGGGAAGCGACGAAGTTGACCTCATCTCGACTCCAATGATTACGGGTGTCAATGAAATCCTTGGAGTTATCAATAATCTTCACCACCGTATTGCCGTCTACAGTCAATTGAACGCCGTCTTCGGTGGGCTTGGAATTCTTGACGATCTCCTCGGTGCCGTCCTCGTGGACGATGACCGCAACCGTGCCGGAGTTCACGTTGGAAACCGGGATCTCGATCTTCGTCTCACCTGCGTTCTTCGGCAGCTCGACCTTGACGGTCGGGGCGGAATTGCTGTCCTTGCCCGCCTTGACCTCGGTGGGCACCTTGACCGCCTCGCTAGACTTCTTCGCGTCCTCGACCGCCTTGTTGCTGATCTTGGCCTCCGCCTCGGTCTTGCCGTCCTTGTCGGTATTGACCGTGCCGGTCGTGCCGTCGGCGGTCTTGCTCTCGGTCACGGAGCTGCCGTCCTTCTTGGTCGTGGTCTTGCTGGTCGAACCGTCCTTACCGGTGGTAGTCTCGACCACTGTGCCGTCGGGTTTTGTTTCGGTTTTGGTGGTAGATTCATCAGGGTTGATGGTCGTTTCAGTCTTGGTTGTGCTACCAGCAGAAGAACTGCCACCGCCAGCGCCACCAGTACCGCCTCCGCCATTCACCAGCTTAGGAATAATTTCAGTTTTATACTCATCACATATAGCGCAGGTGTAGAGCATTTCACCGTTTTCTCCATAGGTAGGTTGCTTTAAAATTTTGCCACTATCCCAATCATGACCCTTGGCAGAAACCACTTTCTGTGCAACGAGAACTTCGTTGCAGACGGAGCAGTGCTTGCCTTCCGTCTTGCCTGGCTTCGTGCAAGTCGCCTCGACCACCGGATCAACCACTTCCGTGTGACCCTTCGCGGGAACAGTTTCCTGCGCGGTAATCACCTCACCGCAGGCGTAGCAGTGCTTACCTTCGGTCAATCCAGTCTCCGTGCAGGTTGGGGCCTTTGCTGCATCGATTACTTCTGTGTGGCCGGTTGTAGGGATCTCTTCCATACCGGAGAGGATTGCCTCACAAACGGAGCACTTCGTGCCGGCTTTATGGCCAGCCTCGGTGCAGGTAGCGGGCTTCTCAGCGACGTCGACAGGGGTATGCCCGGTCGCGTTAATCGCTTCTGTCTTAGTTTCTTTGCAAACCGTGCAGGTGTAGGTCTTGACGCCAACATTCTCACAGGTAGGAGAGGTCGTGATCTCGCCCTCATTCCAGCTGTGGCCCTTGGCTGGAATCTCTGTCTGTGCTTTGATAACCGTTCCGCAGACAGAGCAGCTGATGCCATCCGTCAGACCCGTTTCGGTGCAGGTCGCAGGCTTGCCCGCAACGGTCTTCTCAGTGTGGCCGGTCGTAGGGATCTCTTCCATACCGGAGAGAATCGCATCACAAACGGAGCACTTCGTACCGGCTGTATGACCAGCCTCGGTGCAGGTAGCGGGCTTTTCCGCAACTTCAACAGGGGTATGCCCGGTTGCATCGATTGCTTCGGTCTTGGTTGCATTGCAAACTGTGCAGGTGTAGGTCTTGACGCCGGCATTCTCACAGGTAGGAGAGGTCGTAATCACGCCTTCGTTCCAGCTGTGGCCCTTTGCAGGAATGGATTCACCCGTCTTTTGTTCTTTATCACAAACCTTGCAATAGGTATTGCCGGTGTAGCCTTCCTCAGTGCAGGTAGGCTCACGGCTATCACGAACCTCGGTCAGCGAGTGGTTATCCTCCCAGCTGGCTTTGAGGGTCAGATCGGAAAAAGCAAGCAGTTCTGACTCTGTCCAAGGCGCATCATTGAGTTCGTCCTCGTCGCCCCATTCGCTCATCTTGACCATGCCGGTAATCAGCCAGCCATTGAAGGTGTAACCCTCGCGAGTAAAGCCACATTCGGGAAGCATGTAATGCTCGCCGGAGCCGCCGTTGGCGATCTTCACAGACTCCATCGTGCCGCTGCCGCCGTTGGCGTCAAAGGTGACGGTCAGCTTTTTAAACTGGTTGAATACTGCCCTGAAGTCAACGTCCTCATGCGGGTTGAAGCCCCAGCCGTCGATTCCCTTCGTCTCATCATAGGGAGTCCAGCGCATCGCAAAGACGTAGGTATAGTTCTCATCCTCGGGTCTGCTAGGGGTTTCGTTGTTCGAATCATCCCATCCAGCCGTATCCTCGCAGGTGTAGTCGCCCTTCTGCAAGACTGTGTCGTCCCAGTTCAGCCAGCGGACATGGTACTTGTGCAGCGTCCACTGGGCGTAGAGGGTGACATTTTCGTTGGTGGTGATGTTTGCCTTGTCGCCATAGGCCGTGCCGGTGCCGTCCTTCGCCGTGTTCCAACCGGTGAAATCATAGTCCGCGCGGGTGAAGGTGTTGGCGGTCAGGGCAGTCGCCTCATTGGGCTTCACGGTCTGCGTACCCATGGTTCCCTTGCCGCCGTTGGCGTCAAAGGTGATGACCGGGTCCTGAGTCCACTGGGCATAAAGGGCGGTATTCTCGCTGAATTTCACGGGCGCCTTGTCGGCATAGGCCGCGCCAGTACCGTCTGCCGCAGTGTTCCAGCCGGTGAAGGTGTAGCCTTCGCGGGTAAAGGTGTTCTTTGGCAGATCAAAACTCGTATTGGGCTTACCTGTCCAGGTAGGCATCGTTCCTTCGCCGCCGTTGGCGTCAAAGTCAACAGTGATGTTCGCAGCACCGCCCCATACGCCATCCAGATAGGGAATGGTCGTACCCGCGCTGGCATTTGCCGTCTCGGTGTAGGTGCCGTCTGCGTTGTGTAGCTTCGCGGCGGTGATGGGGATGGTCACCGCATAAACTGTACCCAAGAAAATGGACACGAGATTTTGACCCATGGCCCCGTTCGGCGGACACGCATTTGACCCATAGGGTCAGAAGTGCCGCACCTGTGTTATGATAGAACTACCGAACGGAGGTGCTGTATGGGCACGAAG
>OHYR01000350.1_pt1 | contig 10787 bp, 7 predicted proteins | sample 1580241 | NCBI WGS metagenome assembly OHYR01 (sample SAMEA3882533, study PRJEB24775) | human gut metagenome | biome: human-associated habitat; feature: intestine environment; material: feces | place: Netherlands | collected 2009/2010
CGGCACGGCGATCGCGTTCGTGCTGGCGCTTCTCATGGTCTTTCTCCGCATTCAGGAACCCGACAAGCGCAACAACGACTTTGTGAAGCTTATCAAGATCGTCGCGAACAAATTCGCCCGCTTCTACATCTTCGTCATCCGCGGCACGCCGATGATGGTGCAGTCCCTCATCTTCTACTACGCGATCTTCAATCTCTTCAAGCGCACCGGCATGAGCGTCACGGAGATCAACCGCGTCTGGTCGCTCTTCATCTCCGGTCTTGTCACGGTCTCGCTCAACTCAACCGCGTACCTTGCCGAGGTGCTGCGCGGCGGCATCCTCGCCGTCGACGCGGGGCAGATGGAGGCCGCGCGTTCGCTCGGCATGACGCACTGGCAGGCCATGCGCAGAGTCGTTTTCCCGCAGGCCATCAAAAATTCGCTGCCCGCCATCGGCAACGAGTTCATCATCAACATCAAGGATTCCTCCGTGCTGTGCGTGCTGGGCGTATCCGACCTGATGTTCATGACCCGCTCAGTCGCCGGCATTTATTATAAGGGCACCGAGTGCTACCTCATCGCCGCCACCGTTTACCTGTTCCTGACGTATCTTTCCTCGCTCCTGCTCAAGGCCATCACGGGAAGGATGACCGCGCCGGACAACACGAAGCGGCGTCAGGGCAATCAAACCGTCGATCTGGGACTTCCCAGCTCAAACTGACAGGAGGACGCTATGACGAACGATCCCATCATCAAAATCGAACAGCTCGAAAAGTCCTTCGGCGACCTCCATGTGCTCAAGGGCATCAACTTGGAGGTCGACCGCGGCGAGGTCGTGTGCATCATCGGCGCGTCCGGCTCCGGCAAGTCCACGCTGCTGCGCTGCATCAATCTGCTGGAGGAAGCCGATTCCGGCCACATCTGGTTCGACGGGCAGGATCTCATGGACCTCAAGGTCGACCTCAACGCCCTGCGGCAGAAGATTGGCATGGTGTTTCAGGGCTTCAACCTTTTCAACAACAAGTCTGTGCTGGACAACTGCACGCTTGCGCCCATGACGGTGCGGCACATTCCCAGGGCGCAGGCCGAAGAAACAGCCATCCGTCACCTCAAGGCGGTAGGACTGGAGGATTTCATCCACGCCGACTCCCGCCGCCTCTCCGGCGGGCAGAAGCAGCGCGAGATCATGCTCTTCGACGAGCCGACGAGCGCCCTCGACCCCGAGATCGTGGGCGAGGTGCTGGATGTGATGAAGCGCCTCGCGCAGGAGGGCATGACCATGGTCGTCGTCACGCACGAGATGGCCTTTGCCAAGGAGGTCAGCGACCGCGTGGTATTCATGGACCGGGGCGTCATTCTTGAGCAGGGTACGCCGCGCGAGGTCTTCGGGAATCCGAAGGAGAGCCGTACCCGCGAATTTCTCAGCCGCTATCTGGAGGACAAAATGGCATGACGAAGAAGATCACCGATTTCTTTGCCCTCGAGGGCAATTATCCCGACTTAGACGCCGAGGGCGCGGTCGCGCGTCTTTCGCAGGCGATTCAATGCAGAACCATCAACTATGCCGACCACAGTCTGACCGACTATAGCGAGTTTGACAAGCTCCACGCGCACATGAAGGCGAGCTATCCCCATGTCATGCGCGCGGGCGTCTTTGAGCGGCTCGGCCACCACGCCGTGCTCATCACCATCCCCGGCAGCGACGAAACGCTGCGCCCCTGCCTTTACACGTCCCATCAGGACGTGGTGCCGGTGGTCGAGGGCACGGAGCAGGACTGGACCTATCCCGCCTTCTCCGGCGCGGTGGCGGACAGCTACATCTGGGGCCGCGGCACGCTGGATATCAAGGAGCAGGTCTTCGGTGTGCTCGAGGCCGCGGAATACCTGCTGGCCCGCGGCAGGACCTTCCGGCGCACGGCCTACCTCGCCTTCGGCGACGATGAGGAAACACTCAACACCGGCGCGCTGGCGATCTCCGACCACCTCAAGGCGCAGGGCGTAACGCTGGAATTCGTTTTAGATGAGGGCGGCGGCAAGATCGAATCCGGCGCGGCTTTCGGCGCGCCTGACCTTTCCATCGCGCAGGTCGATCTGATGGAGAAGGGCTACGCCGATCTGGAGCTGACGGTCCACTCCATCGGCGGGCACTCGAGCCGCCCCTACGGCGGCACCTCGCTCGCCCATCTCGCCTGTGCCATCGCGGACATCGTCCGCAGCCCCTTCCCCGTGCGGCTCAATCCCGCCATGATGGGCGCGTTTGAAACGCTCGCGCCCTACATCACCGCCGAGCCGCTCAAAACGCTGACGCGTGACGTCCGCGCGAACGCGGACGCCATCGCCGCCTACTGCTATCAGTCCCCCGCGCTCTTTCCCTATGTCACCACAACCATTGCCCCCACCGTTATTCAGGGCAGCAGCAAGGCCTGCAACGTGATGCCGCAGGATATGCAGGCGGTCATCAATTTCCGTCTTGCCGACGGCGACACGGTCGATAGCGTGATGGAGCACTGCCGCGCGGCGGTGCAGGACCCGACCGTGGAGCTGCGCTACCAGCAGGCCAACGATCCCTCCGCCACGGCCCGGCGCGACGGCTACGGCTACCGCACGGTGGTGGGCAGTATGCAGCGCTACTACCCCGACGTGGTGTTCGTTCCGTCCATGACCGTCGGCGCGACTGACGCGCACCAATACGAGCAGATCTGCGACACCTGCCTGCGCTGCTCGCCCTTCATGGCGGAGCCCGAGGAGGCCGCCTCAGGCGTTCACGGGACGAACGAGCGCATTCTGGTCCGCGCCTACCTGCAGGGCATCCGCGTGCTCATCGACCTGATGGAGCACGCCAACCTCTGAGACACGACCGCAGTCCGCACGCCAAGCCGCAAGCACGCAAAAAAAGCCGCGTTCCCTGCACCGGGAACGCGGCTCCTTCCTTATTATTGTCTGCGGCAGCTTCCTTTACCACGCGGCGACCGCGCCGTCGCAGCGCGGCTCGGTGCCCGCCGTGTAAACGCCGTCCTCTCCGCGCCAGATGATCTGACCGCGGCCCATCGAAATGCAGTCGTCCACGACCGTGACCTCGTGGCCCATCGCGCGCAGCTCGTCGGCAATGGCCTCGCCCGCCTCACGCTCCAGTTCGAGCCTCCTGCCGCCGATCCATTGAATGCGCGGCGCGTCAAGCGCCTCCTGCGGGTTCATGTGATAATCGAGCGTGTTGACGAGGACCTCGGTCTGACCCTGCGGCTGCATGAACGCGCCCATCACACCGAATGGACCGACGGCGGCGCCGTCCCTGAGCAGGAAGCCGGGAATGATGGTGTGGTAGGACCTCTTGCCGCCGGCAAGGCAGTTGTCGCTTGCGGGGTCGAGCGAGAAGTTCGCGCCGCGGTTCTGGAGCGAGATGCCCGTCCCCGGCACGGCGACACCCGCGCCGAAGGTGGTGTAGTTGCTTTGGATGAACGAGACCATGTTGCCCTCGCGGTCGGCGGTGCAGAGATAGATGGTGCCGCCGCAGTGCGGGTCGCCCGCCCTCGGCTCCAGCGCGCGGTCGGTGATGAGCGCGCGGCGCGCGGCGAGATAGGCGGGATCCAGCAGCTCGCTGGCCTTTGTTTTCATATAGCGCGGGTCGGCGACGTAGGTCCTCGTGTCGGCAAAGGCCAGCTTGATGGCCTCCATCACCTTGTGATAGTGCTCGGCGCTCTCGCGCTTTTCCGGCATGGTCATGCCGTTCAGGATGCCGAGCGCCATGAGCACCGTAATGCCGTGGCCGTTCGGCGGGATCTCGCAGACCGTATAGCCGCGGTAGTCCTGCGTGATGGGCTCGACCCATTCGGGGTGGTAGTTCTTGAAGTCGTCCTCGCAGAAGTAGCCGCCCGTGGCGCGCGAATGGGCGACGATCCTTTCCATCAGCTCGCCGCGGTAATAGCTCTCGCAGTTCGTCTCGACGAGGGAGCGCATCGTGTCGGCATAGGCGGGGAAACGGAAGACATCGCCCGCGCGGTACGGCGAGCCGTCTGGCTTCATAAAGCTCTTCCACCAGTATTCATGGGGAGCGGGGTCCTGCGCCATGACCCTGGCGATGCGCCTGCTGTCGCGCGCCCAGAGCTTGCCGACATTGACGGACACGGCATAGCCGTTTTCGGCGTAGGAAATGGCGGGGGCGAAGAGCTCGGAGAGCGGCTTTGTGCCAAAGCGCGCATTGAGCGCGGCCCAGCCCGCGGGCGCGCCCGGGACCATCGTGGGGAGCCAGCCTTCCTCGGGCACCTCGGAAAAGCCTTTTGCACGAACCTCGTCCGCGCTCAGTGCCATCGGCGCAACGCCGCTGGCGTTCAAGCCGTAGAGCTTTTTTTCCTTCTCGATCCACACGAGCGCGAAACAGTCGGACCCAAGGCCGTTGCCCGTCGGCTCGAGCAGCGGCATCGCGCCGGCCATGGCGACGGCGGCATCGACGGCGTTGCCGCCATTTTTCAGCACGTCGAGGCCGACCTGTGCGCCGAGGGGGACGGACGTGCAGCACACGCCGTTTTTGGCGTAGACCACGTTGCGGCGGGAAGAATATCGGTAAGTTAACGGATCAAAATTCGGCATGATCGTTCTAACTTTCTTCGTTTTTCCCAGTATAGCAGTCCGCGCGAAAAAGGGCAAGAAAAAGACGCTGTGCGGCGCGGTGGCGGGAAAGTCTGCGCGAGCAATGCGGAAAACTGAATATTCACCCGATAAGAGATTGAACATTTTGCGTTTTTCCGCTTGACATCCTATAAAAATGCATTATAATACAATCAACTTCATCATCAATGCCTCCTTTGGCACCGGCCGGGGAGAAAAGGCATCCATGACTGAGCCGTAGGTATTCCGGGCGACCGGATAAGGCTGGGTCGTGGGTGCTGTTACTTTTTTATAGAGAAAAGGAGAACGATATGAACATCAAGCCCTTTGCTGTGGAAGAATGGATGAACGAGTACGAGGTGGGTGCGCTATACAACATCGCCGAGACCTGCGTCGACTCCGTTTCGCTCGACGAGCTTTTCGAGCTCACGGGCGAGAACAAGGAGGACTTTTTGAAGGACTTCTGTGCCCAGCGCTTGACCTATGGCGACATCTGGGGCAGTGAGGCGCTGCGCAGCGGCATTTCCAAGCTCTACCACACGATCAAAGCCGACGAGGTCGTGCTCACGCACGGCGCGGCGGGCGCGAACCATCATGTGTTCTGCTCGCTCATTTCCGCGGGCGACCGTGTGGTCAGCATCATGCCGACCTATCAGCAGCTCTACTCCATCCCCGAGGCCATCGGCGCGGACGTCGCCATCATGCACCTAAAGCAGGAAAACGACTATCTCCCCGACCTGAACGAACTCAAGAGCCTCGTCACGCCCGAGACGAAAATGATCTGCATCAACAACCCCAACAACCCCACCGGCGCGCTGATGAGTAAGGAGCTGCTGGGGAGCATCGTGGAGATCGCCCGCGGCGTGGGCGCGTACATCCTCTGTGACGAGGTCTACCGCCACCTGACGCAGGAGGACGAGTGGTGCGAGTCCATCGTCGACCTCTATGAAAAGGGCATCTCGGTCAGCAGCATGTCCAAGGTCTTCTCGCTCGCGGGCCTTCGCATGGGCTGGATCGCCACACACGATGAAGCGGCGCGCAAGGCGTTCCTGTCGCACCGCGACTACAATTTAATTAGCTGCGGCATGTTCGACGATGCGATCGCGTCCATCGCCCTGCGCCACAGCGACGTGATGCTCAAGCGCAATCAGCGCATCGTGCGCGAGAACCTCGCCATCCTCGATGACTGGATCAAGGAAAATCCGCACTTTTTCTACACCAAGCCCAAAGCCGGTACGACCGCGCTCGTTTACTACGATTTCGATATCCCCTCCTACGAGTTTTGCAAGCGCATGTACCACGAGACCGGTGCGTTCGTCACGCCGGGCGACTGCTTCGAGCAGCCCCACAGCATGCGCGTCGGCTACGCCTGCGACGTTAACACGCTCAGAGACGGCCTTGCCGCGGTGACGAAGTTTGCCGCGACGCTGTGAGCGGCGAAAGCACGCGATAAATAAAAGAAATCCGTCCGGTCATCGACCGGACGGATTTTTGACTTGTAAGGGGTTCACGCCTTGGCCCTGTTCCCGTGCATGAAGTGCAGAATAAGGCCGATGGCCGCGCCGATAAGCGTCGGGCAGATCCAGCCGAGGCCGAGGTCGGCAAACGGTAGGTACTGCTGACCGAACGCCTTGATGGCCGGACCGTGGATGGCGTTGAACACGCTCTCGGGCAGCGCGATGATCAGATCGTAAACGGCAGCGATGAGCGTAAAGCCGATCGTCCAGCAGTACACCGTGCGGTCGTGGCCGAAGAATTTACCGAGCAGCGCCAGCGCAATGAGCGCGATGGAGAGCGGATAGAGGAACATCAGCACCGGCAGCGAATAGCTGATGATGGCGCTGAGGCCGAGGTTCGCAAACAGCAGCGACACGAGGCTGAAAATGATTGCCCAGATGCGGTACTTTGGCCCGTCGGGGAAGAGCGCGCTGAACGTCTCGGCGCAGCTCGTGATGAGACCGACGGCGGTCTTGAGGCACGCGAGCGTCACCGTGGCGGCGAGGATGAAGAGACCGGCGGAGCCGAGGTAGTGCTGTGCGATCTGCGCGAGCGCCGTGCCGCCGTTCTCGCTGGCTTCAAGCACGCCGCGGCTCTGCGTGCCGGCAATCGTGACGGCGATGTAGATGAACGCCATCAGCAGGCTGCTGAAAATGCCCGCGCGGACGGTGCTCCCCGCCACAGCGGTGGGATCGTCCACGCCGAGGTCACGGATGACCTGCACGACGATGATGCCGAAGGCAAGACTCGCCAGCGCGTCCATGGTGTTGTACCCTTCGAGGAAACCAGCGAAAAACGGCTGGGACGCATAGTCGCCGAGCGGCTCGACATCCGTGATGGCCGCACTCGGAGAGAGGAGCGCGACGACGACCAGAATGGCGAGGAAGACGAGAAAGCAGGGGTTCAGAATTTTGCCGACCCAGGTCAGGATCTTACCCGGGCGCAGTGCGAAAAAGAGCGCCGCGGCGAAAAACGCTGCCGAGAAGAGCAGCAGGTACAGTGTGTTACTGCCATTTTGCGGAAGCACCTGCTCAAGTCCCACGGTGAATGACGTCGTCGCGCAGCGGGGAATGGCGAAAAACGGCCCAATGGTCAGATACAGCGCGCAGGTGAAGAACATCGCGTAGGGGCGGTTGACCTTGCTGCTCAGGTCAAAAAGACCGTTGGAGCGGCTGATGCCGAGCGCGGCCACGCCGAGCAGCGGCAGGCCCACGCCCGTGATGAGAAGCCCCAGAATGGCCTGCCAAACGTTGGAACCGGCCATCTGGCCGAGGTGCACGGGGAAAATAAGGTTACCTGCGCCGAAAAACAGGCCGAAGAGCATGCTGGCAACATAGGTGTATTCCTTGGCGGTGAGCTTGCGTTTCATGGTAAAAAATTTCCTTTCATGGCGGTGGGGCAAAAATGCCCCGTCCTGAATGATTCGGGTAACAAAAAAACCGGTCTGTTCCCGCGCTCTGACATTGCAAGGGGATACTCCCATGCTTGTGGAACATTCCACAAGTGCTTTGCCAGATCAATGGAGCATACCGGATCCATGCTGCCGATCATTGCAGGCAGCGAATCAAACCGAGCCTTGGAAAATGAGGTCGATCAAACCGCTGCCGACTGCTTCGACGACATAGATTCGGACGAATGCCCCTCTACGCCAACGATCAGTCGCCAGCTTACTCCAAAATTGACATTTTGGACGTAACCATGGTGTTCAAACGATCGCCTCCTTTGCTGCGGAAATTGGCCCCATTATACCATGACATTACATTTTGTCAAGTATCAATGAGAAAATGATATGTTAAAATCGGAAGCGAAAAATTGGGCCGATGGATGAAGCTTCATTCAGGCCACGCAAAGAAGCATGCGGCGCGATAATGCGCCACCTTGCGGTAAAGGCGCAAAAAAGGCGCGAAAACAGACTGCTTTCGCACCTTTTCGGTAAATAAAAAGATCAGAACACCACGACGAGCAGCATCTTGAACTGCTCCTGACCGTACACCGCGTGCGGATGGCGCGCGGGCATGACGATGCTCTCACCCTCGTGCAGGATGTGCTCGACGCCGTCGATCGTGATCCTGCCCACGCCGTCGAGGCAGGTGACCATCGCGTCGCCGCCGGATTCGTGGGTGCTGATCTCCTCACCCTTGTCAAACGAGAAGAGCGTGACGCTCACGTGCTCGTTCTGCGCCAGCGTGCGGCTGACGACCTGACCGGACTGATAGGCGACCTGATCGCGCAGGGTCAGAACCTCTGCCTTGCTGATATTTTTCATACCGTCCATGATAGTTTTCCTCCTGTTGAAACGCGCGGCGTTTACCGCCGCGCGTGATATGACTTTCTTATCATGCCCTTTTTGCGGAAAAAGGCAACGATTATTTTGCTTTGTGCGCCAGCACACAGTACCACTCGCTGTTTTCGATGTCGAACGCGCCGAACTGCACGGGGAAAGCCTTGACCTGAATGTCCTGATAGCCGAGCTGCATGAGCTTGTCGAGCAGTAATTTCTGCGGCACGGGGTGGTAGTGCTCCTCAAAACGCTCTTTTTGGAAGATTTTGTTATCGCGCTCAAAGGTGTAGACAAGATTGAAGACAATGGAGCCGTCGGATAAATGGTCCCAGACCTGCATGAGGTTCACGCGGTCGCCGTTTGGCAGAAAGGCGGGATTGTAGCAGTAAAAACGCTTTTTCTGCCCCACGATACGGTCCCAGTTGCGAAGGTCGAAGTAGAGGCAGCCTCCGGGCTCCACGAGCGCGTCCATCTGCTCCAAAACGCCGGTGATCTCGTTGTTTGTCACGTAGGCAAGCGAGTTGCCGGTGCTCATCACGCAGTCGAAGCTGCGGTCAAAATGAGACGTCAGGTCGCGGAAATCGCTCTGCCGCAGGTCGATGGCGATGCCACGCTCGTCCGCCTTTTTGCGGCAGCGCGCGAGCATGCTGCCGCTCAAATCGGAGCCGTACAGCGAGACGCCGAGCTGCCCGAGCGGCAGCGTGAGCGAGCCCGTCCCGATGCTCACATCGAGCGCCGAGCGAATGGGCCTGCCGTCGAAAACGGTCTGCCAGTGGGAGAGGGTCTGTGCATCCTTTTTCGGGGAGTCGAAGAGGTCGTAGATGTCGGTGCGGTCGTAGACGCTGGCCATAGTGAATGTTCCTCCTGACAAAATATTGGATCGCGCCCTGCGCTCAGCGCTTTTTGCGCTGGGACGAGGACGGAATGTCCATTTCCGCGCGGTACTTGGCGATGGCGCGGCGGCTGACCTCGATGCCGAGAGCCGAGAGCGCCAGACGAAGCGCCTCGTCCGAGAGCGGCGCGGCCGGGTCCTCTGCGCGAATGAGGCTTTGCAGCCGCTGCTTGACCGCGTGGGACGAGACTGCCGCGTCGGGGCGGATCGCCGTGGTGAAAAAGCTGCGCACGGGGATGATCCTGCCCTGGAACTGAATGTATTTATTCTGCGCCGCACGGCTCACGGTGGAGGTGCTGACGCCCATTTTTTCGGAAAGCTGCTGCATCGTCACGGGCAGCAGTGCCTCGCCGCCACAGAAAAAGCCGTGCTGCTCGCGCCCGATGAGCGTGAGCATCTGTACGAGCGTGTCGCAGCGGGTGTGGACGCCCTTGATGAGGGCCTGTGCTTCGGAGAGCTTTTCTTTCACGTAGCGCTGGACCTCGGGGTCGTCGCTCGTGTTCATCAGCGCGGCGTATTCGGCGTTGACGGACAGGCGCGGCAGAATGCGCTCGTTGAGCTCGATGACGAGCTGGCCCTGCTGCACGGAAAATTCCGCGTCGGGGGCGACATAGGCGATCTGCTCGCTGCCGGCAAAGCTGCACGAGGGGATCGGGTTGAGCGCGAGCACCTTGGAAGCGGCGGCCTTGGCTTCACCGACGCTGACGCCGAGCAGGGCGGCAAGCCCAGAAAAGTCGCGCTTGCCGAGCAGTTCGAGCCCATCGCGCGCGATCTTCAGCGCCAGCGGGTCGAGCGAGCGGCCCTGCGCAAGCTGGAGTGTCAGGCATTCCGACAGATTCCGCGCGCCGACGCCCGGCGAGTCGAGCATCTGCACGGCAAACAGCGCCTGCTCGAGCGAGAAGAGCGGGATGTCGAATTCGCGGGACAGCTCCTCAAGCGGGCAGTCAAGATAGCCGCGCTCGTCGAGACAGTCGATCAAAAAGCGGCACAGGCGCAGAAGCTCGTCGTCGACGAGCTTCATCTGCCCGATCTGCTCGGTCAGGTGGTCGCGGAACGTTTTTTCGCGCGTCAAAAAGGCGGTGAAGTCCTGCACATCCTCCATACCGGAGGAGGTGACGCCGCGCCACGAGTCCGTCTCGCGAACCTCGAGCGGTTCACGCTCGGCGGGAGCGGCCTCGCTGGGGAGCTCGGTCTCGTAATAGGTGGGGGACTGTACGTCGAGCAGCGGGTTTGAGAGCGCGACTTCCTGCACGTATTCGGTAAGCTCCGGCGCGGAGAGCTGCAAACAGTCGAGCGACTGGCGCATCGTCTGCGTCAGCACGAGCTTTTGGCTCAGCGTCTGCCTCTGTTCAAGCTGCATGATAGATTCCCTCCCCAAATGATGCTCATTCAATAAATTAAAGTATAGCAGTTTTCGCCTTTTTTCGCAACACACAGATGCGCGGGAATGGCCCGAAAAAAGCAAGGGGGCATTCAGATCGCGCAAAAAAGCAGGGCGGCCCAAGGCCGACTCCGCATAAGAAAACATGCGGTTTT
>OHYR01000351.1_pt1 | contig 10784 bp, 8 predicted proteins | sample 1580241 | NCBI WGS metagenome assembly OHYR01 (sample SAMEA3882533, study PRJEB24775) | human gut metagenome | biome: human-associated habitat; feature: intestine environment; material: feces | place: Netherlands | collected 2009/2010
ATGCGTCTGCATTTCCGAAGTGATCTTGTTGGGGCGTGCCTGCCCCAAACCCTGCCGAGTAACAATAAAGTTCATAATTATTCCATGGACTGAGTATAACACGTCCTTCGACGATACACTACTCCTCTTTTTTGCAAAAATCCAATTATCTTCGGTGACCTGTCGTGAGATGCAATTATTTCATGTCGTTTCACCAATCACTTGACTTGGTTTGAAAAAACACAGAGCATATGATACAATAGAACAAATAATGTTGTCTACCGAGAAAGGAAGTGTCTTTCCATGAAAAAAATCCATAAGTTCTTTTCTAAAGATTTGCTCCATATTCTTGGTGCTGTTGGGATTTTTGTTGCTTTTCTGATTTCTATCGCCTATAAGCAAGTTGGAATCGGGGCACTCATAGCTGCGTGGCTTATTGCTATGGCAATTATCGGGGTAGCATGGATTACAGACATCCGCAAAGCAGACCTGCTGAAAAACGGAAAGATTGTTTCCGGAAAAGTTAATGCAGTAAAAAGGGTTCACATAAAATTCCACATGAGTACCTATCACCTTGCTGATGAAGATGTAATTTATCCTTGGGTGATTCGGTACCAATACAAGATTGGAAAAGACACTTATTATGGACAGTCCCATTGGTTTTGGTTCAACCCTCTCGTGAGCAAGGGAACACCTATAAAGGTGACTATTGACCCTCAAAACCCAGAAAGAAGCATTGTTGCTGCATGGGAAAGTTAATAGATTGTTTCTTTCCTCTATGATGACGGAAATTTCAAAGGAGCGTAATCTCCTTTGGCACACGACTTTGGAACAAAGTCTAGTGTGTTACACCTCGATAGAGGTGTGCCGCTCCCAGACACAAAAAGTCCCATGGCCAACACCTCGGCGGTGTGGTCATGGGACTTAATGCTTTTTAGGCCTAGCGGAGTGAACAGTAACCAATCCTGACATCCAGTTGCCGTGTCATTTGTTGAATACTGTTTTACGAACAGTCTGCGGACGTGAAGACCCACCATTATATCATCAGCTTCGACCCGAAGGACGCAGTAGAGAACGGCCTGACCATGGAGCGGGCGCAAGCCCTTGGCTTGCAGTTCTGCAAGGACAACTTCCCCGGTCATCCTGCCATCGTCTGCACTCACCCGGATGGACACAACCATTCGGAAAACATTCACGTCCACATCGTGATCGGCAGCATCCGAATGCGCGAGGTGGAACGTAAGCCCTATATGCAGAAGCCCCGCGATTGGCGTGAGGGCATGAAGCACTCCAGCACCGCCCAGACCATGCGGCACCTGCGTGTCGAGGTCATGGAGCTGTGCGAGGGTGCCGGACTGTACCAGAGCGACCTGCTCAACGGCTCGAAAGAGCGCGTGAGCGAAGCCGAGTATTGGGCGCGTAGGCGTGGTCAGTTGAAACTTGACCGTGAGAACGCAGCCCTCACCGCAGCCGGACAGCCGCCCCGGCAGAAGAAGTTTGAAACCGTGAAGGACACTTTGCGGAGACAGATTTCGTCTGTATTGTACCGTGCTACCAGCTTTGAAGATTTCTCTGACAAGCTCATGCAGCAGTACGGCATTGCCGTCAAGGAAAGCCGTGGGCAGCTCAGCTATCTGCCCGCTGGCAGAACGAAGTTCATCCGAGCGAAACATCTCGGTGACAAGTTCGACAAGGCAGAAGTACTAGCCACCCTGACCGCAAACGCAGCGCGCAAACCCAAGGTACAGTCTAAAACGACCAACCTTGCAAAGCTAATTGATATTCAGGCAAAGCTGACCGAGGGCAAGGGCATTGGCTACGAACGTTGGGCAAAGAAGTTCAACCTCAAAGCCATGTCGCAAACTCTGATCCTCTTGCAGGAGAAAGATTTGCTCAACGAGGATGATTTGAACCAGCGCATCGCTGAACTGGAAACCAAGTATCACGACTCGCTGGTGATGGTGAAAGACCTCGAAGGTCGCATGAAAGCCAACAATGAGCTGCGCTATCACGTCGCAGCCTACACCAACACCAAGAACATCGCACAACAGTTAAAAGCCGCAAAACGACCCGCAGCCTTTGAAGAACAGCACCGTGCAGAACTGACAGCATACCGGACGGCAGCAGCCTATTTCAAGGCAAATGATATCACCAAGCTGCCCAGCCCGAAGAAACTGGAAGCCGAGTATGCGCAGCTGGCATCCGAAAAGGCAAAGTTCTACGAGCAGTACAAGGAAGCCAAAGAAGAACTGCTCAAACTGAAAACCGCAAAGCAGAATGTTGCGTCCTTTTTCCGGGAGGAAGAACCGGCGCAGCAGGAGAGATAAAGGAGTGTGCGTATGATCAACCTGAAAATCGACCCGGAGTTCCAGTCCCAGATTCCGCCGCTGACGGACGATGAGTACAAGCAGCTTGAAGAAAACATCCTCAAGGAAGGCAAGCTGCTCTCTCCTTTGATCGTCTGGAACAACACCCTCGTTGACGGCCACAATCGTTATGCAATTCTCCAGAAGCACCCGGAGATTTGCTTTTCCACCATGCCGCTCCGATTTGAAAGCAGAGAAGAAGTCCTCGCATGGATCTGCAAGAATCAGTTGGGGCGGCGCAACCTCACCCCGGAGCAGAAGCTGTTCCTCATCGGGAAGCAATATGAAGCGGAAAAATCCTCTCATGGCGAAGCCCGCAAAGAATCGCATGATGAAAATGGCCGATTTCACCGGAGTTCTCAAACTGATAACTCCGGTGAAGCCATGAAAACCTGCGAACGAATCGCAGAGGAAAATGGTGTAAGCAAGGCAACTGTACTTCGCGCATCGAAGTACATGAAAGGTGTTGAAATTGCTGAATCCCTGATTCCCGGTATGCGGGAGAAGATTCTGAACAAACAGGTAAAAGTCAGCAAGGCTGATATGCACCGCCTTGCACGAGCCAACTATGATGCCCGCGCACAGACCTTGCAGGAAATCCTGCACCCGGAACTGAAAGTTGAACCGAAACCGGATGCCGATGGCATCATCCGGGAACCGGGAAAGGCACCTGTATTGCCGTTTCAGAAAATCGAATCGGTTTACGACAGCGATGCTTACCCGGAAGAAGTGCGGCATGATTATGTCGCACTGGAACACGTTACAACACGTTTCCGCACAGAGTTTGACTATCTTCTGAGAACTATGCCAGACACAGCACAGCGAGAAGTCATTCTCGAAATCATCCACAAGCACAAGGAGTACCTTGCTTCGCTGGAATCTGCGCTCGCAGAGGATGAGCAGACAGCATAACAACAGGCACATTGTATGCTGTCAACAGAAATCCAAAGGAGTGTGCGTTTGAACAAAAAGAAAAAGTCCACAAATATTTCCCCTTACCCCGATGAAGCCATCGAACGACTGGCACGGGCATTCTATCCGGCGATCCTTGCCTGCTGGAACAGCGAGGAAGGTCAACGGGAATTTGCTGCATGGCAGGCGGAACAGGCTCATATCGCAACCAAAGAAAAACAGGAAGTTCCCGTCGGGGAACTCCCTGCCTTACTTATCGTGTGTGGATTTTTGCAGGGTGCGTCCGGCAGGGCGCACCCTGTTTTTGTTTTGAGCCTTCACCGGCTTTTTGAGCTTCAGCACTCTGCTTCCTGAATCAGGATCGTCAGCTGCTTCTGAACGCTGTCATCTGCTGTGACGGTCAGATGAATTTCGCCCGCAGCTTCTCCTGCGCGGATCACCGCCATACAGCAGCCGTCAAAGGTCTCGCTTTCCGGGGTGTCGTAACGCTCCTCGGAGCAGGGGTTTGCGCTGCCTACGGCTTCCAGAATGCCTGCACCCTCCAACTCCACCTTCAGGGTGTGCTTGGTGTGCAGATCTGCGGTGCCATTTGCATCCACGAATTGGATCATCACAAAGGCGGCATCCTCGCCGTTAGCTTGCAGGGTCTTACGATCTGCTGTAAGGGTCATCTGTGCATCCTGTGCGGTGCGCAGCGTGAACTCGCCGTCACACACACCGCCGGTATAGCCCACAGCCTTCAGCTCGCCGGGAGTGTAGGGCACACTGTAGGTGGCGGTAAAATCCACCATGGCACGGCGGCCCAGAGAAGCTCCGTTCAGGAACAGCTCCACCTCCTCCGAGGCGGAGTACACATCCACCGAAGCCGTCTGTCCCTCAAAACCGGGCCATGTCCAACTGGAAAGGTTATCCTTGAACATCCAAGGCGTTTTGCTGGAGGTCTGACCGTTGTGTTCCATTCGCAGCACTGCCAGATAGGGTGCCTTCCGCAGACCGTAAACGATCTCCCGCAGATAGCTGATGGGGCGGCGGTTGCCCAGCAGATCCAGATCTCCAATGTAGGCGGTGCGTTCCGGGTAAATGCTGCTGAAGTTGGCACCACCATCGTAATGGAAGATGCCGCAGCCTGCCTCCCCCAGATAATCGTAGCCAGCCCATGTGAAGTCGCCAATCATGTGAGGATTCTCCTCCACGATGCGCCACAGCCGCACGATGTCTGCCGGGTAAGTCTCGGTGCCCAGCACTGCCTTGTGGGGGTGCAGTTCATGCTCCAGCACATGGCGTCCGGTAAGGTAGTTCAGACCGATCACATCGCAGGAATCCTCGCAGCCGGACAGCGCCTCAGTCAGCAGCGGATGGGTGGCAAAGTAATCACCCTTTTCCCCGGACATCAGGCTCATAAAGCTGTTCAGGGCATTGCTGCCGCCGCCATCGCCACCGGAGGGACCGGGCTGTGCCGGGAACTTTCGCATCACATCCCCCATGATCTCCCGCAGGCGGTAACCTGCTGCCATAAGGCCGTTAAGGGCGTTGGTGGTGTAGCGGGTGGGGTCCAGCTCCCGGAAGGTGTTGCAGAGCCGCCGGTTGGTCTCTGCTCCGCTTTCCGAGCCAGCCTCGGAGATCTCGTTGCCCACACAGTACAAAATGACACTGGGATGGTTGTAATCCTTGGCCACCATCTTTTGAATGGTGGGCTTCCAGTCCTGCTCAAAGTACAGAGCATAGTCGTAGGGGTTTTTCCGCACGTTCCATACGTCGCTCAGCTCGTCCATTACCAGCACACCGTACCGGTCGCAGGCATCCAGCAGCGCCCGCCCTGCCGGGTGATGGGAGGAGCGGATGGCGTTGAAGCCCGCTTCCTTCAGTTGACGGATGCGGCGCTCCTCGGCATCGGGCAGGGTGGCTGCACCCAGAATGCCGTTGTCGTGGTGGATGCAGCCACCCCGTAGCTTGACGGTCTGCCCGTTGATGCGTACCCCATGCGCTGCATCGATGCTCAGGGTACGGATGCCGAAGCCGGTCTCTTCCCGGTCCAGTTCTTCCTCGCCCTCCAGCACCTGCATGGTGCTGGTGTAGAGGTTGGGGTTCTCCGGGCTCCACAGAGCCGGGCTGTCCACGCAGTACCGGAAGGAGACAGTTCTGCTTTCACCGGGTTGGAGCAGGAGGTTTTGCCGGTCGGTGAGCACTGCCGTGCCCTCCCGGCAGATGGTCTGCTGCAGGGTCACCCGTTCTGTAACAGTGCTGGCAGACTGCACCTGTGCCGTCACATCCAGCAGGGCAAAGCCCTCGTCCGCCTCCCGGGTGGTGATACGCACGGTATCCTGCGGCAGATAGACCTTGTTGCCCACCAGCAGCCGCACCGGGCGGTAGATGCCGCTGCCGGTATACCAGCGGCTGTTGGGTTCCAGACTGTTATCTGCAATGACCTTCAGCAGGTTGTCGGCACCATATTTCAGGTAGGGACCAGCCTCCACGGTAAACTCCGCATAGCCGTTCACGTTCCGGGTCAGCAGCCAGCCGTTCAGGTAGACCAGCGCCGTCTGGTACACGCCCTCAAATACGAGGGACACCGGCTTGCCTTGCCACGCCTGCGGTGCGGTGAAATGCTTCTGAAAAATGTACTCGCCGCCGGGGTAGAAGCCGGTCTGTGCACCGTTTTTCGTGTCCGGGGTGCGGGCTTCATGGATCATGGCATCGTAGGGCAGATGCACGGTTTTGGTCTGGGTATTTCCCAGAAAGGAATTCATCCGGGAATTGCCATCGCCCTTTTCTACCGTCCAATCTGCGTTGAAATTCTGTCGAATCATGCCTGTGCCTCTTTCTTGTGTTCAGCATCCCACTTCTTATTGGCCTTTTCCACATCCAGGAAAGCCAGCAGCACTGTAATAATAATGCCAATCACAAAGGGGAAGGTGATGTACAGGTTGAAGATCATCCGAATGGCGCTTTCGCTCTGGACCGTTGCGGTGCCCACAAAACCACCCAGCTTCAACAGCCAACCCACAGCCGCAGTACCGATGCCGCCGCCGACCTTCACGCCCAGAGAGGAGCAGCTGTACATCATACCGTCCATGTGGACGCCGGTGGTGCGTGTGGTGTAGCCGCTGGCCTCAGCAATAAGAGCGTTCAAAGAGCCGCTGAGGGTACCTGCAAAGACGCCCTTGATGAACATGAACAGCAGGAACATGGAGAGATTCTTCTGCATGGCAAAGTAGATCATGGGAATGCCCAGCACGCTGCTGATGGCGTAGCCCCAGAAGTTGACCTTCTGCATACTGCCGGTCTTTTTGATGAGGACAGGCGCAAAGGCCAGTGCGATGATAACAGGGAACATCTTCATCATGGAGAACTGACCCAGCAGGCTGCCATCGCCCCAGTAATAGGTGGCGCAGAACACACCGGCACCGGTGGTCAGGTTGCTCATGATATAGTACACGATGTAGATGGCAAGGATCATCAGGTAATACTTGTTGTGGACGAGGATCTTAGCAGTCTCGGCAAAGCCATGCTTTTTCTCCTCGGCAACTGCTTTGCCTTCCTCTGCGGCTTCGCTGGTGTTGCCGCTCAGTTCTTCCTCCGGCAGCTCTTTAACTGCAAGGCAGCTGATGGTGTTGACCACCAGACCAACGATCGCGAAGATCAGAGCCGTGGTACGCCAGCCTGCAGCACCGCTGCCGAACTTCTCCACCATGCCGGTAACGGCAAAGCCCATAAAGATGTTGGTGACGACCGCAAACATAAAACGGAAGGAGCCCAGCTGCACACGCTCATTGTTGTTCTTGGTGATCAGTGCTACCAGAGAGGAATATGCAATGCCGTTGGCAGTATAGAACACTGCGTTCAGTGCCGTGTACACGATGAAGAAGTAGATATACTGCATGGTGGTGCTGCCAGCCGGGATGGCAAACAGCAAAAACAGGCAGAGGGAAACACCTACCTGACCAAACAGCATCCACGGACGTGCCTTGCCCAGCTTGGAGTGGGTGCGGTCGATCAGGGTGCCAAAGATCACATCGCTGATGCCGTCCAGAACCTTGGAAGCAAGCATCAAAGAGCCAATGATGGCGCTGTCCAGACCCAGTGTTCCGGTCAGATAAAGCAGTACAAAGCTGGAAACCAGACCATAGGAGCAGTTAGAGGCCAGATCGCCGGAACCGTAGGCCAGCTTCTGATACCATTTCAGATATTTTTTCTCTGTCGTTGCAGTAGCAGACATGGGGATTCTCCTTTCAAGATGTGCTGTATCATTCACGGCGACAGAATGCGTCTGTCGCTTTACATTTTTTCAAAAGCACTCTATAATAAAGCCATCGGCCGCACAGCTTTTACAGAATGTTTTTGTATTGTGCCTATATTTTAGCAATTCCGTTCACATTCCACAATGACAGCATCGTGTGCCGCATCCATCAGATTGTATCATATTCGCACATTGCAGAAAAGGAGACTCTTTCATGAAACCGGATTCCACCAGCTATGAGAATATTTTGGAGGTTGAAAACTGGGGCAGTCAGCTCTCTACCTTCTACAAGATCATGTCCCCGGTGCAGATCACACTGGAGTCCTGTACCGGTCTGGGAGAAACCGACCAATACAGCATTCAGATGTTCTCACCGAATGGCTGCTGGCTACATGAAAACTCTATGGATGCTTTATTCCGTGCCCTCAGCTCCCGTCCGCTGCACCGCCACGATTATTTTGAACTGATGCTGGTGTTGGAAGGGGAGGTCATCCAACAGATCGAGGAAAAAGAATACCCCTACCGTGCCGGAACCTGTTGTCTGGTAAACCGCAGCATCCTCCATAACGAACGCTTCATTGGCCCCGCCAAGCTCTGTTTTCTTGGTCTGTCTGTGGATTTTGTCCGCAGCCTGACGGAATCTGCATCCCTGCAATTATTTGAAGCCGAGCGCCATCTGCCGGAAAATCCCGTTTTGCAGTTCATGCTGGCAAATCTGGGACAAGACCTCCGAAAGGAATATCAGGACCTTTTCCCCACACCGGAAAACACCGATAGTGTTCAAACCCTGGCAACGCTCATCGCCCGCATGACCCACATCCTGCACGAACCCAGTGCCGCCGCCACCTATTATTTGAAGGGCGCACTTTGCGAACTGTTCGATTTTCTGTCGTCCGGGTTCTATGTCACCCCGGTGCACCTGAGCAGCAGCCCCGAAAGCCTGCTCTTTCTGCGTATCAGCCGTTTGCTGGAAGATACAGATGGTCGGTTGCCTCGCAGCGAACTGGCACGGCTTTTGAATTACAATGGCAGCTACCTCAATTCCATCGTCCAGCGCCGCACCGGTCTGTGTCTTTTCGATTACGGCATGACCTTCTGTTTCCAGAAGGCTGAACGGCTGCTGCGGGAAACAACACTTTCCGTCAGCGAGATCGCCCTACAACTCAAATTTACCAACCGCACCCACTTCTACGAACTGTTCCGGCAAAAGTACGGCATGACCCCGCAACAATGGCGCAAGATGCAGAAAAGCGCAGAGCACTCTGAATAAGGTGCTCTGCGCTTTTCTCTTAATCTTCTAGCCCATGGCTCCCGGTTACGTTTTTCAAGTATCCCTCCGGGTCACCGTTCAGAATCAAATCCGCATAGCCCAGCGGATCATTGTAGATGAGGTAATCCAATTCCGACCTCTGTGCCATAGTCACATCCAGTGCATCCTCGACCCCGGTGCAGTCGATGGAAATTTTTCTTCCATCCCGGAGCAGCAGCTCCACACAGCCAGTATCCATGTTGAACGAACAGGCTCTTGCATCGTACTTCATAATCGTGTCCTCCTGAAATCAGTGTTTGATTTGTTTCGGTCAATCTATGATTTCGGATTTCAGCTTCTGTCGGAAACCTCTATTGAACTTTCCGAAGAAAACAAAAAATCCGACCCCATCTCCTATCGGAAACAAGTTCGGATTATTTTTGTCTGGTCGGAGTGGCGAGACTCGAACTCGCGGCCTCCTGCTCCAAAATCATGGAATCATCGTATTTGAATGTTTCCGATGGTTTCGTTTTATATAGAAACATCGCTGTTTTTATTCTTCTCCGTCTGCGGCTGCGGTTGGCCGTTTCAGGTGAATAAGGCACAAATAAGGCACATTCCAAATGGTGCATCATCCCATAAAACGAACACTATGAAAAAGCAAACGGCTCACCAGAACGCGGTAAATGTCCCTGTGAGCCGCTTTTGTTATGCGTGGGTCTTTTCTTTGATACGGTCAAAAACAACGTCCATTGCGTCAGATGCAGCCGCGTCCGCTGTTTTGATAAATTCCGCGTAAACATCTACTGTGGTTGAGGTCTGCGCATGCCCCAAACGCCCGGCAACCGTCACAATAGGCACATGGGCGGCTATCATCAGGCTGGCGTAGGTGTGGCGCAAGCTGTGGACAGTGACCGCCGGGAGATCGTGTTCCCGCATGAATTTGGGAAACCACGTTGTCACCTTGTTCAGATCCAGCGGCGAACCATCCCACCGGGTGAAAAGCAGATCATTCGGCACGGCCTTGCCGTTCTCTATCTGCACAGTGCTTGCCCATGCCGTGCCTATCTTCATGTGCTGGCCGCGCTGGTACAGTTGATACTCCTTCAGCATATCCAGACAGTTAGAACCTACCTTGAATGTGCGGTTTGACGCTCTGGTTTTCGGCTCTGTGAAGATCAGACCTTGGTGCGAAATGTATTCCATAGTGCGGTTGACCGAGATCGTGCCTTTTGCAAAGTCGATATCAGACCAGCGCAGACCGCATATTTCGCCCCGGCGCATACCGGTGAACAGGCCAAGCTGTACAATTGCGCTGTATTGCGGAGGTGCATCGTGCAGGGCCGCAAGCAACTTTGCAACGTCTGTTTCTTCGAGATAGGATACAGACACCGCTGCTCCTTTAGGCGGTTCAGCCCTTTTTACCGGGTTATCCTGCACAATACCCCATTGCACAGCCTTTGTAAAGACGCTGGACAGCATCCTGTGATAGTGTTGCACTGTATTCCCGTTCAGCTTGCCGCCCTCTCTGGCGTGCTCTGTAAATGCCTTGGAGAAGGGCAGCCCGGCGGCGCTGGAAACCTTTTCCGCTGTTGTCCGACTTACACCCTGCCCGGCGCAAATGCAGGTCATGGAGCGGCCACCGATCCCGGCGGCTTTGGTCATTTCCTGCCGTTGGCCGCGTGGCAGCAGCTCCAGCAAGGCCGTTGTTGCCGTATAGGTAGAATCCCTGCGCGCCCCGGCGCTTTCCAGATCGTTATAAAACAGCATCAGGTGCGCAGGCTTTATCTGACTGACTTTCAGGTGGCCCAACGCCGCAGAGATACGCGGCCTTAGATAGCGATACTCTGACGCGGTCTTTGGTTTGCACTTTTTATCAATATACTGCTCAAACCAGCGGTCAAGAAGATCATCTAGCTTCATATCTGTGTCGAGGTTCAAGCCGTTGTGCACTTCCTGCTCAAAGGCATCTGCCTGCCGCTGCAGCTCCTTTTCCAGCTTCTTCCCGGTCAAGCCCGGCGGGGGTGTATAGGTGCGGTTT
>OHYR01000360.1_pt1 | contig 10669 bp, 8 predicted proteins | sample 1580241 | NCBI WGS metagenome assembly OHYR01 (sample SAMEA3882533, study PRJEB24775) | human gut metagenome | biome: human-associated habitat; feature: intestine environment; material: feces | place: Netherlands | collected 2009/2010
ACTTTCTTATCTGGTCGATTTTCTCAATCAGAAGGCCTTTTGCCTCGTCACCGCCATGCGCTTTGTACTCTATTTTGTCCCTGACTCTAAGACAGCCTCCGGTAACCTTTAAAAATGTCAGCCTGCTGCCTCTGTCATCCCTGCCTATCTTATATACGCGGGCAGAAAAATCGTCAGGGTAATTTCTTTCACACATAAACCGCGAAAGTCCCTGAATCAGCGTATCCACTCTGTCAAGCTTAAGTGCCGAGCCGTAAAAACAGGGGAACACCTCCCTTTGCGCCACCGCCTGCGCAATATGCGCATCCGCAAGCTCTCCCGATTCCATAAATTCATCTAAAAGAGGCTCGCTGCACATGGCAAGCTCATCAAATAAATCCTGTGAAGAAAAGTCCACGCAGCCATCGCTCAGCTCGCTCCTTAGCTCTGCCTGCACTTTCTCCGCATCCGTGCCCTGCATATCCATCTTGTTTACAAAAATAAATGTCGGCACGTTATAGTGCTTTAAAAGTCTCCACAGTGTGCGCGTGTGCCCCTGCACTCCATCAGTTGCGCTGATTACAAGTATTGCATAGTCGAGCACCTGAAGGGTACGCTCCATCTCTGCCGAAAAATCCACATGCCCCGGTGTATCAAGCATGACTACATGCCATGTACGAGCTGTATCTGCCGTACGTGCTACATCTGCTGTATGTGCTGTATCTGCCGCATTTGTGCCACGCAAAATATCAAGCCTTGCCTGCTTTGAAAAAATGGTTATTCCACGCTCACGCTCCTGCGCATCGTTGTCCAGATACGCGTCCTGATGGTCCACGCGCCCGAGTGAGCGAATCTGCCCGGTGCTGTAGAGCATGGCCTCAGACAGGGTTGTCTTTCCCGCATCTACATGTGCGAGAATTCCTATTGTAATATGATTGTTTGTCATTTTCTGCTCCATTTATGCCTCAATCCAAGAACAGAGACACCTGTGGATGTCTCTGTGTCAGCCTTTATATCATAATCCGTTGATTTCCTAAATTATAGCATTTTGTGGTTGGTCTGTCATCTTTTTTCTTGATTGACAGCGGGACATAAAAGGCGCCGCTCAATTGACAAATATTTATTCCATACATATAATGTGATTACGAAAATTTTTGAATGGTATGAAAATAATGCGAGGATAATATGAACAAAAAAGAAGTATTGGAACTAAAACGAAGATTAAAAAAAGACCAGGCAACATTCAGTCGTCTGGTCGGCTGCTACGTGGACTGCAACCATGAAAAGGTCTGCAAATTCGGTGGCAAATTTCTCACTCTGGAGGAGGATGAATACTACAAATATCTCGAGATTTCAAACAAGGTGCTTTCCGGCACTCTCGGAAACAACCTGCTCAATCTGCAGTTTCCGCTTGAGGAGGAAGAGGTCGGAGGCCGCCAGCAGATTCTCATGGCGCTTCGCGACAGCGAGCTTAATGATGAGACTCTGCTCGATACATACTATGATCTGGTCATCGACACCTACGATGAGGCCGGGAACTACTTGATTCTTTTGTATCTCGACAGCTACGATGTCATGACACGTACAAAGGACAACATCAACGTGGATGAGTCCGAGGAGGTGTACAAATACATTCTCTGCGCTATCTGCCCTGTCACACTTTCAAAGCCGGGTCTTGGCTATCTGGAAAAGGAGCAGCGTATTGGAGCCCGCATAAGGGACTGGGTAGTCGGCGCTCCTGAGACAGGTTTTTTATTCCCTGCCTTCAACGATAGAAGCACTGACATACACTCCACTCTTTTCTATACGAAAAATACCAAGGAGCCTCACTCTGAGTTTATGACAAACGGCCTCGGCTGCGGTGTGGAGCGCACAGCTACTGAGCAGAAGATGGCTTTTCATTCAATCGTCAGAAACGTGCTAGGTGCTGAGGACGAGAGCACGGATGACAAGCTGCTTGATATCCAGCAGAATCTGTCAGAGATGGCCGATGACTACGCTGAGACTCACGATGATGACGATGATCCGTTCATTCTCGACAGCGAGGCTATGAACAAGGTGCTGAGTGACTGCCATGTCTCTGAGGAAAAGATTTCACGCATTGAAAAATCCGTCAATGAGGCCTTCGGTGACAAGCCGCCTATCGCAGCCAATGTCATTGATTCAAAGGCTCTTGCAGCTAATGAAATCCGCGTGGAAAAGCTTGCTCTTGAGAGCCAGGTCGGCGATTTAACTCTAGAGCTCAATGAAAAAAATGCACAGCTTGAAGAGAAGGATTCTGTTATCCAGGAGAAAAATAATCAGATTGAAGAGCGCACTTCACAGCTTCTTGAGAAGCAGGAAGAGATTGATAATTACACTGCCCAAATTAAGACCTATGATGTGGTGCTTCATGTAAAGCCGGAGAAGGCTTCACAGATTCATGCACAGGTCATCAATGGGGAGAAGTGTCTCGTCATTCCTATGAGGGAGAATGAGAATGCGACCATAAATGGGGTGAATACAAATCTGTAGGGACGCATCATAGGATATCGCTTATGGGGCTTCGTTTATGGGGCTTCGCATATTCAGGCTGTGAGGACCGGCCTAGCATGCAGTATATTCCTCAGAAAAATATAAAATCAGCCACGGCATCATTTGCGGATAGTTTATTGATAGTTTGCTATGAATTATCGCATCCACATTTTATGGAACGCCGTGGCAGTTTATATTTTTCTTCGGAACACACCGCATACTCTCTGGTAAATTTAGGGTACTTATGCGAAGCAATCTACTATGAGTTTATAAACCATGTCCGTGGATGCAGAAATGCTCTCCCGAAGCTAACGCTTCCGAGAGGGCGTTTCTGCGCCCGGACAGGGCTTAACCATCAAGTTGCTTATCTTATTGTTATATAAAAGGGCGTATGAAAAACCTTCGTTTTTCACACGCCCTTTATAATGTTGTCACCTATGAACTAATGTCTGCTAATAATAGCACTCTGATAATACTTACCGGTTTACCAGCTCAGCACCTCATGGCCATCCTCTGTGACAAGTACCATGATTTCCCACTGGGCTGATGGAAGTCCGTCGTCGGTGTATACTTCCCAGTTGTTCTTGTCATCTACGTAGATATCGGCCTTGCCCATGTTGACCATTGGCTCGATGGTAAATATCATGCCGGGTGCCATGACCATGTCGGTGCCGCGCTTGGTGTTGTAGCCTACCCACGGATCCTCGTGAAATTCAAGTCCCACTCCGTGTCCACCGATTTCACGCACTACCGTGTAACCGTTTGCAAATGCATGGTCGTGCACCGCCTGTCCCATATCTCCGAGGAAGCCCCACGGCTTTACCTCTTTGAGTCCAAGCTCCACACACTCCTTTGTGACTTCAACGAGCTTTTTCTTCTCAGGGCTTACATTTCCGATACAGTACATTCTTGATGAATCCGAAAAATATCCGTTTAAAATTGTAGAACAGTCTACATTTATGATGTCACCATCCTTTAAGATGACGTCCTTTGAAGGAAATCCGTGACAAACCTGCTCATTTACTGATGTACATACGCTGTAAGGATAACCCTCATAGTTGAGCGGTGCAGGGATGCCGCCCATGCTGGTGGTCATATCATAGACTATTTTATCAATCTCTGCTGTGTTCATACCCTCGTGGATATGCTCTCCTATGTAGTCGAGCACTGCGACATTTATCTTGGCGCTCTCCTTGATTCCCGCTATCTGGTCAGGTGTCTTAATGATTGAATGGCTCGGTATCTTATGATGTGCCTCAGCAAGCTTTTCAAGCTTCATATCAAATGCCGCATGACAGGTCTTATATTTCTTTCCGCTGCCACACCAGCAAGGGTCATTTCTTCCAATTTTTGTTGACATAAAATCTTCTTTCTAGTGATCAAGAGTAACGTTTCCCATATCGACTCTTTTCCACACTTTTTCTTTTATTTTATAGTTATTTTTCTCCAGCAGCTTCTTATATCTGCCTCCCGAGAAATCATAATCCGTTATATCGGCATTGTCAAGCACTGCATATATATGCCTACACGCCGGCCATGACAGCCAGCACTGCAAGTATAATTGTTGTGATGTGTTTTCTTATTTTGCGCAAAGCTTTGCAACCACCTGATTTATGACCTTTCCGTCAGCCTTGCCCTTGAAATGCGGCATGACTGCCTTCATTATCTGCCCTTTGTTTCCTGTTGCGATTACATCCGAAAACTGCTCTGTGAGCTCCTTTTCTACCTCTTCTGCCGACATCATTGCAGGAGCGTACTCCTCAAAGATTGCATATCTGGTATTGTACTCATCAAGCAGATCTGTTCTTGTGGCAGGGCATGTGTCAATCTGCTCCTTCACAGACTTCATTTCCTTAAGAATGACCTTGTTGACAAGCTCCTCCGGTATATTGTCTCTGCAGCCCTCATCTATTGCCGCCTTTTTGGCTGCCGATACAAGTGAGGATATAGCATCCTTTCTTACCTTGTCTCTTGCTTTCATTGCTGCAATCATGTCTTTTTGTAATTGTTCCATCTGCATGGCTTGTTCCTCCTGCTTTTCTTACTTTATTTACAGGCTTGCTAGTTCGTTTTGTGCGAATTGGTGCCGTCTATCTCTATAATACACCTTATGGGTGGAAATTGCTATTATTTATTACAATGAGTTTGTTGCCGGTTACTAACATTGGGTCGTGGCATGTCCGCGTCTTACGCCCTTACTTTATTGGTAACCATTCAGCTCTTTGTGGTAAAAATAAAAAGAGCCGGTAAGTATAATAAATATACTTATCGGCTCATAACCATCCTATACAAGACGTCGTATAGCAAGTATTGTATGACACTGTACGCTTCTGTTTGCTGTGATTCCTGCCTTTGTGGACTGTGCCTCCACTATAACACCACCACCTGCATATATAGCTACATGTCCCGGATATACCACTACGTCTCCCGGCTGTATATTATCGAAGGATACGGCCTGTCCCACAGACTTAAATGCCTGTGAATATCTCGGTGTGCTGATACCAAAATGTGCATATACCTCATGTACAAAGCCTGAACAGTCTACACCGTTTGTAAGACTGTTTCCACCCCATACATATGGATTGCCCACAAACTGCATAGCGTATGATACCACAGAGCTTCCTGAAACTCCTGTTGAAGCACCCGGGTTCTTTCCACCGCCTGCTGCATAGTCACCGGCAATGCTTCCGCCCTTGCCGGCTCCACCACCATCATAGCTTGAACTGCTTGACGAGCTGTTCGCTCTGGCAGCGGCTGCCTGTGCCGCTGCTGCAGCTGCGGCCGCTGCTTCCTGCTCCTGAATGATTTTGCCCTGTGCCGTAATGATATTCTGATAATTATCTGCCTGCTGCTGTGCCTGAGCTATCTGGCTTGCATACTGCTCCTTCTGGTTTTCAAGAGCTACTATAGCCGCCTCGACATCTGCCTGCTGCTTCTCATAATCATCCTGCATGGCTGTGAGCTCATTCATGTCTTTGTCAAGCTTAGTACCAATTTCCTTCACCTGCTCAACTGCTGCCTGATAAGAATCCATAAGAGCACGATCCGAATCATATACATCTGACACGTACTCTATACGATTGAGCATATCTGTGATACCATTTGACTCAATAATTGCTGTCCAGATATTGTCCTCAGCGCTGTTTTCATACATGAACTGTATACGCTTCTTCATGGCGTCATACTGCTCCTGCTGCTTTTCCTGAGCAGCTGCAAGATCCTTCTGATTCTGCTCTATCTCTGCCTGTTTGCTTGTGATATCTGTCTGAAGCTTCTTTTGTGCTGCAAGAATCTCATCAAGCTTTGCGGATTTATTCTTTATATCATCAGCAGTAGTCTGCTGCTGATCCTTTAAACCATTAATCTCATTCTTCTTATCCTTGAGATCCTGCTCAGCCTGTGACTTCTTCTTCTCTGCATCCTTCTGCTTCTTTGTCTTTGCATATACCTTCTCAAGTCCACTGTTTATGTATCCGCTAAATGTAGTGCCCTCTACTGCCGGTCCTGTAAAAACGAGTGCCGATGTTAACACAGTACATATAGCACGTGTCCATTTCTGATTCATTTTATTCCTCCTGTAATACGACGGTCAGATTGACCTTTCCTTCCACAATTTATGTTCAATATACATTCGGATATATTATCGCACAAAATGAATCTTTTTTCCACATCTTTTTGTAAATTTACAGAATTTTCCACATTTTATATAATGATATGATTAAAAAGTCAAAAGGTATCTTGCCCCTAATTTATGATTCACATACGCGCTATTATAAGTCTATCATCAGGTTTGATGCTATCTGATGTCAGAGCATTTATTTCCATTATGTTTTCAACAGTGGTGCGGTATCTTTTTGCAATGTCCCACATTTTATCATCCTTCTGCACTATATAGCCAACCAGAGCTGCTTCCTCTTCAGTATCAGACGATGTTTTTTCCTGCTCCACCGATGTTATGACTGACACTTCATCCTGCTGTAGGGCAATAGCGTTTATGCTGACAACACCCTTAATTTCATATTCGCTGTTGTCGAGTAGATTGACCTGCACCTGGTCTACCTGCACATTTACCTCGCAGCAGGTGTTGGCATCCATGCCGGGTATCTCAACAAACTGTTCAAACGGCACAGAGTCTGTATGCATCTCTATCGGACAGCCATCATCCTCCACAATATTCACACAGTTCACCTGCAATACACCTGACACAATAATTCCTGTATCTGCATTTTTTATCTGTGCAATAGCGGCCTGCGTCTTTGTACCGCATATTCTTAAAATTCTCTTTTTGCTGTTTTCTCTGTACAACTGCTCCAAAATACGGCATTTTGTGTCATTTTTCATAAGAAGGCTGCATACCTTCATATTTTCAAACACAGGTTTTACCGGACATGATACGCTGTACATGTCATTGAGCACCTCTACTGTTTCCTCACTCCAGACCTTTCCATCCACCGCAAGTGCTGCCTCAATCGAAAGCTGCCTGAGCTCTCCGTCGTAATCATTTTCCGCCTCAACCTGATGCATGGCAGGCTGTGTGCGAAGCCAGGCAATATTTCCGGCATTATCACCCTCGCAACGTATTTCATTTGAAAAACCCTCCTGCACCTCAAAGCAGCAAATTTCCTGTTCTTCACTCAGATACACTATACACGCATGACACTCGCCTGTCAGTGTGATATGGTCACGCTCGTATGTATACTCCAGATTTCTCATATCAACAAGACTTGATATGAGCTTGCATATATTCGGCTTGGTCTTTGGCAAGGTGACGACATTTTTAATTCTGACAATATCCCTTACAACACTGTCAAGCTTAAGCACCTTCATCTGCCCCATAAGCTGCTCCACGTCCTTGTCATCAATCCTTTGTGCAACCTCAAGATTTTCTTCCCTCTCTCCATAAAGCTCCACACTTATAATGCCTCTGACCGAGAGCTTTCGCGAATTGATAACCCCAACCGTAAGCTCATCAAGCCCGGTATACACACGAACCGTATCTTTCTCGCAGACTCCTTGAAGCACAAGCTTCTCCTGAAACGGTATTGCATCCTTTATATGCTCCACTCTGTTTCCGCCGATATTTTCCTCCGGCTCATCGCCTTCAAAAACTTCCTCTCTCGTATACAGCACTTCAAATTCAATGCTTCCACTCAGCCAGATATTCTCGCCTGACGCTTTTATCTCGTCAAGCTTTACCTGCCCGTTCTGGCAAACCACTTTGGAAACATCAGGCTTATTGTCCTTTATGACATAATCCCTGTCGAAGCCAACCTGCGACATATCCTTTACCTTTTCTATGCATTGTCTGATTTTTTGTGTAATTAAGTCCATAAAAAATACCCCACTTCAAATATGTATATAAAATACATATTCAAGATGGAGTAACTTTATGCAGATGCAAATATTTAAATTCATGATCATTATAATAAAGATGTAACATCTTTACTTCATGATACTAGCAAAGCTGCATCCTTATATCTTTTGTAATCACATCAGTGTAGGAGAAAGATAAGAGCTGTGGCGGATTCTGCTCAAACTCATCATCTATCAGAACCGTAAACACACTTGGGTATGCCTGCTGAATAACACCCTCCTGGATGTCAACCTTGTTGCGGCCAAGATCCTGCTGGATTTTTACCCTGTTGCCACACTGCTGGTGGATCGATGCTCTGACTTTTCTGATTTCTGTCTGTTCCATTTTAAGCCTCCTTATTGTGGGTATGCCCACTGGCACATAACTATAGTCCTCATGGTAACCAGTATTGTAACGACGTTGTCATATATATGAAATCAATCTCTGTATAAATATAAAACAGGTCAAATTAATCAACAATTATATCAATCAATATATTTGAATATATAAATATGTCACCACAATATCTAGTAACTTTACTATAGCAAAGTATCGCAGTGATAGCAATAGGGCATTAGTACTGATTGTCAGTTTTTTCGCAACTTTTAATACAATTTACGAAATTTTTACTCAAACACAACAGGCATTTCACTCAATTCCGTCTTTATTACTATATACGGATAACTCGCCTGATTGCTGACCTTCTCGCCCTTATCCGGGGCTATCAGACGCGTATCAAAATACATTGCCTTATCCTTAACATAAAACTGGTTAACCGTAATACTGTAGCCACCTGTCTCCTTTGTGCCAAAGCCTTCCGCTATGTATAAATATTCATCGTCCTTGTACGTCAGCTTCATCGCCTTTGCCTTGTTTTCATTTATCTGCTTTTTAAACTCCTCCGGGATTTCATCCCCGTTTCCAATATCACAAGCACACCTGCAGCCATCACCAGAAATTTTCTCAATTTTTCTGACATTTTTTCCTCTCTTTCTTATCATATCGCTTATGATATGATATAATATCAAATATTGAACTACATTATATCTATTCTCAATGATTCTGAATAGTTTCATTACAATTTATATTATGAAAAAGAGAGGTCAAATATGCGTTCAGTTTTAATCGTAATATTCGTATTTTTCTATCTGCTGCTCGGTCTTCCGGTGCTCGGAGCCATGTGGATAATACACAAATTTGCCCCGGCATGGGCCGATATGGCACAGCTTCGCCTTGTACAGTGGGCTTTCCGTGTCATCATATTCCTAAGCGGAGCAGACATTGAATTTATAGGGGAGGAAAATGTGCCAAAGGACGAGGCTGTACTATATATAGGAAATCACCGTAGTTTCTTTGACATCATAATCACCTACTCCAGATGTCCACGCCTGACCGGCTACATCTCAAAGCAGAGTATCACAAAAATACCGGTGCTGGGTCTCTGGATGAAGCGCCTGCACTGCCTGTTTTTGGACCGCGATGACATCAAGCAGGGACTAAAGGTTGTGCTTGCAGCCATAGATCAGGTCAAATCCGGCATCAGTATATGTGTATTTCCTGAGGGCACACGCTGCAAAAACAAAGATGACCTGACAGAGGTACAGTCTTTCAAAGAAGGTACTTTCAAGATTGCCACAAAGAGCAAATGCAAGATAGTGCCAATGGCAATCATGGGAACAAATGAAATATTCGAGGATCACCTTCCATGGGTCAAAAAGAAGCATGTGGTTATCCGATACGGCACTCCTATTGATCCGGCAGCACTCAGTAAAGAGGAACAAAAGCATCTCGGAGCTCATTGCAGAGAAGTGATTGTGGATATGCTTCATGAAATGGTATAGCTGAAAAACCGCCCAGTCGGGCGGTTTTTCATATTTCTTCTTCAAATTCCTTTAAACTATTAAATTTTCATTCTCATCAACTATTTTTTACTTCAGAACAAGCACCGAATATGCCGGCAGCTTTGCCGCTCCATCCTTATACGATGGTGCTTTCTTTGTAGTCTGAAGCATTGCAACAGCATCATTTACTCCAAGCGATGACACATCCACACTTGCTTCATCCTTTGATGGATTAAATATAAGCACCGCTTTCTCACCATTGTACTCTCTTGTAAATATACACACATTATCATTTGACAGATCCTTTTCAAAGTTATTTGTACCTCGTGCTATCTCCGGGAAAGCATTTCTTATTGATATTGTCTGCTTCACAAAGTTGTAAATAGAGTATGGATCCTCCATCTGTTTATCTAGGGTATCATATGTCTGCTCGGTTTCTTCTGCATTCTGAGGCCCCACACACATTCCCTTAGCTTTTGAATCCCCGCTCCATCTCATGGCAAGACGCTTCGTCTCATCATTGGCTGCGCCTCTCATGCCGATTTCCTCTCCATAATACAGAAAAGCATTTCCTGGCATAAGAAGATTCATGGCCTGCGCCATCTTGGTTTTCTCCTCGGCATTATCTCCGTTGTAGTATCCTGCGCTGCGTCCCATATCATGATTTGTATAAAAAGGTGCATCAATGTATGAGTCTGTATACTTCTTTATCTCATTTTCCACATCAACCAGAGCATTGCCGTATGTGCTGGCACCATGATTTGCTGTACCGTTTAACACCTTTCCAATATATCCATCCTGCTGTGAAAAATCAAAGTTGAACATACTGTCAATTCCACTCTTATAGTACTTCGCATACTCTCTGTATGTAGTCCAGCCCTCACCAACCATATAAGCATCAGCCTTTTTGCTCTTCACATTGTTTACAAGCCAGGTGAGGTCATCTATAGTCTCAGTCTGGTTATTATTATTGTAATAAATC
>OHYR01000361.1_pt1 | contig 10667 bp, 16 predicted proteins | sample 1580241 | NCBI WGS metagenome assembly OHYR01 (sample SAMEA3882533, study PRJEB24775) | human gut metagenome | biome: human-associated habitat; feature: intestine environment; material: feces | place: Netherlands | collected 2009/2010
GCGAAAGTAGGAAAAGCCGTTCTGGGTCATCTCGGCGCGCATATTCATCGCGTTGACCATTTCCTCGGAGAAGCCGAATTTGGCCTCGACCGTGCCGCTGCCGTCAAATTGAAACGTCGTATCGGCGACCTGGCACATGCAGCCGCTCAAAAGGACGGTCAGCATGCTCACTACCAGCGCCGCGGCGAAAAACTTTTTCATGGTGTATCGCTCCTTTGGTAAACTCTACCGACAATTTTACACGAATTTCCGCCCGATTGCAAGCAATGCGGCCGTCTTTACACTGGAAAAATATGGAAAATCTGATTTTTCCGCGTAAAGTGGGCGGTATTTTTGAAAAATTGCTTGACTTTACGGAAAAGTTTTATATAATAGTAGAGCTTGTAATATGCATTGCAGGCAAATCCTTGCTCACATGAATCCGTGTGGGCCATCAGTCCAAAAGGAGGTGCAACCAAGAATGGCTAAGATTTCCGCAAACTATGAGGTCGTTTTCATCATGGACGGCAGACTGCCCGAAGAGCAGGTCGCCGCTCTGACCGAAAAGTTCAAGACCCTCGTGGAGCAGAACAGCACGGCTATGGAGGTTGAGGAGTGGGGCAAGCGCAAGCTGGCCTACGCCATCAACTACATCACCGAAGGCTACTATGTTCTGATCTCCTTCACGAGCGCGCCCGATTTCCCCAAGGAATTGGACCGTATCCTCGGCATTACCGATGGTATCATCCGCTCCATGATCGTCTGCAAGGGCGAATAAGGAGGGCAGCGCTATGTTGAACCGTATCGTCATCATGGGCCGACTCACCCGTGACCCCGAGCTGCGCCGCACGCAGAACGGCACGGCGGTGACGTCCTTCTCCGTCGCGGTCGACCGCGACTTCAAGAGCCGCGAGAGCGGCGAGAAGGCCACCGATTTCATCGACGTAGTCGCTTGGCGCCAGACCGCTGAATTTGTCTGCCAGTATTTCACCAAGGGCCGCATGGCCGTGGTCGAGGGCAGATTACAGATCCGCGACTGGAAAGACAAGGATGGCAACAACCGCCGCAGCGCGGAAGTGGTTGCCGACAACATTTATTTCGGCGACAGCAAGCGCGACAGCCAGTCGGGCGGCGATTACGCGCCCCCCGCTTACGGCTCTCCCGCCGAGAGTTATACCGCTCCTGCGAGCGGCGGCTTTGCCGAAATTGAAGAGGACGGCGAGCTGCCGTTCTAATGTGGGTACGAAAGCCCCAATTCTGATAAGGAGGAATCATCCATGGCTATGGAACGCGAAAACAGAGCCCCTCGCGCCGGCGGCCCGAACCGCAAGCGCAAAAAGGTGTGCCAGTTCTGCGTTGACAAGTGCGAGTATATCGACTATAAGGACGCCGCCAAGCTGCGCCGCTTCATCTCCGAGCGTTCGAAGATCCTGCCCCGCAGAACCACCGGTACCTGCGCGATGCATCAGCGTCAGCTGACCGAGGCCATCAAGCGCGCCCGTCAGATCGCTCTGCTGCCCTTCGTCACCGAATAACTGCAAACGAAAAAGAGACACGCGGTGCGTGTCTCTTTTTTTGCCCGGAGCAGGCGCTGCGCGGCGAGCGATCTGCCTTAGCGGCGGCAGGACGGACGGCGCAGCTGCGCCGCGCAAATGTTCTGCGGAGCAAAAGCTTGGCGGAGAGGCGATTCATTTGCCCCTGGCGTTTTAATACCGGAGGGTGGAGCCGACGACGACGGCGACGAAACCCAAAAAGAAAAGCATCGCAAGGCGATGCTTTTCTTTTTGGTGCCTCGTCGGGGATTCGAACCCCGGACACCCTGCTTAAAAGGCACAATAAATGCCATGATTACCAATGTATACAACGGTATTTGACTTGCAACTGACTTGCATGCTTACTCATTTTCCGCTTTTGAGTTGCCTGACAGATAGGCATCCAGCTTATCCACGGAATTCCTCTTGTGAACGGCATCGAGGTGTGTGTAGATCCGCAATGTCGTGGACACATCAGCATGGCCCATCTGAGCACACGCCTGCACCACATCCACGCCAGCCAGATAGAGTAGCGTGCAAAAGGTGTGCCGAAGCCAGTGCATTGTGATGGGCGGGATCGTCATGTCAAAGACCTTTGGACCTGGTTTGCTGGATCTCATGCGCTCTAAATCTGCCGGCGTCCTGGTGCCGTATTTGATATTCAGCTCCCGCATATAGGAGCGCCACAGCTTCGCCCACGCAGTTGCAGTCATGACCTCGCCTTTGGCACTGTGGATCACAAGCAGGCCGTCTCTCGGCATAGCTGCCATATAGTCAGCCAGCCGCTGCGGAATATCCACCGTCCGCATGCCGGCATCTGATTTGGTAACGTGCCGGAGCGTAGGCATACCGTTGGAATCGTATTCGATCGTCTTATTGACGGTGATCGTCCGTGTCTTCAGATCCACGTCATTCCATGTCAGCGCGGCCAGCTCCCCGCGGCGCAGGCCCGAAAGCATCATAATGACCGCTACAGGCTGCGCACGGTGCGGCGTGTTCCATATCCATTGTTGTTCCTCGGCGGTCAGAGCGCGGCGCTGCTCCGCTTTTCGGCCAACGGCGGCAAGCTCTACCTGCTCGACCGGATTCGTTGGAATGACACGCCCTACAGCCCGACGCATGATTTGTCTCATGGCCGAGCGATACAGATCTACAGTGCGCTGAGCGAGCCCCTGATCGGACAATGCGATCAATACCCGCTCCACATCGTCGGCACGCACCTGACCGATCTCATAGCCTGGCAGCTCCTCTTTCCAGAGCTTTACTGCTCTACGGTAGTTGTCCATCTGTCGGCAGGTGATCTGTTCCTTCTCCTTCAGGCGGAGCCAATCATCCGCCCATGTGGCAAAGCTGTCACGTTGGGAGAGAACGTCAAGGCCCTGACCGAGCTGGAGCCTGACCGAGGTTTCCTTCTCCTTCAGCTCTGCCGGCGTCTTCGCATAGACGCTCTTATATTTGCGCTTACCGTTTTCATCGCGGCCCAAATAGATCTGAGAGCAATAGCGCCCATCGGCGCGCTTCTTTGCTCTGGCCATGTTCTCACCCCTTGCTTTTTGTCGAATTCTATGCTATTTTGTCTGTGGCGCTGCCGAATCGCAGCGGTCAGCCCTCGAACAGGGGGCAGCTTCTTTTGCCCTCTGATCTCACGAAAGGGGGGCTGCCCAATGGTTACATACTCGGACCTGTTCCAGTTTTGTATTCTCATCGTTGGTATTTGCGGCCTGTTTATCCAGGCGCATAAAAAGAAGTGACCGCCGGCACCCTGACAAGTACGGCGATCACTTCAAAGCACTTTTAGGGGGCTGACCGTTCTGGCAGCGCCCTTCGTTTGTTCTTCAAGTATAGCCGTTCAATTTCATTTTGTCAATGCTCTGCGCTTCGGTGCAGGGCTTTATTTTTTGCCCTCTGTGGGAGATCCTGAGCCGTTTATGGGCGTTTCCGCAGGGAGGGAGGTATCTTCTGTCCCCTTGGCGGCATCTTGCGCGTCAGAACGCTGGTATCTGGGAATCTCGGTCAGTTCTGATACGCGCTTGACGGCTTCGGTCTGACCGGAAGGGTTGAGGGAAGAAAAGGCAGTGATAAGCTGACCCTCTTCTTCAGAAAAGCTATAGCCAACTTTTTTATGCTTTTCATGGACAAGAGCATCGATAATATCGCTACCTTCTTCTGCAAACTCAAAGCCCGCATCAAACCATTCGTTTCCAATTTCATTTGCCAACACATAGAAATCAATCCTAAGGGCTGCGGCAATAGTTTTAAGTTGCGATACTGACGGCTCTATAACGCCCGTTTCATACTTCGATAATGTTGCTCGATTTATTCCCAATACTTCAGCAAGTTGCTCTTGGGTTACGCCCGCTGCTTTTCGTGCGTTTCGAATTGCCTGAAAATTCATGTTACACACTCCTATCTTGCTAAAATGTAACTCACAGGCACAAAAATGTCAAGAACTTTTAATAATGTTCTTGACAAGCACGAAATGGTGTGTTACTATGTGCCCACAAGGCACATTTGCTGTATTGGAGGTGAACAACGAATGAAGATCAGCGTACTAAAAATCGAAACTCTGCTTGCGGAAAAAAGTATGACGAAAGCAGATCTCGCAAACCGCTGCGGAATTTCGCGGCAGAATGTCAGTACCCTTATTCGGCGCGGGACCTGTGAACCGAGGACGGCTGGTAAGCTGGCCTCTGGACTTGGTGTTGAGGTAAGAGAAATCATCGAAAAGGAGGCAACCTAATGATCGAATTACCGGAAGGGCTTGTCATAATTTCGGACGAGCATTGTTACATTGTGGGGAATCCCCGGAAAAGCCGTGGGAAGGGCGTTGAAATCAAGAATCCGAAGTACTACGCCCACATAGATCAGGCGATCCAAGGCGCGCTTGCCCTCATTCTGCGCTTGAAAGTGAAAAACAAAGAAATTACTACCTTGCGGCAGTTCCTTGATGAGCAAGCAAATCTGAATCAGGAATTGCGCGATATGCTAACACCGCAAAATGGCGGTGGGGAAGCCATGGAAACAAGGGGAGACGAGCCTGCAACCATTGCCGAGGGTAATTACATACCTGACAAGGCAGAAAGGGAAAAACGCCATGTATAGGCCAATGAGACAGAATAAGCCGCGCCGGGTGATCCATGACGTGGCAGAGCTTCCCGTCCTCTGCGATTGTGCCGAGGCCGGCCTGCTGCTCCGGCGTAATCCGGAGGTGATCGCCAAGATGGCAAAGGAAGGCGTCCTAAAGGGCGCAAAGCAAGGGCAGAGTTGGTTCTTCCGCCGTGACGATCTGGTGGAGTATATGGACAAGCTCTTTGAAACAGGAGGCACAGGCACGTGAACGAAGATAAAAACACATTTAAGCCCGCAGACTTCAGCGATGCCGGAAACGCTGCCGTGTTTGTCCGTGAGCACTGTGATGACATTATTTTCACAGATTCCATGGGCTGGCTCTGCTGGGATGGCAAGCGGTGGGAACGGAACGAGCATAAAGCTCTGGAACTGGCAGAGGACTTTTCCGAGCATATGCTGAGAGACGCCATGGGCGAATACCGGGATGCGCTGCACAACGAAGCGGAAGCGAAGGCTGCAGATCCCGAAGGCAGCGAGGCGGTCAAGGCAGCCAGCGAGGCGGTCAAGCGGAGCAAAGCCTACTTAGCCCATGCCAATATGACTCGCCGAGTTTCCCGGTTAAAGGCTATCTTAGATCTTGCCAGACCGTATATGGTCCGCCCCGGCAATTCCATGGATGCGGATCCGCTGGAGCTGAACACACAGGCTGGGATTATCAACCTGGTAACGGGCGCCTTTCGGCCTAACCAGCAGGAAGCATATTGCACGAAAGTTACCGCTTTCAGCAGGAACGATAAGGGCAAGGATATTTGGGATTCTTTTCTGGATACGATCACCTGCGAGAACAGCAGCCTAAAAGGATTCCTTCAGATGGTTGTCGGTATGTCGCTCTTTGGCAAGGTCTATCAGGAGGGCGTTACCTTTGCCGTTGGCACAGGTAAAAACGGCAAATCGACCTTCTTTAACACCGTCGCTGCCGTCATGGGCGATTATGCCGGGTACATCGACATTGACGTTATTACGACCAAAAACTCAAATGACAAGGCCGCGCTGGCCACTCTGCGCGGGAAACGGCTGGTGATCGCCGCCGCCTCTCTGCGGCCACGATCAAGAAGATCTCCAGTACAGACCCGTTCCAGGTGGAGGAAAAGTATAAGCAGCCGGAGATTGTTAAGCCGTCGCATACGCTCTGCCTGTTCACTAACCACCTTCCCCGTGTCGGATCCACCGATGAGGGCACATGGCGCCGCATCTTCGTAGTTCCCTTCAACGCTGTCATTCAGCCAGATAAGACGATTCAAAACTACGCTGACTATCTTGCGGAGAATGCCGGTGGCTTCATTCTGGCCTGGGCAGTCGAGGGAGCGCAGAACTTTGCCCGGAATGGCTTTAGACTGGATATCCCCGATTGCGTGGAGGAGGCTACCTATGATTACCGGAGCCGGGAAAACTGGCTCGAGAATTTTCTTTCAGAGTGCTGCATCAAAGAAACTGGAGCGCACGTCGGAGCCAGAGAACTATACGATGCTTACAAGGCGTGGTCGGAGGCCCTGAAGGACTACACCCGCAGTGAGAAGGACTTCTCCGCAGAGATGGAGAAACTGGGGATTTCTAAGAGAAAATCGCATGGTATAAACACATATTTCGGCCTGCGACTTAATGACCGTGGGGAGAGAGGTGAGCCAATAACCTAACTTTCTCTATATACACTTTATTTTTGCTTACACGAAAGTTAGTATGTAGATTCCCCTTCCTCCCCCAAGAAAGGAAAATTACGAGTATGAAAGAGAAAATCTGTCCCATCGATGGACGCCCGTGCGATAGGTTTTGCAGTCACCGTTATAAGAATCGGCCGGAGGGCGGCTGCTTCCTGACTGACTTTGCTGAGACTATGTCAGAGGTATTTGCTAATCCTGATAATCAGCCCGTTCGTAGAAAGGAAAACTATGGAAAATAATAAAATCTGTCCGCTGCTGTCTATCACATCTGAAGACAACTTGACCGATTGCTATGGAGAATCGTGCGCCTGGTATGTGCCGCCAGTCTATGCCTCTAACGGTAAGCTCATAACGAAGGGGCGTTGTGCCATTCATGGCCTGGGCGCTCTGCCGGAGCTTGTGCGAGAGGTGGCGAGACTGTGAGTTATTACCGGACATGCCCCATCTGCGGGGCCTACCTCGACCCGTGCGAGCGGTGCGACTGCCAGGATGAAAAGGAAGCCGCTGCCAGTGCGACCAACACTGACAGCGGCAGGGTGGAAACGGGATTGCAGGCCCTGCTTTCCGTCTCCAGTTTACACGAAAACAAGGAGGATTGCAAGGATGAAGAGGCCTGATGTGTTTACGGAGCTGGAAGCGGCAGCCGTCGGCTGCATCGCACTGGAGGGTACCTGCATCAGAAGTGCATACGTTCATGACCTCTATGTGCTTATCTGCGACTACAAAGGCGTGACCGTTTATGTGGTCGTGCCGGACAGCTTCAACAGGTACGCCGTTTTGCGCCGTGTGCTCGGGCATCAGCTCCGCTTCATCCCTACTGCCGTATCAGCGGCTGACGGCGCTGCGATAGCCACGCCGACTCTGAGCAGCCTTGTGAGATTCGAAGAGGCATCCCCCCGGTGGGATTGAGATCTCTCGGCGGATCCGTGTCAAGACCAACAGCGGCACCCTGAACAGGATAAAGTTTAGAAATGGGCAATTGCCCTGAAAGAGGTGAAGCAGCGCATGAAGGTGAAAATATCATACTTACCGCAGGAGGAGCGGGACGCGACCGCCGCTCTAACCGCCCGCCATACCGACAAATCTATTTTTCTGTCAGCGGTGAAAAAGACAGTTGCAAAGAAGAAAAGGACGCGCTATAATACTCCCAAAGAATAACGCATGGAGTACCGCCGTAAAGGTTAGCGATAAAAACGCATGGGAATGTGGCTGTTGAGCCGCCCCATGCGTTTTCTTTTGCCTGCCGGGTGTGTGGAGTTTTGAGGAGCCCTTTTCATCTGTAGATTTCGCCACACATCCGCCAGGCATTAAATCAGCCCACTCTGGGCGTAAAACGGAGGTAAACCATGAGCGAAGAAACTATGAACCAGAACACCGAGCAGAAGCCCACCAACTCCAACCCGGAGGATAAGAATGGGGATCCGGGCAGCGGCAGGACGTTCACGCAGGAAGAAGTAAACCGTATTGTAGCCGACAGGCTGGCGAAGGAAAGAGCTAAGGCGTCCAAGTCCGTCGATCCGGAGACAGATCATCGCGAGCAGGAGCTCACTGCCCGCGAGCAGATTTTGGAATGTCGGGACTATCTGGAGACGCAGAACAAGAACTATGGGACGAATTATCCCGTTGAGCTGGTTTCTCTGTTTGGGGCAATGGACCTGCCGCAGTTTAAAGACAAGCTGCATGAGTTCGAGCGTATTGTCGAGAGAATGGCAGATCCGAACAAAGAGCAGCGCCGCAGCGATCCGCGCCCCACCTCAGACAGCCTTTTCCGCGAAGCCTTCGGTCTAAACCGCCGAAAGGAGTAATTAAATGGCGATTGAACTTGTAACCCAATTTTCGAGTTACGTTGATGAACAGTTCTCTACGGAGAGCAAGAAAAGTATGCTGACCAATCAGGACTTTGGTTGGGACGGCGCACACTCGGTCAAGATCTACAAGGCTACCACAGCCAAGATGAACGACTATGACCGCGCGGGAACCGGCGCAAATGCATCTCGATATGGCAAGATCGAGAGCGTCAGCGCCACCACCGAAGAAATGATGCTGAAGCGCGACCGGTCTTTTACGGTCGTCACAGATGCACTGGACGAGAACGAGACCAAGGGTGTTCTTGGTTCTGCCACCATGCTGGCCCGTCAGATCCGCGAAGTCGTGATTCCGGAAGTTGACACCTACACATACGGTGTGATGTGTGCCGAGGCCGGCCACAAACCCGCAGCGGTTAAACTGACGGAGGAAAACATCTACACGGAGATGCTGAAGGGTAGCGAGGCTCTGGATAATTCCGAGGTGCCGGAGACCGGTCGCATTCTGATGCTGACACCGGAAACCTACACAATGCTGAAGAAGTGCAAAGATGTCATCATGGAGACCGACATCGGCAATGAGCTGCGCCTTCTGGGCGTTCTTGCTATGTTGGATGGCTGCAAGGTCATCAAGGTCCCCGCAAACCGTGTGCCTGCGGGCTTCGGCTTTATGATCGCGCATCCCTGTGCCACCGTAGCGCCCACTAAGCTGGAAAGCTATATGGTGCACCACAATCCTCCTGGTATTTCTGGATATCTGCTGGAAGGCAGGGTCTGCTATGACGCCTTCGTCCTGGATAACAAGGCATCTGCACTCTATTATCAGGCCATGGCTGCCGATGGACTGACAGTTGCTTCTACTGCCGGCTCTGCATCCGGTAAAACGAAGATCACCGTCACACCGGACAAAGCCGAGAGCAACTCTTACAGGTACAAGGTGGATGTAGCCGTTCCGGCTATCGGTGAGGACTGCTCTGACTGGAGCGAGTGGGATGGTAGCGCAGACATTGCGGCTGCCAACGGATCCACACTTGTCGTTGCTGAAGTAGACAGCAACGGCATGGCAGTCAAGGCGGGTAGCGTCGCTGTGACCGCAAAGGCGTGACCTGAGCAGTGGGAGGCGCATGGGAATGTCTCATGCGCCTCCTTTTGGCTGCAATGAGTATCCCCCCGGTGGGGCCCGACCTGACGAGGAGGCCTTCGTCTCGACCGAACAGCAGTCCCCAAAGCACACCATTTTCCTGCAACGAAATTCCAAGGTCGGAGTTGAATTATCAATGGCGATCATGATAGAAGGCTATGTCAATATAGCCGGCAAAAGGAGCAACTGCGAATTTCCGGCTTATCCCGGAGTGCCAGGACGTTTTTATGAAGTTATCATGCCTGATGCGTTCAAAATGTCATTGCTTCAGACGACCTGCATAAAGCTAAAGGTCGATCATACGCGTGTGATCGGCTCGACACACAGCGGAGAGCTACAATTGACCGATGACAGCCGAGGCCTGTGGGCACACGCTCTGATTTCAGATCCGGCCGTGATTGCGGCGGCCCGCTCCGGCTGCATCCGAGGATGGTCTTTCGCCTTCATAGCAGAACAGTCCGAATGGTATCGGCTTGACCCAAGAGAGAAGCTGTATTACCGAAAAGTAAAGCGCGCCAAATTACTGGAAGTATCGTTGATGATAGAAAAAGATGCGGCCTATTCTGGAACGACCGTCAACGTCAAAAACGTCGAGGAGGAAAAGCTATGGAGCTTCATGAAATTGAAAGAGATATTGAGGCCCTGAAGTCCAGCCCTCTCGTTTTAGTTTGCCGGACACCGCAGGGAAGAGTAAAGGCTATGAGCCTGCAGAAGTGCGTAGAGACCGGCAGCAGCTTCCTCTATGTCGCCGTCGATGAGCTGGATGCGCTGCTCGATCGGGCCATAAACGGAACGGCTTGAAACCGCAACTTTTTCACATGCTTTTCGATATCCGTTTTTCCATGATTTCCAGACATTCAAAATGGGATATGCCTTAATACGGCTCAAACCCCTGCAAATACTGCATTTTCAGACTGCCGCAGCACCTTCTTCTTACCGTAGCTATAGAGACCTACGGTAAAAGGCTGTTCTATGATCCACTAAATTCGCAACTTTTCCATCTAACCAGACGGGTGCAAAGAAGGCATCATTTCGATTATTTTTGATGCTATAAAATCCTCAAGGACTGACCAAGCCCAAAACACCCGGACAGTAAATCGCGAAGAATCACTACCTAAAACTGCGCCCCTATGATGGGGACAGCAGAAAGCGCCCGAATCACTACCATTTTTTGCTTTGGACTCGTGACAGGTTTTGGTAGTCAATTAAGCGTACACGCTCGAACGTTACGCCTCAAAAGTCAATAATGTTTTGACATGCATTTTGACTTGCACGCCGTTAGAAAAGTGGCCTCAAACGGCTGCTTTTCTGATTTACTCACACCTGCAAAAGCAAAAGAAAAACCCTCAAAGCCTTGCGGCTCTAAGGGTTCTCCTGGTGCCTCGTCGGGGATTCGAACCCCGGACACCCTGCTTAAAAGGCA
>OHYR01000367.1_pt1 | contig 10484 bp, 12 predicted proteins | sample 1580241 | NCBI WGS metagenome assembly OHYR01 (sample SAMEA3882533, study PRJEB24775) | human gut metagenome | biome: human-associated habitat; feature: intestine environment; material: feces | place: Netherlands | collected 2009/2010
GACCTTTACGGCAGGGGCTTAAAAACAAAGGGGCGGGCGCAAACCCGCCCCAATTTCGGAGGCTATTATGAAAGACCTGATTTTCGATACCGGTTTAGTTACCTACAACATCAACGGAAAATGCGAATTCTCCTTTAACCCCACCGACAGCGCTTTTGTGGAAAAGCTGTTTAACGCCTTTGACATCCTCGACAAGAAGCAGGATGCGTACAAGGCAGAGGTGGAAAAGACTGCCAACAAGCGGGAAGTTTTTGAAACCGCGCGAGATCATCAACGATGTGTTCGGCTTTGACATTTGCTCTGCCCTGTTTGGCGAGATGAACGTATATGCGCTGGCGGACGGCCTGCCTGTGTGGGCGAACCTGATGCTTGCCATCATGGATGAGGTTGACACCACCTTTGCCCGTGAGCAGAAAGCCACCAACCCCCGCGTGAGCAAGTATACGAAGAAGTACCACAAATGAGGTACGATCTGCCGACTGCCGTAGAGGTAAACGGCACTGAGTACCAGATACGCTCTGACTATCGCGATATCCTAACGATCATTGAGGCACTGTCTGACGCTGAGTTGTCGGAGGAAGAAAAGGCCGAGGCCATGCTTGACATTTTCTATCCAGACTTCGCGGAAATGCCGCAGAGCTACTACGAGGAAGCGATCAAGCAATGCGCAAAATTCATCAACTGCGGCGAAGAGCAGCGTGAAGAAAAGCGTGGGCCGAAGCTGATGGATTGGCAACAGGACTTTCCCCTGATCGTTGCCCCAGTCAACCGCGTTCTGGGACAAGAAGTCAGATCTGTTGAGTATCTGCACTGGTGGACGTGGGTATCCGCGTATCAGGAAATCGGGGATTGCACCTTTGCCCAGGTTGTGGGAATCCGCAACAAAAAGGCAAAGGGGAAGAAACTGGATAAAAGCGAACAGGAGTTTTACAAGCAGAACCGGCACCTGGTTGACTTCAAGCGGCAGTATACGGAACAGGACGAGGACGTTATCAGCAAATGGATATGAAAACCGCCCTCCGGAAAGGGCGGCTGATTGGTGGCTTATTTTTCTACCAATTCTGCATCAATGCTGACTGTTTTGGGGTCAAAAGTCAATTTATATGTTTTTGACTCGCAAACATTCAGCTTAAATTTTTGGCTTGAAACGCATCCGCGAGCAATCGAAATTGTGTGGAAGCCAAAATCGAGACGTAGAGAAACGGGCGCGTCCAAATTATACCCGGTTTTTTCTCCATCAATAATTAAAATTGATTTCCCCTCCATAACTGAACGAGGGCGTTCACATTCCACATAAAAGTTTGGCGAGTTTGAACTATTGGCATTTACCAAATTAGACATTTTCTCCACTAAGGATTCCGATCTCTTTTGGAATAATTCATCTGGGATTATACCAGAATCGTGCAAATCTTTTAGTTTTTGCAATTCGTCCAAAATTGACCCGCTTGTTTGAGTATCATCACTTTTGTTCTGGCTTGTTTGGTTTGAAATTGCAATTAACTTATCAAACAATTCTTTTTCCTTTTTCTTGTTTCCTGTGGGGGGAGTCGGCGTACATTCAATTACAGCGGTAGTCCCGTCTGCATATTCGACAAAAAAACTATAAAGAGAAAAGTTTGAGGTATGAAACAACAAAGTTTCTTCCGCTTGTCTAACGCCAAGGAGCTTTGCGGATTTAATTTTGCTTGGTTTTTTGCTAAAAAGGCTCATTATATCACTCCTTAACAATTGTTTCATTCAATATAACATATAAAATTGCACATTTCAAGCAATAGAAAGAGGGTGATTGCATGGCGGATGGTTCCGTTATTATCAAGGCGGATGTTGATGACAAACAAGCGCAGGCTGAATTAAACCGGCTTACTAAAAAAATAGATTCGCTCAATGAAAAAATCAGCGATAAAAAGCAAGAGCAGATGCCACTGGTTGAGCAATCAAAACAATTAGCGGCTGTTCTCGATGACGCAAAGGCGAAACTGGACTATATGAAAAGCGGCGATGCGTTTTTTACATCCAGCTCTATAAAGGAGCAGGAGCAGACAGTAGCATCATTGCAAAAAGAATGGGACGGTGTGCAAAAAAAGGTTGAGGCAATGGATACGTCCATCGCCAAAGATACCCGAAGCCTTGAACGAATGAGCACCCGGGCGGGAGAACTTTCTGCACAGCTCGCGGGAGCCAAAAGACACACTCAGGGGATGTCACCCGCAGCCCAAGAAGCGGCAAAGCAGATGGAAAAATTCACCAACCGCATCAAGGGCCTTGCTCGACGCGTTTTTGTTTTTACGCTCATCACAAAGGCACTTCGCGCATTGAAAGATTATATGTGGAGTGCCATTCAAACAAACGAAAAGGCCATGAAGGCGGTTTCAAAGTTAAAAGGTGCTTTGCTGGTTTTAGCACAGCCCATTTTGAATGTGCTTATCCCTGCGTTTACTGTTTTTGTAAATGTGCTGACACGTATAGTCAATACAATTTCCGACCTTGTTTCAAAAATATTTGGGACAACGGCAGAAGCATCTGCGGAAGCTGCTGAGAATCTATACGAAGAAAGCAGTGCAATGGATAAAACCGGGAAAGCTGCAAAGAAAACAAGTAAATCTTTAGCATCTTTTGACGAAATCAATAAGCTTTCCGGCAGCAATGACAAGGCCAAAAATGGGCCGGATTTTACAACGGGAATAAACGATCAACTTAGCGCAATCATGGAACTATTTACCGGTGCGCTTTTGCTTGCCATCGGCGCAATTTTAACGTTTTCCGGCGCTAATATTCCGGTTGGCATTACCCTGATGGCTTTAGGCGCTGCGGCGATCTGGGGTGCTGTAAAGACAGACTGGGGGGCAATCGCAAAACTGCTGCAAGGCCCAATCGGGGTTGTTACTGCGATCCTGTCGGTTGCGTTGCTTGCCATCGGTGCAATTATTTTGTTCTCCGGAGCAAACATACCATTGGGCTTGGGGTTGATGGTTGCTGGAGCAATCGGTCTTGCGTCTGTTGTTGCAGCTAATTGGGATACTGTTAAAAAGATGCTGCAAGGCCCAATCGGAGCCGTTGTTGCTCTTTTGAGTTTTGCGCTACTCGTAATCGGTGCAGTGATTCTGTTTTCTGGCGCAAACATCCCGCTTGGCCTTGCGCTAATGGCTGTTGGTGCTGCTGGGATGGCAACGGTCATTGCGGCAAATTGGGATACAATTAAAGAAGCACTGCAAGGCCCAATCGGAGCCGTTGTTGGCCTGCTTTCTGGCGCGTTGTTGGTTTTGGGTGCAATCTTGGCGTTTAGCGGTGCAAGTGTTCCGCTCGGTTTAGGGCTAATGGTTGCTGGCGCAATTGGGCTTGCGACTACGGTTGCGGCGAATTGGGATACAATTAAAACCTTGCTGCAAGGCGCTATTGGCGGCGTTGTTGCCGTGGTTAGCAGCGCACTATTGGTTATCGGCGCAGTCTTAGTATTCAGCGGAGTCGCACTTCCTCTCGGGATTGGATTACTTATTGCCGGAGCTGCCGGTCTTGCGGCAACGGTGATTGCAAACTGGGATACAATAACAAATCTGCTGGGTGGCCCCATCGGAGCAATCACGGCTATGATAAGCGGCGCTTTGCTTGTCTTGGGCGTAATCCTTGTGTTTACCGGAGTTGGTATCCCTCTTGGTTTGGGAATGATCGTAACCGGAGCGGCTGGACTTGGCTCTGTGGTGGCACTCAACTGGGACTATCTGAAAGAAAAATTAAGCGAAACGTGGGAAAGTATCAAATCTTGGTGGCAATCAAGCGTTGCAAAGTATTTCACCGTTGAATATTGGCAAGACCTTGGCAAAAACATTATTGATGGGTTGCTCAATGGTTTGAAGTCAGCGTTTGAAAGCGTGAAATCTTGGGCTTCTAATGCAATGGGGAGCATCAAAAATGCATTTACAGGCGGCGGTAACGTCCGCACACCTGCCATCAATTCCGCATCCGTTCCCCGTTTGGCGACCGGCGCAGTGATTCCCCCGAACCGTGAGTTTTTGGCGGTGCTGGGTGACCAGAAGCTGGGGAACAACATTGAAGCCCCTGAATCTGCTATCGAGGCAGCGGTGGCCCGTGGCATGGCTCAGTATGGTGGAGGCAATCAGACGGCAATCCTTAAAATCGGCGAACAGGAATTGGGCCGCATTATCTTCAAGCTGAACAAAGACCAGACGCAGCGCGTTGGCATTAAAGTGACCTAAAGGCGGTGTATATGAATTACATCAAAATTAACGGGACATCGTTTGATGTGAATGTAGCGATCTCTAAGTACAATGAAAATTTCAGCGTTCTCGATGGAGAGAACGCTGGGAGATCAAAGGACACAGGCCGGATGATCCGGGATGTTCTGGGAACGTACATTGGGCATAAGGTGACTGTTTTCCGCAGAGGGGACGATTACAGAAGCTACGATGCGTTCTGGAACTATCTCAAAGCCCATTCCGTTGACGATTCTGTTTTGCTTGAAGCTGCGGACGGAAACACAACTATTTCCTATCGCGCATATTACACCAGCGCATCGCACGATATTGAAAAGGTTGAAAACGGAGTCAATTATTGGGGAGAAATTGAAATCCATTTCATCCCAATCGCACCGCAAATCACGCGGTAAGGAGGGCGTATGGATTATATCATGATCGGCCCCTACCAGTTTGATCGGGATGCATCTAAGGACGATATGCGGTTAGACTACTGCTCATCTTTTCAAGAAGTTGCATTGGATGAAAGCAGCCTTTCGTTCGATACGGTCAGCGTAGAAGTTTGCACCACAACAATAGGCGCACAGCTTTCTGCACTCCCCAATAATACCCCCATCATTGTTTACAGAGGCGGCGAAATCAAAGCAAGATTTGTAAGCAGCGGCGTTTCCCGTATCGGGCCTGTCACTTATCAACTTACAGGGCGGTCTCCTATGGGCGCGCTTACCGGCATGGTGCATACTGGCGGCATTTACACAGGCCAGACCGTGGAAGAGGTTGTAAAAGAAATCTGCGGCAACATCCCTTCGCTGATAAAAAGTGTATATGCCGGAGTTAAACTTTATGGCTGGCTTCCTTATGCGGATGGGAAAGAACGCTCTGCACGAGACAACCTCGCACAAGTTCTTTTCGCCATTGGGGCCTATCTTCGTACGGACCTAAACGGCGTTTTGAGAATTGAGCCATTGTGGGACGGTACGGCATCACTAATTGAAGTTGACCGCTCTTACACCGGGGGAACTGTGAAATATGATTCTCCCATCTCCGCCGTGACGGTGACAGAGCACCAGTATGTGGCGGGGACGGAAACGAAGGAGTTGTTTTCCGGCACGGCGCAGAATGGCGATATCATCACAATCTCTGAGCCGATGCACTCCCTCTCCGCAACCGGCTTTACCATTCTGGAAAGCGGCGCGAACTACGCAAAGATTTCCGCAGGAACTGGCGCACTGACCGGAAAGGCGTATATCCACAACACCCGCTTAATCACTCAGCCCGTGACGGCAGGCGCGGCGGAAAACGTGAAGTCGGTTACGGATGCCACACTGGTATCTCTGGTAAACTCCTACGCCGTGGCGAAGCGTCTTGCAGACTATTACCGATGCCGCGAAACTATCACCAATGACATTGTAAGCGGACATGAGAAACCGGGCCATGTTGTGAGCGTATATCATCCGTATGACAAGAAAATGGTTTCTGCGTGTATCCAGTCTTTGGACACCACCATGAGCGCGACGCTAAAAAGCAGCATGGAGGCGCTGGTTGGATTCACCCCGGCACAGCCGGAATCTGCGGAGTATTTTGACGAGCGGGTTCTGCTGACCGGATCGGGCACGTGGACGCCGCCGGAAGGCGCCGAAGCACTGACGGTGGTCCTGATCGGAGACGGGCAGGACGGCACTGCCGGGCAGAATGGTGAAGGCGTGGCACTCACGGGCCAGACGATCCCAAACACCTGTTCCGGCTCCTTTCCCAGTGCGCCCGCCGGAAAAGGCGGCAAGGCAGGTGCTCCCGGCTCCGGCGGCAAGATTTTTCAAATCACCATAGACATCACCCCCGGCATGAGCTTTTCCTATGCCACCAGCCAAAACGGCGAGGCCGTATTCGGAAGCCATTCCAGCGCGGAAGGCTCTGCGTCTGCCAGTGGTTACTATGATGACGTCACCGGGAAAACCTATGCCCGGCAGGGCGCGGTTGGCTACGACGGCGGTGACGGCGGCGCTCCCGGCGCATCCGGCGGGTCTGTGGCCGGCTACAAAGGCGGCTACGGATACAAACCGGCGGAATACACCATGCGGATGACCGAGGACAACATCCGCTATACGCAGACCTTCAAGCACCAGGGCATCGGCGGACCCGGCGCGGCGATGGGGACAGAAGTCACATGGGGGCCGTCTGTTTTCTCTGTCGGCCTGCCGACATTTATTCCCAATATCGAAATCAAAGGCAGTGCCCCCGGCGCATCGGCAGTTCCCGGCGCTGACGGCGAAAACTACGGCGATGGCGGCGGAGCCGGGCACGGTGGCGGCGGTGCAGGCGGAATTGGCAGTTGTAGCATCTCAATGTCTCCCACGCCCCCGTCCACGCAGCACCAGTCTATCAACTTTTCCGGCGACCTCCAGCGCGGCGGCTCCGGCAGCAAAGGCGGCAAAGGACAGCCCGGCTGCATCATCCTGTTTTACGGGAAGAAGAAAACCATCAAGTCTGGCCCATTGGTACAAAAGGGCGGCGGGTTGTTTTTCGACCGCCTAAACAAACTTTTCATCGTGTGAGGTGTGAAAAATGACGATTGAACAGAGAGTCGCAGTCTTGGAGGAAATTTTCTCCAAGCTGAACGACTATTACACATCCGCCTACTCCGGCGAGGAAATCGACGCGCGGCTGGCGTCCGCCGGTGTGCCTATCGGCATCACCAAGGAGTACAAGAGCGTGGCCGAAATGAACCAGGACTTCACCGGTACGGACGTCCAGCGCGGCCAGTTCGTCCTGATCCTGCCGGACAGCACGGCCTCCGCGGACTATGGCAAGGTGTACCTCAAGGGCACGGCCAACTGGGTGCCTGCCTTTACGCTGACCACGCTCACGTCCATCAAAGGTCCCATTGGCCCTCCCGGCAAAAAGGGCGACAAGGGCGATCCCGGCGAGGCCGGTTCCAGCTTCGTCATTCTGGGCTACTTCGACACGCTGGACGCCCTCAAGGCAGCCGTCCTAAATCCCAAGGCCGGTGACGTGTACGGCGTGGGCACTGCGCCTCCGTACAACATCTACATCTGGGATTCCGTCCACGGCAAGTGGGTGGGCAACGGCAACCTGCAAGGCCCGCAGGGCGAGCAGGGCATCCAAGGCCCCGAAGGGAAACAGGGGCCGGAGGGCAAGCAAGGCCCGGAAGGCCCCGTGGGCGGTTCCAGCAACTTCGTCCGCTACGATGCGCCCCAGAACCTCACAGACGAGCAGAAGGCGCAGGCGCGGAAAAATATCAACTCCGCCCCCGGCGGGTTTGGGTGGGGTGAAGCGATGAAAGATGTGCTCGCATCCGAGGTCGAAGACACCTATAAAACATACTGTGGCAAGCTTGATATGCTGCTTGCCGATATGCCAGACGGAACATCGCAACTTATTTATACACGTGGCCCAGTTTCAACGGGCCAATATTCTGGGGCCGGGAATATCGTTGCCGTTCTATCAAAAATATTGGGGACGAGCGCATCACTGATCGGCCTTTCGCCTGATCCGAGAGGCACTACCAACGGATTGTGGCGAATGCTGAAGGATAACGGGAATTGGCAGCCCGTCGAATGGATCAATCCTCCCATGCAACTGGGCGTAGAATACCGCACCACGGAGCGGTATCTCGGAAAGCCGGTGTATGTGAAAACCATAAACATGGGGAATCTTCCGGGCAATGCCGTAAAAATGGCCAGTTTCCAATCAAATAACGTTGTCGATAAAATCGTGTCCGTAACCGGGCAATGCACTACCGACTCAGGAGTGAACGTGTCCATGCCTTACCACACAGGGTCTGGTCCGAACTGGAACACTGTAATTTTAATTGGCGCAGATGGGTCCGGAGCAGCTCAAATTGTCACATTTGCCCCAGATTTCTCCGAATACAAGAATGCATGTATTACGGTGAAATACACCAAGCTGGCAGATTAAAGGGGCGGCTCTATGGAAAACACCTGCATCTGTTGCGGGGCAGTCATCCCCGAAGGCCGTCAAGTGTGCCCAATTTGTGAGCGACAATGGCCTGAATTTTAATCTGCACGAAACCAAGTCGGACTTTTGACTTGCACGAAAGCAAGTCGGAATTACCCTAAAAACTGCAACTTTTTAAGGGGTGTGAAATGGAAATTTTACAAATTGTATTAACTGCCGCCACCGGCTCCGGCGTGACCGCCATCATCCTCGCGATCCTCCAGCGGAAATGGGCCAAGGATGACAAGCGGGACGCCATCGTGGACGCGCTGAAAGTGCTGCTGATCGACCGGGTGCGCTATCTGGGCCAGCATTACATTGCAGACGGCAGCGTCAGCCTGTCAGACAGGGAAACGCTGGACGAGATGCATCAGGCGTATAAATCCCTTGGCGGCAACGGACACCTGAAAATCATCATGGCCGAGGTCGGCGAGCTGCCGATCCGGAAAGAGTGAAAGGAGAACGCTATGGAAAACATCAAGAAACGGCTGGGCAATCTGCTTGCGGTGAAGTCTCTGGTGACCATCACCCTGACTGTGATCTTCGCGGTGCTGGCCCTGCGGGGTGACATTTCCGGAACGGAATTTTTGACGATCTTTACCACCGTGATCGCGTTCTATTTCGGGACGCAGCGAGTGGCAGAAGATAAAAACGGTTGAATAATCAACCGAACAGTTAAAACCGGTTGAAAAATCAACCGTAAATTTGAAAGGGGACATATTATGAACAAGATCTACGAAAACATCATCACCGAGGGCAAGCAGAACGGCAAGCCCATCGAGGCCATCAACACCGAGCTGAAGGATGCCGGAGCAAACTTCCACCTGAATCCCGACGGCGGCGTGGCCGGGTGGACGGAGCAGGAGATGAGAGAGGGATTCATCCCGGCTGCGGATGACGGGAAGGACGGCATCTACAAGATCGCCAGCGATGGCAAGCCTGTCCGCTACTCCAACATGGCGCCCGGCGGTGGGGTCTACGGCACTGCCATCCCCGTGATGGATCGGGACAAGAGCCGCGCCGATACTGTCATCACCGTGGGTCGCTGGGAGCTGTCTTATGATAGTCTGGGTTGCTGCTACAGCCGCAAGTATCTGAGAAAATGACCAGAGCGGGGACAGTTCCGCTTCAGGACCTCCAATGGGTGCGGATTTATTTTAACAGAAAACGTCTCCGCTCCACCAAGGCCAACCTCAAGAAGATGCTGGCGGAGACAGGCGGAGACGCGATCTGTAACGGCTCCATTTTCCTACGGAACCAGCAGCCCGCCTGCCACCTGAAGGCAGACGGAAAGGTTTACAAGGCCCCGGACTATCGGGCATGGGCCATCAGCTGGAACACCCCGGAGGATTTCGGCGTAAAAACAGTACCCAACGGGGACGCGAACTACATGGAGTGTGTCCACCTAATCGTCGGCGGGAAGAAGATCAGCCCCGTCACCTGCGGAGCGGATATGCGCTACCGTGCGCCCCGAACGGCCATCGGCACCAAGGACGGGCGGTTTGCCTACTATGTGAGCAAGGACCGGCGGTCGCCGGAACAGCTCCGTGATTTGCTGGTATCCTCCGGCTGGGACAACGCCATTATGATGGACGGCGGCGGAAGCACCTGCTTCATGGACAAGGACGGCAATGGTTTTACCGGGGACGGGCGGGTGATCCCGTTTTTCCTCGTCTGGAAACTGAAAAGCGGGGACGCATTTGAACCGGAAGGAGAAAAACCCATGGTAGAGATCAACGCTTATTCCAAGGCGAAGGACGGCGGCAAGAAACTGTCCACAAACTTTGCAGTGAAAGAATTTGCCTGCAAGGACGGCTCCGATGCCGTGCTGGTAGCGCCCCGGCTGGTGATGGTTTTGCAGAGCCTCCGCAGTCACTTTTGCGCGGCTGTGACCATCAACAGTGGGTATCGGACGCCCCAGTACAACGCCAGAGTGGGCGGCGTGACGGACAGCCAGCACTGCTACGGCACGGCGGCTGACATTGTGGTGCGGGGCAAGACCCCGGCGCAGGTGGCGGCTTATGCACGGCAGCTGATGCCCGATTGGGGCGGCGTGGGGGTTTATGACAGCTTTTGTCATATCGACGTGAGAGAGGCCAAGGCTGACTGGAAAGGATAAAACCGAAAGGAGGGCCAGAAGATGGCAACAACATCCACGCGGTTAATCCGCGCTCTGCAAGTCTGGGAAACCTATGGAAAAAGAACACCGGGAGATCCGGGCGCTGTTGTCATCCATGGCCCCGGCCCGGGCGGCGCAGGCCGTCCGGTTGGTAGGCCTGCCGCCTGACGAGGAAACGGCGG
>OHYR01000379.1_pt1 | contig 10221 bp, 6 predicted proteins | sample 1580241 | NCBI WGS metagenome assembly OHYR01 (sample SAMEA3882533, study PRJEB24775) | human gut metagenome | biome: human-associated habitat; feature: intestine environment; material: feces | place: Netherlands | collected 2009/2010
GTATGGGGCATTGATAGCCTTCAGGTCAAGATACTTGATGGCTTTCTTTTCGTTTTCTGTTTCCATTTCCTTTATTTTTGATGAATAGTAAGAAGCAGGGAATGCTTGGTGCTATGGGTTATTCTACTTCTACAGCCTTCTTTCAGGATAAGAGCCTGATTGGGATGATTGAGCGTGATGGTCCTTGCAGATGGCTGGCTATCTATAACCTGGATGGTGATTTCTCCAGCCAGTGCAATCAGCATCACAGGACTTTCTTCCAGTTCGATGGGAGTCTCGGGCTGTATGGCGCCAAGATGAATCCATTCCATTCTCTTGATATCAAATGGGATATGAGTATTTTCCTCGGCGACGGTAAGGCTGCCGCGAGGATCATATATCTTGGGAAGTTCTATGATTTCTATTTTCTTCATATATATTAGAACGCAGGATAGCGGGCGATATTGTATGGATTGAAAGGAAAAAAGTAAGTTATTGGAAAAATAGGGGGGATATAAAAAAGTAAAGAGCAGCTATCTTCTCAGACAACTGCTCTACATTCAATAGGTATTAGTCTTCTTTAAGGTAAAAAGATTGTATTCAGGATAACGTGTGCAAAGGTAGCAAAAATATTTGGTTTAAAAAAATAAATTCTAAACTATTTTTAAAAAAAATGCTTTTTTCTTCAATTTGCGCTGTTTTTCTTTTGTTTTTCCCCATCAATTCTACATTTATTTAATTAATAACTAGTGTGAATGGGATTCAATAGGGAAGATATGGAAAACAAAAAAGGAAACCCTTTTTAAAGGATTTCCTTTTTGTGAGGTGTCTAGCGGAGTCGAACCGCTCTACACGGTTTTGCAGACCGTTACCTAACCTCCCGGCCCAGGCACCATAGCGCTTCTTTTCAAAAGCGATGCAAAGGTACTGCTTTTATTTTATTCCACCAAACTTTTGAGCGTTTTTTATTTCCTCACACTGCTTTTTCCTCATTCTATGGCGTTCTCTTCCCGAAATCTTGCCTTTCAAGGCACACCCTGGACATCCTCGACAAGGATCGTGGATGGCCTCGAAAGCTCGCTTGACACGATAGCCCAAATAGGCGACGGCAGCGAGAACGGCTAGAAGGATGATGATATGGCCAGCAGTCATCAGATCAGACTGGGTTGTCCATCGGGTTGTTGGTGAACAAGTCGTCGGCAGCCTTGAGCTCCTCCTCGTCAAACCAAGTCTTGAGTTTCTCGTGGGCCTTCTGCTTCACGTCGTCGCCCACATTGTTCCACACCTTGTTGATCACATAGATGAGCACAGAGAGATCGTCGGTGAGTCCGGCAATGGGGATCGCGTCAGGAATGACATCGATGGGAGAAATCAAATAGCCCAGTGCGCCAACGATGATGGCCTTGTCCTTCAGCGAGACATTGTCGCTCTGTAAAGTATAGTAGAGTACCAGGGCAGCATAGACCAACTTTGCTCCCGATCGCTTGGCGATGCGGGCGATTTTGTCGGTGAAGGCTTCCTGTGAAAATTTATCTTTGTATTGTTGTAAGTCGGGAATCTGCATGATAACGAATAGTAAAATTGAAATTAAAAGACTTTGACTTGATCGATGAATCGCTTGGCCTTCGGATAGGTCTTGTTCACCTTGCCTATGCGCACCTTAACCAGCAGCAGGGAGAAGAGATAGTAGAGGAGGAAGAGGCAGAAACCTATTCCAACCGCCAAGAGGCAGTTCCACGCCTCCTGCTCGAAAGGCAACTGCTCGATGGGAAAGGCCGACATGACGAGGACGGGCAAGATGATCAAGATGCCCGCCACGGTGTAGCGCTTGCGCTCAGATCCCTTGCTATCGAGGGCAGCCTGATAGTCGAAGAGATAATCGCTCAACTCCTCTTCCGACAGGTCGCCCCGGTCGGGGAATCCCTGGTCCGTCTGATGGTTGCGAATCTTACCCTCCATGCGATGCTGGAAGTCGTCGATCACCGTCGTATATTCTGATAAATCTTTCATTGCGTTGATCCATGTGTTGCCCCCAGGCGCTTCCTGAACCGTCGGGAGGACAAAAAAGAAAAGAAAGCAGTCGTTCCTATAAGCCGGGTTTTGTCCCGCACTCATCTTTCGATAATAGTGCGGTGCCTGTCATTTATCTACTCCGCCGGTCGCCCGACGGCTCAAGCATTCTACCCTCCACCGCATCTCCCGAAGGGGAACTCGGGCGGGTTTCCTGTATCGGTGGTTTACATGAATTTGCAGCCCCTGGTTAGCACAGCCCGCACGGTCTACCGGCGGCTGGTGGTCTCTTACACCACCTTCTCACCCTTACCCCGGACTGGTTCCAGCTTTATCTTGAAACTCGATTAGGCGGGAAGCCAGCTGAGGCGGTTGTTTTCTTCTGCGTCGCCTACCGTCGCCGATAGCTTCTACTTTCGGAAGCAGGGTACCCTCACGCTGCCCGGACTTTCCTCCCGCACCCATAGGTGCCGGCGACAGAGCCGGAACACTGCCTTCTTGTTGATGCAAAGGTAGTATTTTTTGGGCAAACCAGCCGTGGCAAGGCCACCTTTATTACGGATAATTAACTATTCACTGAAGGCCTCGACACAATGATACTATTTCTTCGAGCGCGCCTTCGGTCGTTTCTCTTTTTTGATGCCCCATTTCTTTCGTTTCGGTCCGAAGAGGTCGCGCAGGTTGGTGAAGTCCTTCTTGATGATGAGACCAATACCCTGCGTGGTGAGCGAGTTGCGCGTGAAGTAGCGGTCGTTGTTCTGATTGTAGAAGCGGACGGCCAAGCTACCCGTCGGCGTGAAGAGATAGCGGATATCGAAGTCGCCGATGAAGGAGGCGTTGTCCGTCGCCGCGTTGTCACGATAACCAAACTCACCATTGATCAGCAGGCGGTTGTTGAGCAGCCTTCCATTGAGCAGTCCCTCATACTCCGCATTGTTGAAACCCTCGTCGCCCGTAGAGATATTTGCGCCAAAACTCCAGTTGTCACTGCGTACCACATTCGACAGTACGGAGTTGATCTGCTGCGAGAGCGTGCCCGAGAGCAAACTCTGCATCGCGAGCGAGGTCTGGCTCTGTGCCTGCTGCTCCTGGAGTGCATTGTTGGCCCCCTGCGTGTAGAAGCGTCCCACGGCAAGGAGATACAACACCTGCTGGTTCATATCCTCCTGAGAGTTGATGACCGACCGCACCATCTGCTGCGCATCGGCAGAGAGCGTAGGCAGGTCGAGGCCAAAGGTGACCTGCGGTGACTCGGGGGTGCCGTTGATGTCCATCAGACAGTTGACGCGGATGTTGTTTCGCTTGAACGACTGTCCCAACTGGAGGTCGGAGAGCGGCACACTGTTGAGCGTATAGCGGGCCTTGAGATTGAGCGCCGCTGCAAAGGGGTCGCCACCGAAGGCGATGGAAGAACCCGGCTGGAACTGGAAGCTACGCTTGATGATATTCTGAATGGTGATGTTGTAGCTACCCTCATCCACATCATAGTTGCCATACATCTGGAACGCACCCTTGTTGAACCAGTTGGCTCGGATCACGCCATTGCCCCGCAGCGCGATGTTGTCGCCCGAGGCCGCATCCATCAAGACGCGGAGCGTGAAGTCGGGATTCGCCTTGACGAGGAAGTTGATGCGCATGTCCGACGGCACGTCTATCTCCTTGTCCAGGGAGTCTCTCGCCGCCCCCCATTCTCCCCCACCCTGGAGGACCGTCTGAACGGAGTCGGCCCGTGGCGTAAGCCATTCGATGAAGTCATTGCCACCCACCGTGCCCTCTTGCGCGGCATTATATTCTATAAAAGAACGTGGACCGGGTGTGGCCTCGATATCCATGGTAGTTTCTCCCGAACGACCGTGGATGGCACAGGCACCCGTGGCATAGACCCGCCCCCAGAAGGAGCTCTTCAGATCGGGCTGCGGATTGTCGTAGGCCAGCATGTTGTGGGCCTCAAGGAAGATATCATAAGTCAGACGGCGCAAAGCCTGGTGGTGGAGTCCACCACTCAGGATGCCATAGTTGCCCTCTCGGTCGCGAATTGTATCATTCATGAATGTGATCTCGTCAGGACGCAAGAGCACTTGCACGTCGCGCACGTGATAGTCGGTATTGAGCGCAGAGACATGGACCGAACCACTCGCACGCATATTGCCAGCAAGGTTGACATCGCTCAGGGGTCCAATGACGCGCACCCATCCGTTGCCCCTCAGATGCACATCGTCGAGGAAGGAGTCGGTGAACGACTGAACAAAGTCGAGCCGTGAGTTGTAGGCCCGGATCGGCAGGTTGATGTAGTTGTCTTTGATGGAGACATAGCCCTTGATATCCGTATGGGAATCGGGACCATCGTCGGCGACGGCGTCGATATTGACCCGCCCGTCCTGGAGGGTGACATGAGCGCGAAGCGTACCCATATCACCTTTTTCAAACTGGAAGCCATCGACCTGCAACTGAGCGTTGATGGTGGGTTGGGTAAAGAATTTCTTCACATAGGCCGTGCCCGAGGCCACGCCGTCAAACTCCACCGATTTGAAATGGACCAAGTCGAGGATATAGGGCACGTCAATATTGCGCAGCGTGACCTTTAGCGAATCGTCCTCGCTACCCGTGGTCTGACCGTTGATGCCGATGAGCTGTTCTTTGTTGGACACCTCGAAGTGGTCGATGTCCAGTCGGTGGTGGGCGTAGGTGATATCCGAGGCCAGAACGTTGAAGAGCAGGGTGTCCACCTTCACCATCGAGGGATTGAGATGGATGCGGCTGACCAGCATGCCACGATCGCGCTCAAAGGCCACGTTGGCATCCACCTCGGCTGATACGGGCAACTTGCCACCCATCTGAGCCGCGATATGAGGACGCAACTGGTCGTCCTTGGCGGCAGCATAGCCCGAGACGCACAGTGCAGTCCCCTCTTTGTCCTCGCGGTGGGCGGCGAAAGTCAGATGGAGAGAGTCGGCTGTCTGCAGGTGGAGGGTCGCCTGCGTGATCTGCTGGTCGCTGACGATCAGCGACGGGGCAGTCAACTGGAGGTTGCCATGTCGTCCATCGACCACTCCCTGCAACTCCACAGGAGCCTGGAGCGTCAGCGGCAGGTGGAGCAAGGAGCGCAGAAGCGGCGTATCGGAGATGGTGGCGGAGATAGAGACGCAGTCGTTGCCACGGGAAGGCACCGGACTGACGAGGGAAGGGAGATAGTGGCCGACCAGGTTCTGCAACCTTCCCAAAAGCGTAGGATAATCATAGCGTCCACCGATTTCTATATCGGCAAAATCGGTATGCGCCCGCAGGGATCGGTGCGCCACCCCATTGACCACCTCCGCATAGAGGTAGGGCAAGACAATCTGCTCACCAGGTTGGCGGAGAGAAAAATTCTTGAGTTCCAACAGGCCGTTAAGGTCGTCGAGGGACGAGGCGTTGCCCTGGATGCGGGCAGCCAAGGAGAGTACCCTCGCCCCAAGAGCATCAGAGAGTTGCAGGCGACTCAACGAGGCGTTATCTACCGTCAGCGAAGCATCTACCGCCATGCGAGTCTGCTTCCTTTTCTCCAATAAAGAAAGGAGATGGGCCACTTTGCCCTGGAAACGGATGCGACCATTGGGGTCGTCGAGACTCAACAATCCGTCGAAGACATCATTGGCCATCGCACCATCGAGATGGATCTGACGGTAGCGATAGCCCTTGAAGTCGAAATAGGGCACGCTGACCTTTGCCTCGAAGCGGAGCTGCGACAACTCCTGCGGTATCAGAGCGCGCCCCTCCACCTTGGCGGCAAGGCCTCCTAAGTCGGAATTGCCCAGGAGACGACCCAACTCAAAGCCCTCCGTCTCCACCATGCCCGACACCTCGCGGCCTCTGAGGGCGGCATTCAGCCGCACGAAGCCTGCATCGGAGAGGAGACGGCCCTTCGCCTCCATACGGCCATGAAGCTGGGCAAACGATCCCGTCCAATTGATATGGCCCAGGTGCGCGACTTCCGCCGGCAACTTCGTGTTCCCCTGCGTCAACTGGGCAAGGAGAGAGGAGAGTTGCGGAAGGTCAGCACTGAGGCGGACAATATTCACCTGCCAGTCGTTGGCAGGATTTTTCAGCGACACGCGGCCCGTGAGGCGGGTGTCAAGCAGGCCCTCGCTCTGCAAGCGCAGACCGCTCACCTGCAACTGAGAGGCAGCCATACGAGCCTCAAGCTCCAGGCTTACGAGACGGTCGCAGTCCTTCAGCCCGGGCTGGAGAAAGGCTAAGTCGGAGACCGTGACGTGGGAGGAGGCTATGCGAGCACGCCCCTGGGCCGTGCGCCAGTCGATGGAACCTTCGGCCATACGGTAGGACACAGCCACTTCTGGAACCACCAAAAGCGAATGGGGCAGGCGCAACGACAAGTCGCTGATGCGAGCCTGGCGCTGGTCGGCCTTGAAATGGAGCGAGAGCGCATCGACTTGCAGACCACTTTGCTCGCAGAAAGAGAGTTTTTTGATGTCGGCCTTCAGTCCGTCGGGCGTGAGCGAATGGAGGACGAAATGGCCGCTGAGCTGCGAAAGATGGAGATGGGAGGGCGAGAGACCCGCCTTACGCGGTTGCCATAGTTGGTCATAGCGGACCGAACCATTGCGGACAACGAGCGACTGGATGGCGAGGTCGATATGAGAGGGTTCCTTGTTGTCCTTGTCCGAAAGAGCGTCGAGGGCAAACTGGAAGTTGGGCTGCGTATGGGCGTCTTTCTGATAGAGGCGCGCATCGAGGCCGAAGAGCTGGGCGGAGGATATCCTCACCTTGCCCTGGAAGAGCGAGACCAAATCGACCTTGGCCGCCACACGCGAAGCCTGAATCATCGGTTGCCGTTGCTGGTCGTCGATCCGTAGGCCATCGACCACAAGACGATTGAAGAACCCCACATCAACCCGTCCCACACGCACGTTGGTCTTCAGGGTCTCGGCAACGACTTCGGCCACCTTTTCGCCCACCATTTCCTGGATGGCAGGGATATGGAGCAGAATGGCGGGCAGCAGGTAGCACCCGGCCAGCGTCCATATCAATGTGGTGACGATCGCGCGTACAGTTTTCATTGGAAGTGCAAAACTACAAAAAAAGTTTGAGATAGCCACCCTCTCGCCCGTTTTTTACCCCTTCCACGTCGATATTACCTTGCTATTGTGCCATCATTACAACTTGGTTAGACGTTCATTGCACTTTGACAGCAGGACCGTAGTTTTTTTGACGACACGGCCATCACACCTTGATGGTAGCACAGTTCTCACCTGTCACTGCCCACTATCACCCACTAGGCGGGCAAAAGCAGGACACGCCTCCAACTGATTGCTGACGACCTGATGGGCCTGAAAACCAAGGCGCAGACCGGCTTCCACATTGTTGCGGCGGTCGTCGAAGTAGAGGGTCTCGGCAGGAATCATCCCCGTCTCCGCTATCATCTGCTGATAAATGGCCTCGTCGGGTTTGGCCACCCCCATCTCGTAGGAGAGGAAGGTTGCGTCGAAGCAGTCAGCCACCGAGAGGCCCAAGGCTTCAATCTGTCGGACGCTGGTCTGCCAAAGTGAGTCGTTGATATTGCTCAGCACATAGACGCGATACTTCTCTCGAAGCGAGGCGATCGTCCGGATGCGTTCGGGAGGCAACTCACCCGCCAATAGTCCCATCACCTGGGAGAGTTGCGAACGAGAAACACCCCGCCCGCAGAGAGCGTGGATCTCGTTGAGGACTTCCTCCGCAGGCCGCACTCCGTCGATGAAGTCGTCCTTCAACCGCTTGATGCGCCGATAGTAGAGGATCTGCTTCCATCGGGCCACGCGCAGGTCCATAAAGGCGCGCCGCACCACCGAACCGTGAACATTCACCACGACGCCACCATAATCAAACACCAAGTTGCGTATCATATCTCATTGAGTTGAATCTATGCGACTAAAATGGGTGGCTGGAGAGCACACTTGCTCTCCATACCACCCTTCATTCTACCCGTGGGTTCTAACCATTACCAATGGTACATGGTTATAGGACCCAGCTATCTTGAAATCAATCTACTAATCTTTACGAAAGAGAAGGAGTCCTGAACTAAAGCAGGAAACCCGACTTGCCGATGAAATAGAGCACAGAGTAGCCCAGCACCAGCGAGACGATACCACAGATGAGGCCCATCTTGAGCATGTCGTTCTGCTTGACGAGACCCGTGGAGTAGGCTATGGCATTCGGCGGAGTGGAAATCGGGAGACACATAGCGGAGCTGGCAGCAATGGCGATACCGATGAGGACGGTGCTCGTGCCACCGAGGGCGTGGAGTTTGTCACCCATACCCGTGCAGACGACGGCGAGGATCGGGACGAGCAATGCGGCCGTGGCCGTGTTGGAGATGAAGTTGGAGAGGATGTAGCAGATAAGGCCCGAGATCAAGAGGATCACGATCGGACTCCATTCGCCAAACGGGATGCTCTCCAGCGCCGCGTCTGCCAGTCCGCTACCATTCATACCGAAGCCAAGGGCGAAACCACCGGCCACCATCCAAATCACACTCCAGTTGATCTCCTGCAAGTCCTTGGCCGTGATGACACCCGTGACGGCAAAGACGCCAATCGGCACCATGGCCACATTGTAGGAGTCGATACCCGTGACCGACTTCGGAATCACCCACAGGAGGATGGTGATGATGAAGGTCACGATGACCACATTCATGCGCCATCCGTGGTGGACGGAACCCTTGATCTCCAGTTCGATGGTCTTCTTCGAGAACGGGAAGAAGAACAGAAGGATGCGCCAAGAGATGATAAGCAGGATGATGACGAGCGGGAACATGAAGGCCATCCAGTGACCGAAGTCAATGCCCATGTTCAGACCCGCAGGATCGTTGAGAAACTTCAGAGCGATCATGTTCGGCGGCGTACCGATCGGCGTTCCCATACCACCAAGGTTGGCAGCGATAGGAATACTCATGGTCAGTGCGATACGTCCCTTGCCGTTGGCAGGCAGGGCGGCGAAGACCGGCGTAAGGAACGTCAGCATCATGGCGGCGGTAGCCTTATTGGAGACGAACATGGAGAAGATACCCGTGATCAACAAAAAGCCCAGAAGCACATTTTCACTCTTCGTACCGAAAGGCCGAATGAGGTTGCGCGCCAGCAGCACGTCGAGACCCGACTTGGTAGCGGCGGCAGCCAAGATAAATCCACCAAGGAAGAGCATGATGGTGGGGTCGGCGAAGGACGCCATGATATGCTTAGAGTCCATCAGTTCGCCGATATTCTCACCCTTGAAGGGCATCAGCGCATTGTCCGAAACGGTCAGACACATAATGGTGATAATTCCGAGCGATGTAGCCCAAGAGGGAATACACTCCGTCAGCCACGACAAGGTAGCGAACACAAAGATCGCAATGATGCGTTGCTGCACGATGGTGAGGCCGTCAATGCCGAAAGTGTCGATCGGCAAGTTCCAAACGATGGCCGTGACAACCATGATAACGAAGAACTGGATGATCTTCTTTTTGTCATAATGGTTGGTCAAAACATTAGAATTCTCTTCTGCCATGATTCTAAATTTTGTTTTGGTTTACTTTTGATTGTTTATAATGTAATAGGGAACAAGATAGTACACATGCGCTCGACAAGAGCGTGCTCTCACCTTGCCAGTCGTATCCCGTCTCGTGCAAAGTTACATTTTTTCCTTTACCCTGCAAAGATTTGAGCGGTTTTTTGTACCTTTGCGACGTAAAATTGAGCGATAATGGATAGAAAAATGCTTTTTTATACATTTCTCATCCTCATTTTCTGCAGTTGTGGACGCACTTCGAAGTCCACGACGCCATCGGGGGAGGGAAAGGAAATCACACTGGCCTACGCCCAAAACCTACGCATGACGGCCTTCGAGGGTTACACGCGTGTGGAACTTCGTGACCCGTGGAAACCCGGGAAGACACTCCACACCTACTACCTCGTTGGCCATGAGGGCACTCAGCCCCCTGGCGACGGCACGGTGGTCTACGTGCCCTTGGAGCGGATGGTGGTCTTCACGACGGCCCATGCCAACCTGCTGGAGTGGCTCGGCGAGGGCCAGCGGATCGCGGGCGTGGCCGACGCGAAATATATGCTCATCCCCGACGTGCAGCGACGCCTCCGGCTGACAGAGGCCAAAGACGCCATTGCCGACTGCGGCGAGGCGATGAATCCCAATGTGGAACGCATCGTCGATCTGCAGTCTGACGCAGTCCTGCTCTCTCCTTTCGAGAACAGTGGCGGG
>OHYR01000380.1_pt1 | contig 10207 bp, 7 predicted proteins | sample 1580241 | NCBI WGS metagenome assembly OHYR01 (sample SAMEA3882533, study PRJEB24775) | human gut metagenome | biome: human-associated habitat; feature: intestine environment; material: feces | place: Netherlands | collected 2009/2010
AGGAGTACCGTAATCCGTGATCTCCAGTTCCGGGAAAGCCTGTTTGATTTCCTCCAAAGCACTGTCTCCGCACTCATCATCCGGGATCGTGATATAATACTTCTCGGTGGATACCTTGCAAGAACCACAAGCTGACCAAGAAGCGGTACGAACCGTAGGATTCTCACACATATCGGATGTCTTAGCCACATAGTAGATAATAGCCGTAGGATTGGCCTCCACGAAAGTAGAGATCTCCTCATCCGTCAATTTCTTGGAAGTAGCGGCAATATACAAACCTGATCCCTTGATCTGACTCATCTTGTTAACCGTATCGGCTACAACGTTAGGCAATGACTCCACCGTAGTAGACATATCAACACCGTCATCCTCCAAAGAAATAGAATAAAGATAACCACCCTTGACTTCCGTATAATTAGGAGGACAGTCTGTACATCCTTTCATGATAGAGATAAGACGTTGAGTATAGTCAGCAGGTTTAGTCCCTTTCTTCATAACCTTATAACGTGACATGCTACCCTCAATAGTCTCTCGTACGATCTTCAACCCCGGATATTGGGCACGAACCTCAGCCAAGGCCAGATCATCACCAGTATCACATACCTCCATACAATAGAAGTTGACATCTTCCGTATCAGGTTCGGTAGCCTCGTTGGTGCATCTTGTAACAGGAGTAATATCGATATAATCAGATAACTTACCACCACCAGCAATAGGTTGATTCTTCATCCGCTCGATACACTTCAATACGGCGGGCAACAAATCAACCTCCTCGCAAGGATCGCACTCCTCGCATTGATTTGGAGTATTATCACAATCATCCAAAAGGATAGCGTCATTGATCTCAATACGACCTCCCTCATAACCAAGAAGCTCGAAAGCCCTGCCGGCTAGAATCAAGCGGATAGCGATACGGTCGCCCTTGGATACGGAGAAAGCCGTGTCATCAGACACACCGTTGTATCCTAAGATAACATCATCGACATAAGCATGATCTTTCTTCGGCCAAGAAGCGTAGATCTCCGTGATCTCGTTCAAGGAGAATAACGGCGTGGAAAAATCCTTATCATAGATAGAGCGGGAAGCCGCTTGTTCATTACGACCGATACGGATCTCATAACGCTTGTCGTTACGAGGCTTACCGGTAAAATCAGTCACGGCCTTACAACCGTTCTCGGAAGTATCTTTAGTATCGTAAATACCGATCTGTCCTTCCTTCAAGAAGATGGAATCAACATCCACCATCTTAGCGTGTGGGGATACGAAAAGTACCCGGTCTTGCGGTCTGTGCAACATATAATTAATATTTTAGTTTAAAAATCATTTACCTAACGCAAACATAATAATAAAGACGATCACGACAATAAAGTACAACCATGAGTATATGAATATTAATACGGATTACACTTTTTGTAAATAGGATATACTGATATACTACCACAATTAACGATAATCGATAGAAACAATTTATGATGTTTTTTATATAACTATTTGATATATAAATAGTTGCTGGAGTCGGAGATTTCTCCGATTCCAGAGAAATAATACCAAATAATATATACAAAAATAATAAATCCCATTATTATAATCATGATTATCAATTAATTATATTATATTTTGAAAGTAAATCCCATTTATTTATATTTGCATCGTGAATCTATCTATCACAGACCGATTCACGATATTACATAAACTTTTAAAAACAAAATTATGAAATCAAATCTAATTTTAAAATCAGAGAGTAGAACTCTTTTAGGAAGCCCTGTATCCATAATGAGTAAAGATGGATATGTGTGTATAACAGAAGCTATGGATTCTATAAAGAAAAAAAGAGAATCAATGAACTTATCCGCAAAAGAAATAAATGATGTATTGCGTAATCAAGGGTTCAAGGAGAAGATAAGAGCATTGATGACTCAATTAGGATACGGTAATGATAGCTTAAAGAAGAGAATAGATTATGATAATCTAACGTTGAAAGAATTTAGAAAAATAGGACTAGCCTATAGAAAAGGAGGTAGAGGGGATCAAAAATGGTTCATAGATCCATATATTTTCGTAACTATAGCAATGGAACTAGATCCGGAGATATACGCTACTGTTGTAATATGGCTTACAGACGGATTGGTTAAAAACAGGAATATAGCTGGAGATACATATATAAAAATGTGCGAGGATGTTAGATCTTTGTTATGTGACAATATAACAAATAGTGAATTTTCAGCATATATATCAAGAATAGCAAAAGGAATGAATTATGTGGTATTTGGTAAACATGAAGAAGGAATAAGAAATTACGCTTCTATTGACCAGATGCAAGAAATAGTTATGCTCCAAGGGTATATATCCGATATGATAGAAAGTGGATTCATATCTGACTTTAATGCCCTAATCAGGTATCTTGGAGATAAATGGGAAAAAAGATGGGGTAATATAAATCCGGTGACAGGATGTTAAAAAAAACCGGCCCGTCTTTTAACTGACAGGCCGGATAATCAAAACTAACGTTGTTTATTTAAAGGAAGCCACATTATCCTTATCCATTCTATATCTATACAATTCATTCTCATTAAGGTTGAATTGTTTAGCGACCATGTCCAGAATCTCCTCCACTAAAGGATCGGGCAGCTCCGGGTCGATGTCCGTAGATTGGATACCGGCGGCGTTGATATACCCCGACAGGTCCACCCTGACAGGACGGCGGTAGTACGTCATCTTAACCTCCTCGGTACGGAAGCCTGACTCGTAGACCACGACCTTCCCGTTCCCTATGGAGTAGAATGTCTCCCGATAGTCGTAAGAAGGGCGGTTATTCTCGTCTCCAAGAAGCTCATGGATATTCTCGTTCTTAGCCTCCCACATAACGAAATCAGTGACCTCACACCCTTTGTATGAGAAAACGCCTTTTATGTTAGAGAACCATAGATAGTCGTCAGGTAAGTTAAAGGACGTAGACTCAGGGTCATCCATCCTACCCGCATTATCCAACGACATCCAATAAACAAGAAGGTTTTGGATGGAGCGTATAGTCTCGTCATCCTTCCTATTGAGATAGTACTTAACCAACCGGTCTTGGGCCTCGTTGAACAACAGCACGAACCTTCCCGGATCCAGCTTAATCCCGCCATTGGCCAGATTCTGCTCGTTCTTCTGCAAAGACCTTAGATACGCTTCTTGGATTGTCATCGTTATTCCTCCTTAGCCTTATCACCTTCCTCTACGTCATCCTTCTTCTTAATATCCTTAACCTTCTTGGTCTTGGACTTATCATCGATATTAGACATAGATATGATCTCCTCATACTCATCCAATACATTAGCCTTTATGTTAATAAAGTCTTTCTTGGTAGCCAAGAACTCGGCGGATGTCCGAACGTCAGGCCCTATGATCTGGCCATTATATTGTAATCCGGATGGAGTCATATTGATACGACCATTTCGTTGAAGGACGTTTACGATACGGTAAAACTCAAGAACTTCCTTGAAATCACCTTCCAATGACCGATCCCAGATATCAAGCAGATAATCAACATTGGTCTTCTTCTCATTCATCCAGTTTGATAGAGATCCTGTATAATACTCATCCTCCGTGAAATCCGGGCGAGTTACGATACCGATGTAAAGAAGAAGATCGATGACAGCCTGACGATCGTCGCCGCCTTTCTTAAGGGCGCTGATAAACTTATAGCTGATGTTCATCTTATTGATCTCACGCTGCTGAACGAAATCCTTCATATTGTCTTTCTCTACGAAACAGAACATGGAGTTCATGAAAATAGGGTCACCATCCATTTCCTGAGGAGTCAACATGCCGGAAAATACAGCCAGATATAAATAAAATAGATCTACGGTATTAGCCGTATTATAAACCTTGCCCATGAAGATCTTATCCTTAGCGTCATCCCAAAATTCTAAATTGGTTTGAGATAGATCCATCTGCGACATTTCCTCGAAAGGCTTCATGATATTATCTACCCGCTGTTTGACGAGCTTATCGATCTCATTCTTGTCAAGACCATTATAGCATCTTGATCTTGGATAAAAACCGGTGTTATAGGCCTTGGAGAAATCATCCCAAGGGCAACATACGTGAGTGGCGTTCTCCGGGAACGGAGCTTTAGCTATATTAGCGTCTTGAAAGGCCTGAGGAGCACTTCCATCATGTTTGCCTACAACCTCATATAAGGTATCTGACATGATATTGAAACCGTTTACCTCGGCCAATACCTTCCTTGATTTTAAAATCTCTTTCATTTCCTTATTTTTGCGTTACTTTCCTAAAAAAAGAGGAGAGGAATATCCTCCCCTCTAAAAACCAAATTACATATGAAAAAAAACTTAGCCGAAGTAGTTCGGTTGAAGCTCGATAATCAAGAACTTGCTGTTATCCATAACCCAAGCCGCTGAAGCTGAGTGGCACCAGAATTGCTCTTTCATGCCCGGCAAGGATGATACGATCTCATTACCGTTAGCTTTGTGTGCCCAACGACCATACTCATAACCCCACCACATGCTTACGCCTTCTGGCTTGATATAGAATACGTTGTTATTCATATTACCTAACTTAGCGTTAGCCGTATTAGGAATAGCGGAATACGCGTTAGTCGATCCAGCGTCAGTGATATTCTCGATAATACAAGAATAAGAGGATCTAGGATACATGCCATTCACTAACTCGCTACGATCTGTCATGTCGGCGTAATCCAAAGAAGGATCATGCTCGAACTCAACATTACCGATGCCCGGGATGAAAGCTCCCTTAACCTGAACCGGACCTAAGATCATGGCGTCATTAGTACCAGAGATAGGGTTAGAAGGCAACATCCTATCGCTTCCCATACCCCAGCTTAAGTTCTGCAAGGTAGTGAAGAACGATTCCCTGATCAACTTCTCTAAATTGATCATAGCCATAGCTCCTACCTTGAACTTAATCTTACGTTCCGTAATAGGAAGATCCTGACGTCCACGGAAAATATAAGATGCGGCAGCCATAAGCGTGTCTTTAGTAATACCCATCGGACGACTATAGTAGATAGTATAACCACGGCGAAGCTGACGATAGATACCTTCATTCAAATGGATAGGACCATTTTGATCCATGATAATACCACCTTCTTGCCACATCAACTGTCTGGCCTCCAACTTAACCAACTCAGCCATACAGAACACCTCCAACGTAGAGGCTACTTTGGCCGTACGCAAATCAAGTCTACCATTAACAGTCTTGCCGATAATAGCCAGATCAGGAATATTACCCTCATACTCGCTTCTCATGGCATTCATACGACGAAGAGCGGTCTCCACGAACTCTGAAGTGCTGTTCTGGGCGGCCTGCATGGACTTCATACCAGCATACATAGTTGTCTCACCCTCAACACCACGGTGGTTTCCTAAACGGAACTCACAGGTCATGGAACCGGCCTTGTCAGCTCCAGATGCCTTAGAGAACTGGGTGCTATACTCACCAAGAGCATGACCGATCTTCCAATAACGGATACCAGGACGTAATTTCTCTTTAGGGAAGTATTTAGCCTTTCCGCCGATAACACGACCCCAATAACGTGTCAAGTCACCTTCTGTCTTAGACGGAATCTCACCTGAGATAAGGATATTACAGCCGTTAGCGGCGTCATAGGTGATGACATCATAAGCCGTAAACTCAGAGGTATTCAAAACGATATCAAACAAGCTACCGTCAATACCCGGTTTTAGATGATGACCTGAAGTATCCTCAGCCGTAACGACAGCGAATGTCTTTGTAACAGGTAAATCATAACGGAAAGAAGCTCCAATACCGTTAACGGAGATCGTAGCGCCGTTATTAATCATACCCATATACATCGGAACGGGGTAATTAGCGATATTAGAGAACAGATTCAACAGACCCAAATGATTCTTATCAGGATCCTCATAATACCAGCTCGCCAATGAGCCTAAGTTATGCTCTACGAGCGAAGTCTTATAGTTCTTGGCATCGGTGAAGGCAATAACGTTATCACCATTCACGGTAGCCGGAAAACTTTTTGTCAAAAATGGATTCATTTCTATTTATTTTTAATGTTATACACTCTTTGATCCACTTAGATCAAGGAAGTTAGCCTCTATAGTATCATTATCGATATTATTCTTATTTTGCTTTCCTCCCTTATTGCCAGAAAGAAGAGTGATGGTCTTCTTATTGACCTCCATCTTAGCCTTGTTAGTCTTCTGTTTAAGGAACTCGTCCTTATTCATCAAGAACAAGGCCAGATCAGCGGCCATGTCCGGATTCTTGATAGCCTCCGAATAAGCTTTATCTATAGCCGTATGACCTTGATTGTCTATCGGCTTGGTAACGAAATCGACAGCCTTACCTATCATCGTTTCAGTCAACTGGAATCCTGAGCTTATAGACGTCTTAAGACCTTTCTTATAGATCTTCATCTGCTCCTCGATAAGGTTATCCATCTCCTTTTTCAGGATATCATGGAACTTATTGGCCTTAGACTCGATAAACTCATCGCCTTTACCAATCATCATCTCCATATTATCCTTTATCTCATCTTCCGGCATACCCAACATCTTATAATAATGCTGGATAACCGCAAGCTGATCATTTTTATTACTCATATCAAGGTTGTCCAACGGCGCCTGAATGTTCTGATATTGGTTTAGAAGCTGACCTACGTTACCTCCAGCCTTATCCACCTCTATCATCTTCTTCATGAAGTCAGACATCGACCCGGTATCAACCTTGTCTTTCAACAACTCATCGGCCTTATCCTTGATCAATCCCTCCACTATATCAAGTAGATCATCTTCTTTTGTGATAGTAGAAAGATCAACTGGCTTGTCATCTACCATAATATCAAGGTTATCGATACTGTCGATGATACCTCTGGCGGCCATCTTCTCCAAGAAAGATTTCCCGTTAAACCCTGATACCACGTTATTATTATCAGCACCGCCTTCGCCAAGAGAATCCGGGTCTGGGTTGGTAGCGTCGCCGCCCTTATCCCCGCCACCGTCAGCCGCTCCGCCGTCGGCAGGCTCTTCCTTGGAATCACCTATAGGATTACCATCCTTATCATATTTACCCTCGATATTATTCTTATCGCCATCACCGTCACCACGGTAAAAAAGTTCCTCGACACTCATGGTCTTAAAACCCTTAGCGAAATCACCCATGTCATTCATACAATTTCCTTTTTTGCTTTTTACAAAATTATCATTAATCTAATTACCAATTAAATCAAGCCCATTATAGTATATGACAGAATTTTACGCCAAAATGATTACAGATTTTGTAAAAATATTTACAAAACTTGTAATCAATTCTTGTTTATTATTGACGTAAACCTATCTGTATCAGAACGTTTGTTCCTAGCATCTATCTCCTTTTCCTTTAATTCCAACTTCCTTTTCTCTATCTCCTCACGAGATCTTCGCTCAGCCTCGGCATTAGCCTGTCTGGTTCTCATATCCTCCTCCCGGATGTCCAGATCCCGTTCCTTCAAGGCCCTATCAGCCATAGCCTCGACATAATCCATACCTTCAGAGTTGTTCTCGGTCCTAGCCGCTTGACCGGCGGCCATTATGCTCTTACCCCGTAAATCGAAATTACCCTTGATGTAAGCAAGCTCCTTATCCTTCTCATGCTCATCATTACGTGCCTGTTGCTCGGCCTCGGCTTGCTGCTGGACAAGTCGCTGTTTATTCTGGTATTCCTCTTGCCTTACACGATCGGCGTAAGATCTGGCATCCCTTCCGATCTGATTCATCTCAGCCGTTGAGTTGGCGCTCATCATCCTAGTGATATCAAGCAAGTCATTACCTAACGTATTTGTCTGTAATATATATTGTTTCAAATTCTCCAATTCCAGACGTTTCTTGGAATTAGAGACAGCCATAACATTAAGATGACGTAACGACAAGCTATTATCCGTAAGACTGATGTAAGCCAAGGAAAGATCGCTGTTTCTGTACATCACGGTCCAATCGTATCCTTCCTTCTGACATACTTGAGCCACGGCTAGATGAATATCCAATGTCCGTTTCTTGAAGTCATCGAAATCATTAAAGTAAGTCTGGGTCTGTAGCATAGTAGCGTTAACTCCCTGTTTTACGCCCGTAGAACTCTCGTATCTAGTTGACTGACCCATAGCCTGCTCGGATATACCTATCATCCTATAAGCCATCATATAGGCGTAAGAAGCCATTTCCATACGGGATCTTATCTGATCCGTATTAGTAAGATCATATACACCGAACTGATTATATATGCTGCTCATCTGCGGATTCTGGTAAGGATTGTTTGTGTCATTACCACCTACGCCCATAAACGAGACGGACTTCACGATCTGCATAAAAGTAGCCAAAGCTCCCTTCTTGTCCATCATATCCTTATATTCAGTAGGCAGGAATCCCAAGTCACCTAAGAAAAACTTACCGATCTCCTTCTCGGCGTTATTGTATAGCTGATTCATAGCAAGGTTATACATCATCTGGAACGGTTGTATGCGATCAGCGAGACTGGCCCCTATAAATCCCGAAACCGGAATGACATAATCATACAGACTGCTGTCACCATGTATCTGATGAGGTATTGGATCCCCACCAATATATATAGGCTTATCCATTAAATTACCTCCGGTGATCTTAACTCCAAACCTAACCTCAGGAACATACTCCAAGATGTAGGTGTTCACCTCAGGATCGCCAACGGCTTCTGCCATCACCCTCTTCACCTTCTTTATCCCGTTCTTCTCCAAGAACTCCGGGAGAAGCTCATCGGTAACAAGCTCCTGATCCACCATCCCGGTCTCCGTCATGTAAGTTATTAAGAATACCGGTTTCATGGATACCCAATATCCTTCCATTACCCTAAAAAGGCGAGAGTCTATCTCATATCTCTTGCCATTGGACATGTCAGAGTTAAAATAGCCAAATGGATGGAAGCGGGGCAAGAAGCGGGGCTGGGTGTGTTCCTCCCCGTCCGGCCCGAAGGTATGGTACTCTCCCATAGGAACACCATAGTAATCCTCAGCGGCGACTATAGACTCATAATCATGGTATCCTTTCCATGGAATAACCTCATTCTCGTACATACCGGTAATAGACGGCTTCTTTTTCTTCCAGTCATACCTAGTACCGTCATTAGATACCCATCCCTCATAATCATCATCACCGCCCATAATACGACGCTTGTCCTTGGCCGTCATCTTATGGCCGTATCTTGATATCAGCTCAACACCCTCGTAATAATGAATACGGCCCACATAAGATCCGTATTGCGGGTATTTCACGTCAGGATGGAATACCTCCATCGGACTCCATACCTCCGGACGATAGTAGTCGAAGCCAACGAAATGATTACGGAACATCTTACCGCTAAGAAGACGATCCCGGAAATTCTCCCTGTCAAGCTCATCCATATAAAACCGGCTACGGTCAGCCTCGATCGTATGATCCCCCCATACTGCCGCCTGCGTCTTCCATCTTGCACTCATGAACCTCTGGATATCATCAGGGGTCATAGACGCCTTGGCCTGTTGTATTTGCTGAACATAAGCCTGACGTTCCTCCTCGGAGTTGAACTCATTATACGTCGGATCAAGTCCTGCCTCCACAAGACGCTGATTAACGATAATATCCCACTGTTCTTGTATATGGCGATGAAGTAAGTTTGACATCGTATCCTCATACTCACTTATAGCCATATCCCCTACCTCGTTAACCGTATACTTATCCTGTAGGTTTGTCAGCCATCCCTCAAAAGCGTTTACGATACCACCTATGATATCATAATGCTTCAAGAAAGAAGGGATTCTTATATCACTCCTTAGCTTCTGCACGTTCCTTAGCTGAGGGATGACATCCGCCATCTCCATAAAAGATAACTTACCATCCGCCATTAGATAATAGTCACGGTACATCTGGTTGCGATCATACTGTTTCAATCCTATCGTCTCAAGAGCGTCCATACAATCCTCTTTCCACTTCCTGTTCTTTTTCTTCGTGGAAATAGCTTGAGGAGGTAATCCTAATAACGCTCCTTTTGCTGGAAACGAATGATCTCTATTGAAAATCTCCATATCAATCCAATTGTTTTTAGCAAAGATAAGTTATTAAGCAACACTAAACTACCGAAACGCACCTATAGATACCGATCCAAAGGCAGAGGCATATACCTCATGGTGTTTATAAGCGTCTTCCTTACGGGCGTTATT